>Ga0222713_10004953_pt1 | contig 13133 bp, 6 predicted proteins | sample C33_649DmetaG_FD_165061 | JGI IMG/M metagenome (GOLD analysis project Ga0222713, IMG submission 165061) | Estuarine water microbial communities from San Francisco Bay, California, United States - C33_649D | ecosystem: Environmental > Aquatic > Marine > Unclassified | place: USA: California...
CTCGTTGGAGAACTTGGCGTGGAGAACATCAAACAGACCAGGTCTATCGGTTCAAGATTTACCTGCCTGTGAACGTGGTCCGAATGGTGGTAGAGTAATGTGGTTCCCACCATATGGTTTAACATTTAACGAATCAACAAGAGCCGGTTTCAAACAGACTGATTTCATTGGTCGCCCTGAACCTGTATACACTTACAACAACACATCAAGAACAGGTCAATTAACTTGGAAGATTGTTGTTGACCATCCATCTGTATTAAACATGTTGGTTAATAGAGTATTATCAAACGAAGTTCTTAAGAGTAGAGTAGATGGTATATTGGAATCATTCTTTGCGGGTTGTAGAAAATATGACTTGTATGAATTGGCTCAAAAATATTATACTATTAATCCACGAGACATTTTTGAAATACAACAAAAATTATCAACTAAAAATGTTACAACCGAAGAGGTTCGTTATTTAACAAATACCATTCAAACAGGTAATGATGCAACTACCGGTGGGGGTGGAAATGGTGCTGGTGTACAAGTTAATGATGGTAACAGTTCACAGACAGGTAACTCAAGTGAGAAGTTCACAGGTGATATCGGAGCGTTGTATTTCGATAACGATATTCCTTTACCAAATATTCCTGTAGAAAGTTATTTAACTTATTACGCTACATACACGTCACAAACAACTAAAAATAGATATCAATCACAGGCAAATGTTGATGAAAGAGAACCTATTAAAACTTTTTATACTAGTATTATTGAATCAAATAAAGCAAAAATTGATTCTAAAGTTAACTTAATGAAACAAAAATTATCACAAGGTGGTATTCTTGAGATAATTTTGGTTGGTAGTGCGTCTTCACCTCAAACAGAAACTTATAATGATGCTTTATCACAAAGAAGAATAAATGCGGTAAAGAAATATTTCTTAGAAACATTAGGTCTTCAAACGTATTTGGATAACAAACAAATAACTTTTGTTGAGATTGCTGATGGTGAAACAATTGTTATTCCTGAGTCTGAAATTGGGGATGTTGTTAACATTTTTGATGAGGTAAATTGTACAAAAAATCTTGTGGGTCAAGATAAAATTTACTCAACAAATGCCATGGCTTGTAGAAGAGTAAAACTCACTGTTAACGATAAAACACCGGTACCTATTCAACAACCATCTAAAATTGACCCTACACAACCAAGAGTTCAAGAACAATTAACAACTGTTGTTGATTCTAAAACTGTTGTTCAACAAGTTATAACTGAAGAAACTGTTCTTAGAGACAACATTACTAAGAGAGTTTTAAGAAATTTATTATCTGAATGTGATTATTTTGAGGTTATTAAACAAGAGACACCAATGGTGTATGATAACCTAAAAGAAAAATTAAAATTCTTCCATCCAGCATTCCATTCAATTACGCCTGAAGGATTAAACAGTAGACTTACATTTTTACAACAATGTATGAGACCTGGTGATACAATACCTACGGTCAATTCTGAAGGGCAATTAGAATATAATAATGCCATTAACACCGCATTTGGTGCACCTCCGGTATTAGTTTTGAGAGTTGGAGACTTTTTCCACTCTAAAATTATTCCTGATAACCTCTCACTTACTTATGAAGGTTTAGATTTAAACCCCGAAGGTATTGGGGTTCAACCTATGATTGCCAATGTCACTCTATCATTTAGTTTTGTTGGTGGACAAGGGTTGAAAAGTGCTGTGGACAAACTACAAAACGCATTAACGTTTAACTTCTACGGTAACACTGAAATTTATGATGATAGGGCGGACGCAACTGATGACAGTTACAAAGTTTTAGACAAACAATTTGTTAAGAGTTTAGGATTAGAGGTACCGCCACCTACAGTCAATCAGGTTGAAAATACGAGACCGCAATCCAATTTGGAAACTATTGGTAAAGTTTTAACAACTGAAACAGATGAAAACGGTGTACAATATGGAACAATAGAATATAAAACATTCATGACTCAATTAGTTGGAAATACCCAAAGTTATTTTGCAACAATTGTCAATAAAACTAAAGATGTTAATAGTCAATATAATAATGCAATTAGACAATTGTTCCCAATACAAAGAAATTATACTGATGGTTATGTGTTGGCGTACAGTTCAAATGATATTGTAAACATTTATGGTAAACCAATTAACTTCCAAAAAACTGTTGATGATTTATTCTCTCAATATATTAGTAATATAGAGTCTGAACAAGGTTTTATTGGATACATGAATACTGCGGAATTCAATTTCTCAAGAAAGGCTCTGAGACAATTGAAACAAAATATGAAAACATTTGTTACAGAAAAACAAAATACGTTTGTTAATTCTCTATCAACAATCATTCAGAGTATAACAAATGCTCAGACACAATACATACAATTACTTGCAAGAACAAATGTTATTACATATAATCCATTATCCGCAAGTGAAGGTACTGATGGATACCAACAAACAAATGGACTTGAAGTAATTTATAATGTTTCTGGTACAACAGCGGTTCACAGTTCATCAGTTAGTGTTACAAACACGTATGAAGAAATAACTGCCGATTTTGAAAAAATTGCCAATAATTTGGAGGCGTTTGACGATACTTGTCAGATTGATTTTCAAACAACAATCAATGGTGTTGCATATACTAGCATGTTTGTTACTGACCCACTTCAAGCTAATGAGGTAACTCAAAATGTTTTCATTCCATTTACGGATGATGTTTGGTGGGATGAAAATGCTAAACGTAGGGAATATGCATTATTATCTAAAGATGTTATTGACCAAAAACTTTATGAAGCGTTTGAAAATGCTATTATTGGTAATATTATAACCAATAAAGATTTAGTTGGTGAGGGTAAAGATGATTTTCAAAATAAATTCAGAAATTATTGGCAAAAAGACTCTCGTAGAGTATATTCTAAAGAAGATGAGATTACAAAGGCTTGGATTACTGAATTTGAAAAATCTCAGATGACAAACTATTTGAATTATACACCATTCCCATTGGACAAGAAAAGAGTCTTCACATATGAAGTTTCATCAACCCCAACGGCAGAACAGAAGACATACATTAAAGATTTAGGATTAAAGAATAATACTAATACAGATACATCTAAGTGGGCAACCATAAACGGAAGTGTTATAACAACTAAAGTAGAATTACTATAATGGCGTTAGGATATTATAACAGATACAATCTTTTTTACATAAATGGTGAACAAACTGTTGTTCCTTATGTTGCAATACCTACAAAACCTTCAGATAAGGTTTATGTTTATAAAGTTGGTGTGAGTAGATTAGATAAAGTTTCTCAAGAATATTATGGTACACCATTCTTTGGTTGGTTGATATTACAGGCAAATCCTGAATATAGTGGTATGGAAAATAATATATTTGACGGTGCTGTATTGAATATTCCGTATCCTTTAGTAACTTCATTACAAGATTATAAATCGGCTGTAGAGGCACACTTCTTCTATTATGGTAGGTAATGGTTTATCAGACAACTCAGGGAACATTTTTGTTGAGGCAGCATATAACAATGTTATATTAGTTGACCCTAACAAAACATGGCGTATTGCTTCTAATGGACAACAAGTTGTTGAAGAAAGATTAGTTGACCATGAGAACTTAGTAATGTATGCTAATCTTGAAGCAGAAATCCTCCCAAGAACCAAGTTAGCGTTAGGAGCCACACCACAAGACAATATTAGAACAGTATCACTTGCAAAGATTAATTTTCTTCGTCCTAATGATGAAGATTTTTTAAATACGGGATATTACGATGATTTAACAGGATTAGGTTCGACAGAAAAGAAAGCCAGACTACAGAGATATGAAGATTTGGTTGACACTACTGAAGGAAAAAAATTCTACAAACAAAGATTCCAAACTAATTTAGCGGGTACTGTTGACCCCGGATTATTGGGTATTACAAGTATTGAAGCTAGAACAAATCTATCGTTTATTCCTGAGGTAACGATAAGATTGGAAGATGTTCAGGGTAGAGCTTTATTTGAACTTGGTGACCAATCACCTTACGCAGCGTTTTTTAACTTACCATACCCTGTCTTTTATCTAACAATGAAAGGGTATTATGGTCAAGCAATTAGATACCAATTAAACTTACACAAGTTTAGCGCTGACTTTAACTCTATGAGTGGTAACTATATGGTTACTCTTCAGTTCTTTGGTTACAAATACAATATCCTCAATGAGATTGCAATGGGACACTTGGTTGCGGTTCCTCACATGTATGAAACCGCATTCAATTTTTCTAAAACAATTGGTGGTGAAACAACTTTATATGGTACTTCAGAAACACAAGTAATTAATACCGCTCAGAATATACCATCATCAACACAATTAGATTCAACAATTAGTATTGATACAATTGATGCTCGTGGATTACAAAAAATTAATGAGGTATATTCAGAATATGTTGCAAAACAACTAATACCCGCAGACTTTCCAAGATATACTGTGGCACAACTTCAATACAAATTGATGAAGTTGGAACAAACAATCTTGGATGTTTACAAAGATAAAGCCGATTTACAACCACTAACCGATGCTGAAGATTATAGAAAGGCTTTATTAGGTTATTACGAAAAAGTTAGAGGGTCCAAAACTTCATGGTTTGCAGAATACATGAATCAAAATCCTTATTATTTGGTTAACTCAGATAACAGGGTTTATACGTTCAAACAAAATGAAATTAGTTTTATTAAAAGAGGTGAAAGTAAATTAAAATCTTTGGTTCTTGAAGGTAACACTGCTTTAGATGAAAACGCCACTTTTGGTTCTATAAGAGGAACTGCAAATTATAAAATCACTAACCAAATAAGTTACAATACGTTTACGATATTCCAACCATTGGATATTGATTGGAGACGTACATTTATCGCTCAAACAGGTATTGTAAACCCAACTGCGGTTCAAATATCTCAATTCCAAGCATCCGAAATATTAAAATGGGGTGTTAGAGGTGAGGTTACACAACAAGGTATTAAAGAAGTTAAACTACCGTTCTTTACCTTTGATGGACCTGGTAGGTTTGAAAGTTTGATAAGAGATATGGAAGGACAACTCAATACAAAACAAAATACTATTGAGTTAGAAATTTCGGAAAAACTACAAAAAACAATTTCATCACCAACAACTGGTATTGGATTCGTTCCAAGTGTTAGAAATGTTTTGGCGGTTATAATGGCATCTACAGAAGCGTTCATTAGATTAATGAGTGATGTTCACTCAAAAGCTTGGGATGTGAGAAGAGACCCTGTAAGAAGAAATGTTATTTTAAATTCGTCAATTACAGCACCAAACCCTGATAACAAATTTAACGTTCAGTATGGTGCTAACGTTAATCAACAAGTCGCTGATAATACTGAATTAGACGTATACCCATGGCCTCAAGTCTTTGTTGAAAACACAGACCCTGAAAAGGCAAAATATGAGTTGGCTTATCCTGGTGACCCATCTATAGCTAACTTAACAAAAGGTTATCTATATGACAAATGGCCTGAAGTGGAATTTTTAGAGGAATATTTAAAAGGTGTTACTCAAAAGTATCAACCACCTATTTCAACACCACCACAAGATAACGAGAATTCACTTACACGTAGAATTAATATAAATGCGGTTTTATTCCCGTATTCAAACTTGGCATTCCAAAACAAAAACCAAATAAAATATTTGTATGAAATGTATGAGAGACAATCCATATATTCTTACTATACAAACTTTGGTAGGTTAATTAACAGTCCTGAAAAGAGTAATATTATTAATCTTGTTGGAACCACAGAAGCTAGAAATATTGTTCAAAGTTTGGGTGTTAGTAATCCGTATTTAATTCAAACTTTAAAAAACACTCCATTAAATTCTACAACTTTTCCTGAAGTATTACGAAACTCATCTTTAGATGGACAAGGTAGATTGTGGCAAACATATATCAGAGGTGATTTTACCACGGATTATTTAAGAAACTCCGTTGACCATCCTAATGGCATTTTACCAATTGACATTTTCAATGTAGGTACTCAAAATGATAGTATTAACAACCCTGATTTAAGTGATTTAGCATCCTTGTCGGTTTATGTTGATGAGCCACAACTACAAACTTTACAGGGTATGTTGAGTAGTACAATAACTAACACACCTCAGGTAACTGATTTATATCCATATACAAACGAAACTTGGGACATCAATAATTTGGTTGGATTCCAATTAGTGAGTGGCCCTGAAAACGTGTTCAATACAACAAGAACTTACAAATTTTATAACCCAACCAAAACAATAACAAACTTTACAGACCCTGTTGATTATACTCAAATTAGACCTGTAACATCATTCAATTACATTGAAACACAAAAACCTGATTACACATCAGGTTTGGTTCAACTGTATGGGAATAGGACATTATTATTACCAACTGAAGGTATTGTATCAAATACAACACCAACAAATATTACAAACTTTAGTCAAATAGAATTTGATACCACAACCTCAATGTTGAATACTCCATATTTTATTAATTCAATATTATATGGTGTTGAACAAGACCAATTAGGACAATCAAGTCCTTACAAACAAGCGGCTTACTTATTTTTAAATTCTCTACCGTTAGCAACATTAAGAGAAAGATATAAGAGTTATGTTGAACCTGGTACAACAATTTCATTAGATTACATATTTGCATCGTTCAAAAAGTTTGGTGCGGTCCACAGATTACCATACGTTTGGATATTAAAATACGGTTCACTTTGGCATAGATACAAAACTCAAATACAACAAAGACAAGACATTCTAAGTCCAATTTGGAGTGATTTTGATTATGCTAGACAATATGACCCAACATCAGGAACACCAAATACAAGTAAAACATATACCGTAGGTAATTTCTCTTACACACTACAAAAAGAAACTTTTGTAAATAACGTAAGAACTGTTGAGATGGATTTAGGTTTCTATCCTAAAACAGTTAATAGTTTTAATTATTTCTTGAATGGTAGAAACCTATTCACAAATTATAGTGATGGTGAAATAACCCAAGCCATCAACAACGGTATGAAGGTTGTAAACTTGGCGGATTCAAATATTACAACAACAACTTTGGATAGTACGGGACTATCAACAACAATTGATATTAGTACTTATTCAGTTGTAATACCTGACACAATACCTGAGTCAAATCCAAATATTACCAGTTGTTCTTTAAATGCAACAACACCACAAACAAATTATTATATTTTACCATCATTTGGTTCACAACAAAATGAAATTAAATTTAAGTGTTTCAACTCAGTTGGTACATTAACCGAACCTTTATACAATAATAGTTCTATCTTTAATGGTTCTGTTAGAACTTTTTGGTCTTTACCTAACTACGGATACTTTGATACTACGAACATTGTTAGACCAAGTATTGAAAGTTATTTTACGACTAAAAATACTTTAGGTACATCGGCATTTAAATTTTCAAATACTAATGATTATGCCGAATTTGAGGAGGTCTTTACTGTTTTTGAGAAAAGTGTGTTGGACTTAATGGAAAGTGAGTTTTTAAACTTTTCACAACCATCTTCAAAATTCACAAATACATTTATCACGGCTTCAAGTAATAATATTGGACTTGAAACGTTTGGTGTTGAAAATACTCAAAACGATAAGTTCAGAAATTTCCAATTATTATTTAGGGATTTGATGAGTGTACCATTACCAACGTCTACAGGACAACAAATGATAGTGGATATGGTGGATTCTCAATATAGTTTGGGTATGTCAAAAATTCAAAACTTGATGAATTATGACGTTGCTTTGAAACTTGGAAATCCCACAAACTATGATAAAAGAGTTTGGTTATCTTACATTCAACACATTACAAATGCGCCTCAACTTACGGAACCAATTCAATGGCAACCCTATCAGGTATTGACTCTGTCAACACCAAATTTCCTTAACACAACTGAAACCGCACTAATTTATTTTGGTAATTCAACCATTCCACAGGCTGACATTGGGACTGTGGGTAATTACATTTTCCAATTCTTTGAAGAATCAAACATTGCGTTAAACGCACAAAATATTGCCGAGTTGAATACACTTGCTAAAATGTATACGACTCAAAAATTAGAAGATAGTACGTTAACTATCCAACAGTTTGCGGGACAAATTAATTCTTGGATTAATGACCATACAACATTCTTTAATGATACGTTAAACTTAACCGACACAAAAATTAAAAAACCTGACACAGGATTACCTGATGTGACTGAAATCCCTGAAGGGATTATTCAATCACAGTGGGAGGGAAGTCAAACAAAGGTTGAACTATATGAAATGTTCAAGGCTTTGAATGATAAGTGGATTGCCGGTTACGATGATTCAAGAACTTTATTTGAAGATGTACTGTTCTTAGACAGAGCGTCAAGAAATGTTGGTGATAAAGTTATTATTGATATTTTTGCATTACAACAAATGGTTGACCCTGAATTTATGAATTTGAAGATGAGTGTCTTCACATTTATCAGTGGAATATTAACACAAAACCATTTTTCAGTTATGCCGGTTCCTGCGTATGTTAACTTTTATAACGTACAAAACTCGCCAGCACCATTACCGGTTACAGTTCAACCATCACAAGAGTTTGCCAATGAAATGTGGGGAACCTACATGACAGTAGATACTAGAAAATCGGGACCAAAACTTGTTTGTTTCTATACGGATAGACCATCTTCATATTTGGATATGAAAGATAATAAAAACTATTTGTTTAGAAGTGATTCGTTTGATTTGAGAAACGAACAACTTAATCCATTCTATGAGGATTTTGGAACAAAAACTGATTATGCATTGTCCAACAGAGTTGTAGGATTCAACGTTGATATTGGAACTCGTAATCAAAATATATTTTATTCTTTCTCAATCACTCAAGATAGTGGAAAGGCAACTTCAGAATCAATACAACAAATTAATTTGATGGCAAACAGTGCTACAGGTAGAAGCACTGCAACACAAAATGTTTCTCTGTATAACATATACAAAAACATGAGTTATGAGTGTGAAGTTGTTGCGTTAGGTAATGCGTTACTCCAACCAACAATGTATTTCAACTTAAGACACGTACCAATGTTTAATGGTTCGTACATGATTACCGAAGTAAAACATTCAATACAACCTGGACAATTTCAAACTACATTCAAAGGTATAAGACAAAGTTATATGTCATTACCAAGAATTGACGTTTATCTACAAAGTATTAAAACAAACTTAGTTTCTAAGTTATTACAGCAATACAGAAATACTAAAGATAATCCATTACAAACGGCGTCTACAACAACACAAGGTAATAATGCTAATCAGACTGTTCAAACAAACAACCAATTGGCAGCACAAAATTCTTGTACATCAAAAGTATCGTTCCCATATTTGGAAGCGGAGTTTGGTTTCCAATCAGTTGCTGGAAGAACATTTATTTACACACCACAACAATTCTATAATGAAATTAGAAAAGTTGAACAAAGACCTGAAGTTGTTTTTGGTATATTTGTTATCTCTTGGATGTCATCAGGTATTGAAAATAAATTCAAAGGTTACGATTATAACTTTGGTAAAGTCACTTTAACAAGTGATTACGGACCATTGGGTGATAAATACTTTACTAACACATATACTTGTCAATCTGCAACAACCGAAAAAAATAGTAATGTAACCTTACCATATGTTAGTTTTGTAAGTATTGGTGATTATATCTTATTTGTGAGAGATAAGATTCTTCCAAGTATACAAAGAATTAAGAGTGTTGGGATGATACAATACTACTTACAAAACTGGCCTTATGATAAACAAGTTACTGAGACACAAAACATTACTTTAAGTGCCTCATATGCCAAGGCGGTAGATTTACTAAACAACGTAACACCCCCAATTAAAACGATTCAATTACCTCCAAGACCGGTACCAAACCCAACCAAAAACCTTGGTAATATTGTTACTGCAACACCACCATGCCCAACACCAACTCCGTCATCTGTTGTTGTTCAAGGTCAAGGACCTGGTACTGGTAATATACCACCAACCCCAACACCAAGTACATCAACAATACCACAACTCACAAATGATGAATTATCATTACAAGGAACCACTACTTACGGTTTAAACATCAAATATGTGAATGATAGTTTAGGTGCAAATTCAGATAGAAGAGTAGAAGGTACCTTTACAATAGTGGGTGCAAAACCATTTAGTCAAAATGAATATGTTGCAACTCTAAATGTTGATAATTACTTGTTATATCAACCAATTAATGTTGTTAGTTTTAAACTAACTAAAGATGCTTCAAACCCGAATATATTATTTGGTAATTTTATTTCACCACAAGACATTTCACAGTCATTAAATACAATATCTTTAAAGTCGGACTATAATTATGTTGATTTTAATGTTGATATCTTAGGATATTCTTACGTCACAACAAGGTCTATTGCTCAGTTTAAATGTCCAAACTACCAAATCAAATATCACGATATTGTGGTTTATAGTTTGTGGCAACAAATATTAACAGACCCATGTTGTAAATGTTACCCCACTGGAACTGGTGGTGAAAAAGTGACATTAACACAAGTAATAAACAATAACCCATATACAACTCAAAACGTTGAATGTAATATTACAGGTTCAAATTGTTAATAATCTGAATATTGTTGATATTTATAATAAAAATCTCAAACTATGGATTTAAATAATAGATTAAATCAGTACCTTGGCAAACAAGCCAGAATTTCATCAAAACCTATTGGTGACGGTACTACAGAAGTATGTGACCTCGATACGGGTGACTGTTATGTTGTTCGTGAAAAAGATGGTCTTATTGAAAGAGCCGGTCATCAACATACCGCAAATCGTAAAGTTAAAGTAGAAACCGTACACGGAATAAAAACCTTATTAAATGGTTAATCGATGAATTTAGATAAAAAGATACTCAAGGAAATTGAGAGACATCACAAGATTAATAGATATATTACTGAACAGGCATTACCACCTGAAGGAGATTTACCTCCAGCACCTGAAGCAGCACCCGCGGTAGCTCCCGAGGAAGCACCGGCAGACCCATCAATGCCACCACAAAAGATTGATGTGGCGACTGATACTGAAGTTACAAAAATTGATGACGAAGGTGAAACAGATGAAAAAGGTGATGGTACTCAAGAGTTAGATGTAACTGAATTGGTTAAGACTCAAGAAAAGATTGAACAAAAACAAGAAGAGTATTTTAACAATTTGTTTGGTTACATTCAAAATTTAGAAACTAAGCTTGGCGAAATGGGTCAAGTTATTGATAGATTAAACGCGATTGAAACTAAAATTGAAAAGTATCGTGAGAAAACCCCCCAAGAAAAACTACAGTTGAGAAGTTTGGACTCAGGACCATTCACTCAAAAGTTGACAGACTTCTTTGATGATAAGAAGGAAGACTTTGAAAAAGCGGGTAAACACGAATACGTTCTAACATCAGATGAAGTTGAGGATGTAAATCCTTCAGAAATCAAATCAACTTTCAGAGCTGGGGAAGAAGAAGATAAATTTAAGTTTTGATTTTTTGATATTTTTTACTATATTAAGGTTGTGGACACCCACAACCTTTTTTTTTATTTGACTATTTGAAACTAAAATTGTAACTTTGAACTAAACTCTAACATTAAATTTTTTAAAAACTATGACATCATCATTAGACGCAGTACTTGCACAGTATGAACAAGCACAGAAAAACAGCTCAGGCGGAGAAAACCGTATGTCATCAGAAGAAAGAATGAAGAAATACTTCGCTCTTATTCTTGATGAAAAATCAAACTCAGGAACACGACGTATCCGTATCCTCCCTACCAAAGACGGTAGTTCACCTTTTAAAGAGGCTTGGTACCATGAAATCCAAGTAGGTGGAAAATGGCAAAAATTTTACGACCCAGGAAAAAATGACAATGAGCGTTCACCATTGAACGAAGTTTATGAAGAACTCATGTCAACAGGTAAAGAATCTGATAAAGAATTGGCTAAACAATACAAGTCACGTAAGTTCTACATCGTGAAGGTTATTGACCGTGACCACGAAGAAGACGGTGTAAAGTTTTGGCGATTCAAACACAACTACAAGAATGAAGGTATTCTTGATAAAATCATCCCTATTTGGAGAAACAAAGGTGATATCACCGACCCTGAAAAAGGGCGTGACCTTATCATTGAATTGACCAAACAAAAGACTCCTAAAGGAGCCGCATACACGACCGTATCAACTATCATGTATGAAGACGCAGCACCTATTCATGAAGATAAAACGGTGTTGAAAGAGTGGGTTGAGGACGAGATGACATGGTTGGATGTTTACTCTAAGAAACCCGTTGAATACTTGGAAGCAATTGCTCGTGGTGAAGTTCCACGTTGGGATAGTGATAAGGGCGGTTACGTTTATAGTAACGATGAGGAAGGTACACAATCCTTTGGTGGAAGTTCAACCACATCGGCATCATCAACCCCGTCTTACTCTGACCCACAATCTAACTCAGAACCTGACGAGGACCTACCATTCTAATTTAACGAGCATGGACACTTACATAGACATAGTGTCCATGCTCTTTTTTTTAACACACACAGATAATGAAAATAAGAAAATTAATGTACGAATCACTCATCAAGAAATATGAGAGTGAGATTGCGGAATCTGAGGCAACTTTAATGGTGTATATGGAAAACCCTGTTGGTATTGGGGAACATCCACAACACTTGGAAGAGATGGATAAGTTTGTTGAGAAATTGGCAAACGCACAAGATAAATTAGAAACCCTGAAAGAATTTTACAATTACAACTATGGCAATTAAGAAAACCGATTTCAATTCAGTAAAGAAGAAATTCTCTACTTCAGCCAAATACAAACCCCAAAGGTTTTTTGACTGTGGTCCTGATTTCTTGGATGCTGTAGGTTTACCTGGTCCGGCTATTGGACATATTAATATGTTCTTGGGTCACTCAGATACGGGTAAAACAACTGCGATGATTAAAACTGCGGTGGATGCTCAAAAGAAAGAGATTCTACCTGTGTTTATCATCACGGAACAGAAATGGAGCTTTGAACAC
>Ga0222713_10004954_pt1 | contig 13132 bp, 4 predicted proteins | sample C33_649DmetaG_FD_165061 | JGI IMG/M metagenome (GOLD analysis project Ga0222713, IMG submission 165061) | Estuarine water microbial communities from San Francisco Bay, California, United States - C33_649D | ecosystem: Environmental > Aquatic > Marine > Unclassified | place: USA: California...
GATGAGCGGGAATGGCCGAAAAGCGCCGTCGTGGCCTTAGTCAATTAGAGGCGACGCCTGTTGTTACCAATAAGCCGAGGCCCGTAAATCAAGCGGCGCCTGTTCAGCGTTCCCTGTTGTGGCATCTCACCCCCGCGGGGATTCGCAACAACATTGCATTTGAGAGAAAGCGCTGGGGCGACATTGTTCGTAGCGACCCGCAGCGACAACCTGGGCAAGGACAAGGCCTTCGACTCATTGGCCCCTTTGGCTCCGTCTGGGAGTTTGGCGGGGGCAAGCCGAAGGTTCTGACGCCAACCCTGCCGCAGCGCGATCTGGCGCGGGGGGCTGCGCAGCTTCCCGTCAACGCCTTGCGCCTACAGGAAACCCTGGTCACCCGTGGCCGCAATGCGGCCCAAGCGCTGCTGACAGGAGGCGTACCTGGGGCCGTCCAAGCTGCAATGCAGCCAGTCGATACCGCCACCACGCCGGGTGGCAGGTTTCTGTCTGCTGTTGAGCGAGGCCTCGATGCCGCGCTGTTGATACCTCCGTCTGAAACTCGCAAGCCAGACGAGTTGATGTACCAAGGCCTGGGCGAGAACCTGGCGGCTGGGATTGTCGGCGCTGGCATTGCCCAAAAGGTCGTAGGCGCCAACGCTTTTACCCAAGGCGCAGCGAAGAACCTTGCCCCCTGGGCTCAGCAGGCCTTGCGCTGGACGGCCGGTACTGGCACCGAATCGTTCATTGCCACTCCATTGGTCGACAACACCAAGGGCAGCCTGGCCAACGCCTTTGGTGAAGACGCTCCTTTCGCAGTTCAGCCAACGGATGACCCGCTGTCGGCTACCGCCAAGTCGCTGTTGCCCAACGCCTTCGGCGAGATCACCGCTGCCGGTGCATTTCTTGGCGCCGGCAAGGCCCTTGGCGCTATTGGCCGCCGCTTGAACACAGGGCGCGAAATCCAGGAGGTCACAAACGCCCGCAACTGGTCAGTTGAAAACGGCCTACAGGCAGAAGCTGACGGCAGGTTCGACTTCCCCACCCAGCAGCAGGCGCCGCAGCCGGAAGCGCCCAAGACGATGGCGGATGCCGAAGCGCAACTGCTCGGCACTGAGCCAGCTTCGCAGCCAATTCCATCGCAACCCATGGAGATGGGCGGTGCGGTCACGGAGGGCAAGCTGCCCGAGGCCGACCCTGCCGCCAACCCCTGGTACGACCCTGCCTTGCCTGAGGCCGACACTGCAGTTCGAGCGATGCAGCGACTCGATGACGAGCGCCTGCAGGTAGCAGTCAGTGGCCAGGGCCCTGTGCTCCCGGAGCTGGAAAAGCAGCTGACGGAGCAGCAGGGCAGCTTCCAGCTACAGGAAGGCCTGGAGCTGCAGAACGTCTCCGCCGATCTGATGGTGCTGGCCAAGCCAATGGTTCCTTACGAGGACCAGTGGGCCCAGCTGCCAACAAATACGTTGCTGTCCCTGGCCCACCCAACCAACAGCGCAGACCTGTTTGGAGCGATCACCCGACTGACTGGCCGCGACTTCGGGCAGTTCACCCGCGGCGATGTTCTTGAGGGCCTCTATGAGATGCACAAGAACGGGCGGACCCTGCTGCCCAACCGGGTGCAGGAAGGCGGCCTGCTCTACGACGTAAATGCCATCCAGGTCGACCCGCAGCGCTTCCAGTTCAAGGACAACGTGAACGCCCAGGGCCAGCAGGTCAACAACTCCCTCAGTGGCGTTGACCGCTGGAACACCGACGCTGAGGGGGCCATTCAAATCTGGACTGATCCTCAGGATGGCCTGCCGTATGTGGTCAACGGTCACAACCGTCTTGCTAAAGCCAAGGAGCTGGGCATCCCCACCATTCGGACAGAGGAGCTACTGGCCAAAACGCCTGAGCAGGCCAGGGCCCAGGGGGCCATCAGCAACATCGCCCAGGGCGGCGGCACGCCATTTGATGCAGCCAAGTTCATCCGCGAAGCAGGTATCCAGGACGCTGCTGGCCTTGAGGCTGCTGGCATCCCCCTCAGCTCCGGCACGGGTGCCCAGGGCCTGGCGCTGAGCAAGCTGCCGGACAACCTGTTCCAGGCAGCGGTCAACGGCGAGTTGCCGATGGGCCGGGCATTGTCGCTGGGCGGTAGCGGTCTTGATCCCGAAGGCATGACCCGCGTCTATCAGCTGGCCCAGGGCCGGGAGATGACGGATCGCACCTTTGCCGAGCTGACCCAGATGGCCAGCACGGCGCCGAAGGTGGAAGGCGATCAGATGGGCCTGTTTGGCCCGGAGATGATCGACACCACGGTCATGAAGGCCGACCTTGCTGGTCGCATCCGCTCAGAGCTAACCAGCAACAAGAACCTTTTCAAGAAGGTCGGCAGGAACAAGTCCGCCGCTGCTCTACAGGACAAGGCTGGCACCACCGTCGACCAGGGCGCTGCCGCTGATGCGGCATCAACTGCAGAGGCTGTGTTGGTCGACTTTGACCAGACCAAATACGCCGCAGATACCCCGATCAGCCAGCTGCTGAACGACGGCGCTGCCGAGATCGCGGCTGGAGCCAAGCCTGCAGTTGTGGCCCGGCGCATCCTGCAGCAGATGGAGGTAGCCGCCGAGCAGTCGCCCCCTGCACCTGTGGCAAAGCCGGCGCCTGGCCCCGAACAGATGGCTCAGCAATGGGAGACGTGGACTCCCGAGAAGCGTGCTGCCAAGGCCGAAGAGGCCAAGGCATTGCTGCTGACCCCGAAGAAGCTGGAGACCCGGCTGGCCTACGAGGCGGACTACAAGGCGAACCAGGCCCAGGTGCAGCAGTACCTGGCCGATATGCCCGGATCTAACTCGGGCAAGGAGCTGAGCGAGGCGGATTTCGCCGCGAAGTACGGGCCGGATGACCAGCATCCAAGGCTGATGAATGGCGGGACCAGCGCAACGCCTAAGCAGCTGAAGGATTTGGAGGCACATCGCTGGGCCCAGCAGTACCTGGACTGGTACAACAGCCAGCCCTTCAGCCCTCAGCAGCGCACTGAGCTGCAGAAGCAGGTCATCCAGCGGGCCATCGACAACGGCGAGGTGCGGCCCAGCGAGACGCCGATTCCTGAACTGCCGCCAGGGCCCAGGGATCTCAACGACCCAGTGAAGACCCTGGAGGACGAGATCCGCCTGGCCGGTGAATACGGCGCAGAGGACGCCCTGCGTGCCCAGGCCGCACTCGACGCCAAGCGCGAGCAGATGGGCTGGGACCGCATGTCCCTAGAGGAGAAGAAGGCCAACGGGATGCTGGACGGGTGGAACCCCAAGGACACCCGCGGGCAAAACCGCTACTTCCACGGTGCTTCGGGAGAGATCAACCTCAGAGAAGGCGGGGAGTTTGAAGGCGATGGGATGAACATCTATGGCGACGGCTTCTACGCCACAGATGACCTGACCACCGCCAACAAGTACCAGAAGAAGAACGCCGTTAAGGGGCAGGACGGCATCACCTACGAGGTGACCGAGAAGAAGCCGATCAAGTTCTTCGACTTGGACAAGCCTGCCTCCGAGGAGGTGTTGGACCTGCTGCGTCAAAACGGCGGGTACGACTCCATGCGGGAGCTGATCGACACAGCCATTGATGAAGCAGGCAGTGGGGCGTCGCTGGCCCAGGTGATGGATGAGATGCGCGGTTACTCCCGCGAGTTCAACATTCCGGCCTACGAGATCCAGGACGCTTGGCACGCCTTTGCCTGGGATCTTGAGAAGCAGGGCTACGGCGGCTTCACCCATGTGGGCGGCAACAAGGCTGGCCGCGGCAAGCGCAACCATCAGGTCCGCATTTATTGGGACCCGGCAAACAGCATCGAGCTGAAGCCCGTAGGTGCGCCCGCTGCACCTGGGGCCGCTGCTGCCATCGAGATCCCTGCAGCCGCCAGCCGCAAGATCACCGCTAAGACCAGCGACTCACGCATCACTTCAGCGGCGGAGAGCCTGGCTGGCTGGCTCAGTGAGCCACCCAATCCGCCGATGTCCCTCGACAAGGCCCTAGAGATTGTGCGGGCCAAGGGGGCAATCCTTGATCCCGACAAGATCCCTGGCCTGGACATGGAGGCCGCCAGGAGCAATCAGGCCATGGGGCGAGCGGTGCCAGAAGTGGCCGCCGCCTACCGCCAGTTCTATGGAGTGGATGCTCCGGCTGGCGGTGCCACTGCAATCGAGGCCTCCGCCAGCAACCCACCCATCGACTTGATGGCCGCCATGCCAAACGTCAATTCGCCACCGCCTACCAGCGTGGCTGACGTTTTCGAGAAGATTTCCAATGACCTTCTTGAGACTGACAGAAGCGTTTTCAAGAAGGCTGATCGCCTACGCGGTTTGACCAAGAAGGCGATCAAAGAGCTCGAGGCCGGCGATCCATCTACCGCCATTCAGGAAACAGCGGCCCTTGGCGAAACCAAGGTGGCTGAGATTGACGGCCAGATCCAATCCATCAAACAACGCGCTGCTCAGGAGGGCTGCTGATCATGTCTCAATGCGATGACGCCTTCCAGGAAATCCAACGCCTGGAGGCCAAGAAAAAAGCTATTCAGGAAGAATTGGCCAAGTTGAATGGCGACCCGTCCAACGACCCTGTTGGACGCTTCGTCTTCCGCGGCAAAGACGGCCAGAACTACGAAGCCAGCTTTGATGAAGTCTTCCGCCAGATCACGCAAGACCCCTTGGCAACCAAGGCGTTTGCGGAGATGGCCGCTCAAAACCGCCTGAAGCCAACTGGTGCTGAAGGGCAGTTTGAGAACTTCTCCCAGATGGTCGACCGTATGGGTCTTGACCGTGCGGCGGATCTCGGCGCCCTGCTGACCCGGTTCACCGGGGACTGGGAGAAGGTCAACCCGAATGATTTCTACCGGACCATTGCCGTAGCGGACCCGGAGCAGTTCAAGGCACGGATTGCGAAAGCCTTTGATGAGGCCGGCATTGCCATCAGCCAGGACCGCCTGGCCCAGATGATCTCCACCAACGTGGCCCCCTTCTTGGACATTGTTTCCAAGCAGGACAAGCTCCGCGTTCTTGGAGCGGTGACGCGAAACAACGTCGTCCAGAAGGTCCAAGCGATGGTCGACCAGATCGCTGAGACCGGCGTTGCTCCCACCGTGGAGGCCAAGCGGGCCTTTATGCGGGACTACTACACCGCCATCTATGCCCACCGCTCTGAGCGGATTGCGTCTCGGCGCTCCGGCCAACTGCTGCAGAACTATCAGCGGGTGATTGACGAGGACGCGGGTGCAACCGAGTCTCTGTTCCGCCTAACCGGCATTGAGGCCAAAGCAGAAGCCGAGCAGCTGGCGAAAGATGTGATCGCTCTGCAGCCAGGGGAGTTGGTGCAGGAAGGCAGTTTTGCCAAGCGGGTGATCGAGGCCGCCAGCAAGGGCGGTGCTGGTCAGTTGGAGCTGCAGGAGATCATCGACACCGCCAAGCGCAACGGCCTTGACACCACGTCTGACGGCTTCGACAAGGGCTGGGAGCGGACCTGGAAGATGAATGCAAGGGCTGCTCACAAGGACACGATCCTGTTCAGCCCCCGCAGTCAGACGCTCTCCAACTACCTCAGCCAGAAGATCGTCTACCTGACTGAGGGCTACCGGCGCATGACTGGGCAGAACGCTTGGCAGCTAATGGGCGCCCGGCAGCGCGGCCAGCAGCTGGCGCTTCTGCAGGACAACCCAGAGGCGCTGACCTCAAAGCTCAATGAGCCCGTCTACGTCAATCCGCTGGCTACGGGCTTCTTCCGTGATGTGCTGAAGGCGCAGCTGGACGGCTCACGCATTGCTGTTGAGGCTGGGCTGAAGGCTCATGCGGTGATTAAGCAGACGTGGGGCGAGTCGCTGCAGAAGCACTTCATGGAAGGCGATACGCCGTTTGCTGGGAACACCGACAGCTTTATTGCTAAGGGGCAGATGTCGATTGAGGACCAGTACCGGGCTGCGCAGGAGGTGCTGGACGAGCCCTGGGACAAGGGGCGGTTCTTCTTCCAGCTGCGAGACAAGCTCCACGTCTCCCTGAAGCACACGGCCAACCAAAAGATCTACGACGCAACTGGGGAAAAGCTGCCGATGTACTCGGCGCTGCAGATGATGAGCGCCGTGGACCAGCGCATGGGCATCCGCACCTACATGACCGTGCGAGCCAATGACCTGATCCTGGAGCAGGCGGCCAAGTTCCCCGACCGCACCCTTAAGGAATGGTCGGAAGCGGTCGACCAGGAGCTGTACGAGCAGATCTACCGGGCTGACCCCAGCGAGGCTCAGATCGAGGCGGCGCGGCAGGAGTTCAACATGCCCAAGCCCACCCAGGGCGCGGACGGCCTAGTTGATGGTTTCACTGACGACGAGGTTGCGGCATTCATCGCCAGCGACAAGCTCGGCTATCCAGTCCAGGTACTGCCTGAGCAGCTGAAGGCCAGGGACACTTCGGTTGCACTGCGGATGCAGCAGCGCCAGACCGAAGGCCTGCCTGGCGTGATCGACAACGCCGTTTCAAGGATGCGCCAAGGAGAGGTGGGGGACATGATGGTCTCCTTCTGGCGTTCGCCGTTTAACCAACAGATCTGGGATCTGGCTCTCGCCGGTTCCCCGGTCTCCGCCATCCATAAGGTGGCGCAAGCCAGCGGAAAGATGGTGGGCGGCAAGCTCACGCCTGAGCTCGCTGGCGAAGCCCAGTCGGCAACGGTTATCGCCCTGTCGATGATGGCCATGTTCCTGAGTCTTCGTCAGACCGGAGCGGTTACCGGCAATGGCCCAATAGAGCCAAACGCCAGGAAGCAATGGATGCAGCGCATGAACGCTGAAGGCCGTGTGCCGAACAGCGTCTTTGGCATCCCGTTCAACATGGGTGGCGTCCCAGTCCTCAACAGCCTTTTCCTGATGGCCGATGTTGCCGATCTGATCGAGCAGGGCCAGGTCAGCAAGCACGATCAGGTTGGGGCAGCTGAGGGAGTCATACAGCTGGTCGCGGGCCAGATCATGCGGACGCCCGGCTTCCGCCAGATCCAAATGCTCTACGACGCATTGGCCAATGGCAGCGAAAACGCTTGGCAGAAGCTGGGGCGCTGGGCGGCATTCATGGCAAACGGTCAACTCAACCCCCTCTCTGGCGGCGAGCGCTTCATGGAGTGGGCGACTGGGACCCAGTGGCAAGACCTAGCCGCGCCAAACCGTGCCGGGGTTGACGAGCGCTATGCGCTTGATCAGCTGCCAGCCGGCCATCCGCTCAAGTCAATCGAGGAAGGGCTGCGCAACTTCACCTATATGTCCAATCCCGGCATCGCCCACTGGATGGGCCTGCGGGTCAAGGAGAAGACCTGGCTAGGACGCGATGTCCGCAGACCCGATGGGATCTTCCGGGGCGAATGGCCCATTGGTGTCCCCGGCGTCTGGGAGTTCAACGGGGGTGAATACCGCGTTGAACGCAAACTGGAAGAGCTCGGGATGCTGAACCCTCCTGGCGTCGTGATGCTCGGCAAGTCCAGGGACGGTGCTCCGCTGACCCCTGACGCCATTGAGGAGATCAACGACTACAACGGCTCCATCCGCCCCAGCCTGCCGTATTCCCGTGATGCCAGGCACGGCGGAACGGTGGTCTGGCGTGGCCCTGAGGCCACGGTCATGCGCAATGGCCGGGAGGTGTCAGCGGGTCGGGTGATGGTTGATCTCACCCGCCTGGTGGACGAGGCAACGCAGGGACGCACCATCCGCGAAGCCCTGGACTACGTGCTGGAAAGCAAGCAGTGGAGCAGCTGGGATGCAGACCCCAGGTACACCACCAACCCCAAGGTCCGCGACATGACTAAGGGAATGCGGCGCGACCAGCCAGGGCCCACCGTGCTGCAGAGAATCAAGGACTACTACGCCGACCTGGCGGAGAGCGCCTTTATGGAAAGCGGCACGCCAGCTGCTCAGCAGGTGATCCAAGACGCCGAGACCCTGCGGGTTGACGGCAGCAACCTGCGGTCAGAGCAGAGGCAGTTGGACATGATGTCGCGGTAGGCCAATGGCCTGCACTCGCATCTTCTTACAGAATGAGTGCTACGAGCCTGTAGTGGTCCGATAGCACGATGCCTCTCTCCTATGCGCAGTACGCCGGCAATGGGGCCACGACTACGTTCTCGGTCCCATTCCCCTACCTCCTGAAGGCGCACGTCAAGCTCTATACGGGGTACAACATCCTTACTGGGGCCTACACCAGCCAGCTCACTGAGGGCACTGATTACAGCTGGTCTAGCGGTACTCAAGTTCAGGCAACGACAGCCCCCGCTAACGGCGTCACCCTGACGGTTCTTCGGGATACCCCTGACAGTTCGCAACTGGTGCCGTGGCAGGACGGCTCGAACCTGATCGCGGCTGATCTCAATACGGCTGACCTGCAGAACCTGTACGTCGTCCAGGAGCAGCAGGACAGAAACGATGCAGGCGCTGCTGCGGCTGTGGCGGCACAGACGGCAGCCAATAGCGCAACGACTGCAGCAAACGCAGCGACAACAGCAGCCAACACGGCAAATGCCACGGCGGCCGCGGCGACCACTGCCGCGAACAATGCGACGACTGCGGCGAACGCCAGTACGGCTGCTTCAACGCAGGCGATCACCGACAGCCAGACGGCACTAACCCAGAGCACGGCTGCAGTCGCTACTGCGAATACGGCGAGCACCAACGCCAGTGCCGCGGTCACCACGGCCAACACTGCCAGCACCAACGCAAGCGCTGCAGTCACCACGGCGAACACTGCGGCAACCAATGCCAGCACTGCGCTCAGCACGGCGAACACTGCTGCATCAAACGCCTCGACTGCGCTGAGTACGGCCAACACGGCGTCTGCCAACGCAAGCGCTGCCGTTACCACCGCCAACACCGCTAGCACCAATGCCAGCAATGCGGTGACGACGGCCAACACGGCCAGCACTAACGCCAGTAGCGCAGTCACGGCAGCCAACAACGCCGTCACCACCGCCAACAACGCTGCCGCTGCGGTGTCAAACGCGGTGCTGTTCACCCTGGTGAATGACGTTGCGTCAATCCCAAGCAGTCCCGCTAACAACACCTACATCGAGGTGGTTGACAGCACAGGCATCCAGTCATTCACTCCGCTGGTCGGCGTCCCTGCTGGGTTCATTGGCGACTCGGGTCTGACTGTCCGACTGCGGTACACGACCGCAGGCACCACCTGGAACTACCTCAGCTATTTCGCCAACAACCCAGAAACCCGCTACATCGGACCCAATGGCGGGACGCTTAACGGTCAACTGCGTGGTGACGACAGCAGCTCTGCTGCGACTCCTGGTTTTGCCTTTGACGGCGATCCAGATACCGGCATTGGTCGCCCTGGGGCGAATGAGCTAGCGCTGATCACAGGAGGCGTCGCAAGGGTCACGATTGACTCAGCGGGCAATACGGCCTTCACGGGGCCTGCAACCCTGCCTGCCGGTTCAAGCGTTAGCGGCTACCTGGACACGGCTACTGCAGCCAGCACTTACGCCCCGCTGGCCAGCCCCACCTTTACCGGGACCGTGACCATTCCGGCCGGGGCATCAATTAGCGGCTACCTCGATACAGCAACAGCTGCCTCCACCTACCAGACGCAGGCTGCCATGAGCGGCTACGTGGCGACTGGCGACATCGGCACGACCGTCCAGGGCTACGACGCCGACACCGCCAAGACTGACGTAGCGCAGACGTTCACAGCAGCCCAGCGAGGCACTGTTGTAGCGCTGACATCAGGGGCCACGATCACCCCCGATTTTGCTGCAGCCCAGAACTTCAGCTTGACGCTCGGAGTCAACGCAACATTGGCCAATCCAACGAACCTGACCGCCGGTCAGAGCGGCGTGATCGTCATCACCAATGGCGCTTACACGATGTCGTTCGGGGGGTACTGGAAGTTCCCTGGCGGTACTGCGCCAAGCCTGACCCAGAGCGGGACTGACGTACTGGCGTATTACGTCGACTCGTCCACCCGCATCACCGCCCGCCTTATCGCTGACGTGAAGTAATGAGCATCATCAACAACGGACTGCTGCTTGCTGCTGAAGCTGCTGCGGCGGGCGGCTACACCATCGACAGGTCGCTGCGTTTCAACTCAGCCGACTCGGCGTACCTCAACCGCACCCCAGCATCTGCTGGCAACCGCAAGACATGGACCTGGGCGGCGTGGGTGAAGCGGAGTAAAAGTGCAACGCAGGGTTTATTTGGCTCCGTTAATGCGGCTACGCAGCAACGATTTGAATTTATTTCTGACAAGCTTTATTGGGTCTGGTCTCAAGGTACTGCATGGTTAAACACTGATGCCGTATTTCGAGATTACTCTGCCTGGTATCACATTGTCCTTACATCTGACACAGACAACAGTACCGCTGCTGACAGAATAAAAATCTACGTTAATGGCGTGCGTTATACGCTTTCGGGTAATACAGTTTCCTCTGGTGAGCAATGGGACATAAACACTACCGTTCAACATCGAATCGGTACGTTTTACGATGGCGGTAGTGGAAATGATTGGTTTGACGGCTACCTAGCCGACGTTCACTTCATCGACGGCCAAGCCCTAGACCCCACCAGCTTCGGTGAGTTCGACACCAACGGCGTGTGGCAGCCCATCGCTTACGGAGGCAGCTACGGAACTAATGGCTTCCACCTCGACTTTGCTGATAACAGCAGCGCAGCCGCACTGGGTTATGACGCCGCCGGCAGCAACGATTGGACGGTTAATAACATCAGCCTTGGCTTAACAGGTAAGCCAGTGGTTTATCTAACTTATACTGGCGGATCGGTCCCTGCTGGTGCTTATAGCGCGTCTATAGGCAGTGTTTCTACCCTTGGCTCGTATTCCGGAGATACATGGACAGCAACAAATTCCGGTTGGGTTGATACTTGGGATTTTGGTGGCGATTCCGGCGTTACCAGCTTCACGTTGTCAAATTGGAATGTTGGCAGCTATAGCAACCAAGCCTGGTACTTGTCAAATGACAGCAGTTTTTCATCTGGAGTTGTTACCGGACCAAATAGCGGCACTATCTCAGAGGGGACACATTCGCTGGTAGTCAGCGGTACGCGGTATAGATATTTAAGAGTCCAAAACATTCCTAGTGCAACTTATACGCTTTTTGGCGTTAGAAGTAGCGCAGGTGCTGGCGCTGACTCCCTCCGCGACTCGCCCACGAACGGCGACCCGGCGAATGACACCGGACTTGGCGGAGAAGTGCCGGGGAACTATTGCACTTGGAATCCTATTGCATCTAACTCTATTTATTTTGCTACACTTTCCAACGGCAATTTAGATGCTGCAGCTAGCGGTAATGCGCGAATAGCATTTGGAACTATTGCTATTCCTTCATCCGGAAAGTGGTATTTTGAGGTTACAACCACTGGAAGCCCAAGCTCTCCATATATCGGTGTTGCAAGTTATGGCGATACAAGCACCGCCTACCCCCAGGACAACATTTTTCCAAGTGTCACCTATTACGGCACGGACGGCACAAAAGATGTAGACGGAACTTATAGTGCTTATGGCGCTACATACAGCAACGCAACCATTGGCGTAGCCGTCAATGTTGACTCGTCTCAAGTCACTTTCTATAAAGACGGCGTTTCTCAAGGAGCAATCTCCAAAGCGGTTGTTGGAGCGTTTCCTTTTGTAAGCACTGCGGGCGGCAGCGGCACTTTTATCCTTAACGCCGGCCAACGCCCCTTCGCCTACACCGCCCCCAGCGGCTTCAAAGCACTCTGCACAGCCAACCTCCCGACGCCGACCATCGAAGACCCCAGCACGGTCATGGATGTAAAGCTGTGGACTGGCGATGGTTCTGCCACTAGAAGTCTGACGGGAATCGGGTTCAATCCTGATCTCGTTTGGTTGAAGTCGCGTTCAGTCAACAACGATCACAACCTGTTTGACAGCGTTCGCGGCGTTGAGAAAACGCTTAGTTCAAACCTGACGGCAGCAGAAGTCAATCAACCAATTCACGGTTATGTAACAGCTTTTAATAGCGACGGTTTCTCGGTTGCCGGTGGCTCGCTAGGTGACGTTAATTACGCAAGCCGTACTTACGTCGCCTGGACCTGGGACGCCGGATCATCGACGGCAACGAACAACAGCGGCAGCATATCGTCTCAAGTCAGGGCAAACGCTAGTGCGGGGTTCTCGATTGTTGGTTTCGCTGGGACTGGTACTACAGGCACTGTGGGTCACGGGCTAGGCGTTGCTCCAGCGTTCATAATTGGCAAGAACAGAGATAGTGGATCCTTCGCCTGGCGCGTTTATCATTCATCGTTGGGCGGAACCAAAACGCTTTACTTAAATCTTACAAACGCTGCAGCAACAGACAACGATCCCTGGAATGACACCAATCCCACATCTACAACGATCAGCCTTCTTGGTGGCGGCGCACTAAACAGAAGCGGCAATAACACTATTCTGTACTGCTTCGCCCCAGTCGCGGGCTACAGCGCGTTCGGCAGCTACACCGGCAATGGCAGCGCAGATGGTCCGTTTGTTTATACCGGAATGCGCCCGAGGTGGATTATGACCAAGGCCTCAAGCCGTTTAAGTGCTTGGTATATTCACGATACAGCAAGAGGTACATACAATGTCATAGGTCCAGTTTTAGCTGCAAATACTAGTGCCGCTGAAATTACGCCAACTAGATTGGACATCCTCTCTAACGGTTTTAAGATTAGAGATAATGACAGTGAATATAACGCTTCTGGCGATACCTACGTCTGGGCAGCATTTGCGGAGCACCCCTTTGCCTACGCTCGCGCCCGCTAATTGCCAGCGCACCTAAACTTCAACCAACGCACCAGAACAATGTTCCTGCTCGACGGCAAGCCTCTTTCCCCAGACCGCCCCTTCAAGCACCTGGGGATTCAATATCCAGCTAATTGGCTCCGTCTTGCCTCACCCGAGGAACGCGCCGCCATCGGCATCACCGAAGTGCCCGACCCTCCGACTTGGGACCAGCGTTTTGCGTGGGGATACCGCGAAGATGGCACGCTGATCTGGAAAGACCACGCGCAACTGGTCGCCCTCTGGATCGACGCCACCCGTCAAACCGCCAACAGTCTCCTGTCCCCAACCGATTGGCAGGTGGTGCGTGAAGCGGACAACGGCACCGCAATGGACCCCGCCTGGAAGAGCTG
>Ga0222713_10004957_pt1 | contig 13127 bp, 10 predicted proteins | sample C33_649DmetaG_FD_165061 | JGI IMG/M metagenome (GOLD analysis project Ga0222713, IMG submission 165061) | Estuarine water microbial communities from San Francisco Bay, California, United States - C33_649D | ecosystem: Environmental > Aquatic > Marine > Unclassified | place: USA: California...
GACGTTTCTGATGGTACAGCACTATCAGTAGCTGACGCAGACTAAGTAGTAAAAATGCAGATGACGGGGGTGTATGCTCCCGTCTATTTGCACATTTGGAGATATTAAATGGCAACTGGTGATACCGATATTAAAATATGTTCTGATGCATTATTAATGCTAGGCGCAAGTCCAATTTCGTCTTTTACAGAAGGTACAGATGAATCGAACATTTGTAGTAGGCTATACCCTGATGTCAAGATTAAAACATTAGCAAGTTATCCATGGAGCTTTTCATTTAAAAAAGTTCAATTAGCTCGATTAATTACAACACCCACTAACGAATACAAGTACGAGTATCAAATGCCATCAGACATGATTGCAAGACCTAGAGCGTTATATGATACAAGTACAACTTACGCCACACCTAGACGTGATTATAAACTTCAAGGCGATAAAGTATTAACAAATTATGAAAAGGTATACATTGATTACCAATACAATATACCTGAATATGCACTACCGCATTTCTTTGTTCAATTGTTGAAATACCAAATGGCTTGGCATTTAGCAATGCCGATTACAGATCAAAATGAAAAGTCTGCTTATTGGCAACAAGTTGCTGAAGGCACACCTGGCGAAAATGGCCGAGGTGGTTACATGAGACAAGCAATGAACATTGATGGACAAGGACAACCAACAAACGCAATACAAGACTTCTCTTTAATTGATGTGAGATATTAATGGCTAGGTTTGTAAACGTACAAACTAACTTTACTTCGGGCGAGCTTGATCCATTAATTCGCTCACGTGTTGATATTGAAAACTACAAAAATGGTTTAGAGCGTGCTAAGAATGTAGTATGCCAACCTCAAGGTGGGGTAAGACGTAGACCAGGCACTCGCTTTTTAAATGAACTTGGCGGCACTCCAGCAAATGGTGTGCGTCTTGTTAGTTTTGAATTTTCTGTCAATGATAGTTATATGCTTTGTTTTACTACAGACAGAATGTATATTTATAAAGACAAAGTTCTTATAACAAATATTAACGGTTCTGGTAATCCATATTTAGATACAAGTGGATTTGGTTTAACCAGTACACATTTAGACCATATTGTTTGGACTCAATCTGCTGATACATTAATTATAGTTCATGAAGATAATCGCCCTATAAAAATTGTTCGTGGCGCAAATGATTCTACATGGACAATTTCTAACATTACGTTTGATTCAACACCAAAACATGCATTTATAATTAGCACATCTAACCCAGCCGGAACACTTACACCTAGTGCTGTATCAGGCAAAGTTACGTTAACTGCATCATCTGGTGTATTTAATAGTGGCCATGTCAATCAATATATTAATGTGGATCCTCAAGGCCGAGCTAAAATTGTAGAATATGTTAGTGCTACATCTGTCAAGGTAGTGACTGAATTTCCATTCTTTGATACATCAGTTATTGCTAATGGTAAATGGGAATTAGAAACTGGTTACGAAGATGTATGGTCTGCTTCACGCGGGTGGCCTCGATCAGTAACATTTCATCAAGGACGATTATTTTTTGGTGGATCACAATCTAGACCGTCTACTATATGGGGTTCTAAAGTAGGACTGTTTTTTGATTTTGAGCCAGTGGAAGGATTGGATGATGACGCTGTTGAAGCTACTCTTGATACCAATACTTTTAATGCTATCGTTGACATTATTAGTGGTCGTGATTTGCAAGTGTTTACTACGGGTGGTGAATTCTATGTTCCGCAAGAAGGATTAGTTCCAATTACACCATCAGACTTTTTCTTGTCATCTACATCACGTAATGGATGTAAAGAAGGCGTACGTGTTAAACAACTTGAATCTGGTATTTTATTCGTACAACGTCAAGGTAAAACATTAGCAGAAATTGCCTATTCTGATACACAGTTAACTTATTTGACTTCTAAAATATCTTTGCTTTCTGGCCATTTATTAAAAAATCCAAAACGTATGGATATTAGACGTGGCGTTAATACTGATGAAAATGATCTATTATTCGTTGTTAATGGAGACGATGGAACGATTGCAGCATTTTCTTTATTACGTTCGCAAAATGTTATTGCTCCATCTGAGTTTACTACGGTGGGTTCATTTATAGATATAGGGATAGATATTACAGACATTTATACAGTGGTCAAACGTTCTGATAGTGGAACAGATAAATATTATGTTGAGGTATTTGAAAATGAAAGACTCACAGATTCTGCTGTTATCGGCACTACTGCTCCTAGTTTGGATGCATCACACATTGATGGACAAACTGTTAATTTAATTTCAGACGGTTATGTTGAGTTAAATCAAACTGCCGACAGTTCTGTTACTTTTGTTAATCCTCCTACCACATCATCTGAAGTTGGATTACCTATTACAGTAGAAATTAAAACAATGCCACTTGAATTAAAGGTTGAGGCGGGGACACGTATCGGGTTTAGAAAACGCATTGTTGAAGTTAATGCATTATTATATAAAACACAAAATTTAGTCATTAATGGTAACTTAGTTCCTATTCGAGCATTAGGTACTGGAGCGTTAGATACTGCTGTACCAGAGTATACAGGGACAAAGACATTACATGGTATACTAGGCTACAGCGCAGATGGACAGATTACAGTGACACAATCTACGCCATCTAAGTTTACCTTATTAGGTATGGAATATAAAGTGTCAGTACATCAAGGAAGATAATTATGGCTTTTGCTGCACCACTAGCTGTCCCAGCAGCAGTATCTGCTGGAGGATCAATAGGATCAGCTGCTTTATTAAGTAGCGGAGGCGCTGCGCTTAGTACAACCGCATTAACATCAATTGCAACACCTACTATATTTACAACGGCAGCAAGCGCTGGCGGAGGCTTGTTAAGCGGATTTAGTTTGCTTGATGCTGCGCAAAGTGTTTATCAAACAGTCAAACCTTTTTCCGATGTAATTAGCGTTGGAACACAAGTATTACAAGGCATATCAAGTTATAGGCAAGGTCAATTTATGCAAGAATCGTATAAAATTCAAACTGAACAAATGCGCTTACAACAAGAAGTAAATAGAGTTAATAATATAAAACGTATGAATGCAAGAATGAGAGAATTACTAGAAGATAATGCAAGCAATGTAGCTATGGGTTTTGCTCGTGGAGTTTATGCACTAGATGGTTCATTAAAAATAATCGCTAAAAAAAATACAGACGCTTATCTTCGTGATCTTAATTCTCTTCAATTTAATAATCAAACTTCAAGCACATTTGAAAATGCTGAAGCTACATTATTAGCAACAGCAAGTGATAGTGCTGTTATGGGATCAAAATTTGATGCGCTTTCAAAAATTGGTAGTGCTATTAAAATGTATTCTGACACAAGGACACCATCATAATGGCTAGAGCAAAACAATATTCAGAACAAGGAGTTTTATTACAAGCACCACAGCCTTTAACTGACGCACCTATTCGTGAATCTATAAATCAAAATGAACGTATTAATAGATTTTTAGGCGCTGCTTCAGAATACTTCTATAGCGAAGCTAAAAATTATGCCACTGAGCAAGCGTTAGATTATGCAATTCGTAATCCAATTACCAAAGACCAAATACTGCAAGCACAGAAAACAGGTGATAATCCTGTGGACGATTACTTAAAAGGTGGTCGCATATATAACGAAGCAATTACTAAGGTTTTAGGCCAACAAGTTGCTGGCGAATTAAATATTGATTTACACAAACATCAAGCCAATATATTAGAACAAGTTCGATTAGGACAAATTACTAATTCAGAACAAATGATAGCTGTTTTAAAAGAACCTCTACAAACACAAATAGAATTTTTAAGTCAGTTTGATCCTGAACTTGCAGCACAATATGGTGCAAATTCTGCTATTACTACTCGAAACAATATTCTAAAAGCTGATGCAATCTTCGCTGATAAAAAAGAAGAGCAAGCACAAGTTAATGCTCAAGAATTTATTAACAACTCTTTAGATGATTATGCTAAATATTTAGACGCTTATCCAACAGCAACAACAGAGCAAAGAAAAGTATACAGAGATACATTGTTAAAAATTGCACGTGATCATTCATTTAGTATGAGTCGTGAGCAAGTCAAATTATCATTAGAGTTAGAAGATAAGCTTATTGATGCAGAAGATAGAAATGTAGCAACTGATATTGCTCAACGTTATGTTGGTAAAAGTATTGCTGAGGTTATGCAAGCATTGCCTGATGACGGTTCTGAAGGGTCAGTTTATTATAAAAATAAAGATTTAAAAGATAGAGAAGTTTTGCAAATCCACATTAATCATGCATTATCTATAGTAAACGCTGGACAAAATCAATTACAAAAAGAAGTGAAATACAACATTAAAAAAGCTGAAGACTTTATAAACCGCCAACAACCTATTCCTAATAATATTTCAGAGTTTATTGAAAAAAACATTGATAAAGATTCATTAGAGTATGTTGATTGGACTCTAACTCAAGAGTTTTCTGACAATATCAAACTTTATAATGATACGCCTTTGTTAAATAAAGATGGCACAGGATTAGTTGATACATATCTGAAAATGCAAGAAAGACAGCTTGATGTTAATACACAAACATCTTATGAAGAAAACAAGAAATATGATTTACTAGGCCAATATATTAAGAATGTTCAAGCACAACTCAAAGATGACTTTGTTGGTGCTGTGCTTAAAAGAGCTGGCGTTTATGAAAAGTTAACCTTTGAAAATCCTGAAATATTAGCCACACAAATTGAAAAGCGTAAAAAAGATTTAGCTATTTATGGTTCATTTTATGGTCAATCAGAAGCTGATATGAGTACCGTAATTATGTCTAAAGCAGAATCAAGTGCGTTTGTAAATGCTTACATGAAGGGTGATGGCAAAACAAGGGTTGGCATGCTACAAATGATTGATCAAAGTTTTGGTGATAGCAATGGAGCAGCTTTATTACAATTAATTAATGAAGGGTTACCAACAACAGCAGAGTTATCATCTTACTTTAATGATCCTAGGAAGACTGAAATATTTTTAAGTTTTGATGAAGAAGACGAAAGAAAGAGATTAGAAGAAGTTGCTACTAGAAAAGGCACAAGTTACAACGAAATAACCAAACAAGTTTCTGCTAAGTTACAGCCATTCCTTGAAATTGTAATGAGACAAAATGGATTTAATAAAAGCACTGCGACTAAGAAAATGGATAATATTTTTGACGCGTTAACTTATTATGCTATTAATGAATTACAATCTGGCAAATCTATTAATGCTGCTGTAGATGAAGCAACTAAACTTATTAATGATGGGTTTCAAATTGAAGATACTTATTACATACCTAAGCTATACAATGGCGAGCCTGTGGATGCTGATGCTATAGCCACGAAAGCGAAACGCATTAAAGATTTACATCTTAGAAGCTTTGATCCTCTTCCATTTCCAACCATAATGGAAGGTATTGACGAATCTGAAATTAAAGAAACCATGAGAAATAAAATGATTGAAAATGGTGAATGGCGTAACACAGCAGACGGTACAGGTCTTGTGTTTGGTATTGTTATGAGCGATGGGTCATTTGGTTTAGTTGAAAATGCTGATGGTGAAAACTTAACATTTAAATTTAATGACTTATCACCTGTGGTTCCAACAACAGAAGTTGATATTACTGCGCCTAAAGGTGAAACTAGAATAGAATACATGGGCCGTAAGAGACGCGAACAAATGTCTAAAGAAGAATATAAGAAACGATATGGTGTAGAAAAAGGAACTAGATAATGGCTCAGATAGGATTTGGTCTTGGCGTTAATGATACTGTCATGCAGTCTGGGTTTGACCAATATCAAATTTCTTTTGGCGAAGTTATGGGAGCAACAGCGGAAGAAACTTGGGCAAGAAACCCATTATCTGCGACTCAAGACTTATTTGGCATTTATAGTTCACAACTCAAAGAAGATAGTCCTTTAATTTCTAAAGAAGACCTTAACTCAAAGTATAAACATTTAGGTTTAAATTTTGAATCTGATGAGTATGAATCTGTTGTCAATATTATGATTGAGGAAAAACAAGCTGAGTTACAAAGACAAAGCATTATAGCTAGAGGCCCACAAGGCATTGGTGTAGGTGTGGCTAAATTTGCTGTAGGCTTGGGTGTAAGCATGCTTGACCCAATCAATATAGCCTCTGCTTTTATTCCCGTTGTAGGTCAGGCACGTATGGCTGAAATGGTAGCTAAACAAGGTTTTACTAAAGCTAGGTTTGCACGAGGCGTTAAAGAAGGTGCAGTTGGTGCTGCGGTAGTTGAACCACTTGTTGCATTAGCAGCCAATGAATTACAAGCAGATTATGGCTTAGTAGATAGTTTTTTAAATATTACCTTTGGTTCTATTCTTGGTGGTGGATTGCATGTGGGTGCTGGCAAATTAAAAGATAGGGCAGCTAGAAAACAATTTAATATGGAAGTCAGACAAGCTAGAAAAGCATTGGGTGAAGATGCTAGTAAATATAGAGACGCAGAGATTAATTTGTATGCAAAGTATTATCCAGAAAATTCTAAGATTATGAGAGACCTTGAAAGAACAGATCCACAAACAAGAAAGGTTTTGTTAGAAAAAGGTTTAAATGATTTGTTATTAGAAAAACAAGTTGATGTTTCACCGATTGTTGATGCAGACCCAGCATTAAAACAATCCTCTGAAACTTCTGCCAAACCTGTTAATCGTGTAGATGAAAGCAACATACGAGCTGAAGTAAATCAAAGCACAGCAGCTAATAACACAGCTAACAAGACTGATGCTGATTTTGATGCAGAGTTAGAAAATTTAAGCATTCGATTAGAACAGGCCCGTAAAGATGCTCCAGATTTAAAATTTGATAAAGATGCTGAAGATGTTAAGTTAGCTACAGATGAGTTAGATGAAACCATTGCTAAACAAGATGACTTAAATGCTACTATTAAAGATGCAATCAATTGCATGAACGGACGATAATATGGCTAGTAAATGTTTAGTCCGGGTAGAAAAGTTACTTAATAAATCATCAATTAACTTTGTTAAACGCGATGAGATTCTTAATCAAATCAAAATTGCACAAGCAGAACTCAAGCTTAATAACATTGATGAGATTAATGTTGATAAAGTTGCTCAAGATGTTCAATCACAAATACTATTACAACGCAAAATCAATAAGCGTAATGCTATTGAGGATGAATTAAAAGGACGTATTCTTGTTGACTATGTATTACAAGAGTTTCCTGATAATCCACAAGAAGGTCTTGCTGCTATTCTAGTAGGCTCTACTGATCAAAAGAAAGGCGCAAGAGCATCTGCTGCGGTACAACAACATGCAGCCATTAATCAACTTATCAATGGTATTGGCCCTAGATTAAGAGCAGCTGGCGTGGAAAGCTTATTTGCTAATGCGGATAGAAATACACAGCTAAGAATTGCAAAGACCATGGAAGAATTAGCACAAGAACAAACCATGGCAGAAAAGAAAGCTGGCGTTAAAATTAAAGTCACGGAAAAAAACAAAGAGATTGTAGCTTTAGCTAAGGTGCTACATGATTATTCCGAAATGGTTAGACAACAATTAAATGATCGCGGAGCAAATATTCCTAAGTTATGGGGTTATGTTGTTAGACAATCACATGATCCTTTTTTAGTTAGAGGTGCTGCTAAAGTATTAGGGAAGGAAGTTGTTGTAGACCCAGCGCTTACTCAAAAGTATGATCAAAACTATAATGAAAACTTTGTAGCTTGGAAAGAGTTTGTTATGGATAAGCTTGATAAAGACAGAACATTTGCTGGCGTTGATGATATTGATGAGTTTATGTTATTTGTTTATAGCTCACTTGTTAGAAATGACAACTTAAGAGCAGACGGTGCTGAATTTACTTTTGGTTCACGCACTACTAAGAACGCTGCTAAATCTGCACAGATGAAAAGGGTATTGCATTTTAAAGATGCACAAAACTGGTTTGAATATAATGAGCAGTTTGGGATTGGTAATTTAAATGAATCATTCTTTTCAGGCCTGACTACAGCTGGACGTAACATGGGCATCATAGATACTTTAGGTACAAAGCCAAGAATAAACTTTGAAAAGATTAGAACTGCTGTACAAAGCAGATTAACTAAAGCTAATAAAGACCCTGGTAAAGTAAGTGCAGCTAAATATGAAGATTATTTGAGCGTGATTGATGGCACTATTTATTCTGTAGAAAACTTTGGTGTTGCTAGACATATGGCTATTCTTAGAACTGTTGCAAGTACAGCTAAATTAGGTGGCGCAGTTATTAGTGCTGTTTCTGATATAGCTCAATATGGTGCAGAGTTACGTTACCAAGGTAGAGGTTTTTTAAGTGGTATGTACGAAGCTATTAAAGGATTAGTTAGCGTTAAAAATAGCAAAGATAAAAAAGACATTGCGCAAGCCTTAGGGCATATGGCAGATAATACTATCTATGAAATTTCAGGTAGATTTCAAGTGGGTGATAATTTATCTAAAGGTTGGACTAATGTACAAAGAACATTCTTTAAATATAACTTACTCTCTTGGTGGACAAATACTCTTAAAGAAAGTGCTATGTTAGGTTTGGCTAATTATATTGCCAAACAAAAAACCTTAGATTTTGATGCGCTTAGTCCACAGCTTAAAACATTACTTAGTCAATATAATATTGATTCTACACGCTGGAACATTATTAGATCAGTTGGTATGGAAAAAGCAGCAGATGGTACTGAGTTTATTAATGTTGGAAAATTAGATCAAATTACAGATCAGCAAGCTAAATTAATTGCTGGATTAGATAGTGCAAGTCCTCGTGAAATTAGAGTCATTAAAGATAAATTTAAAACATCTGTGTCTGGCATGTTATTAGATCGATCAACATATGCTGTGATTGAACCTGACGCTAAAGTCAAAGCTAAACTAACTCGCAGTACAATGGCTGGCACACCTATGGGTGAAGCCATTAGGTTTATTGGTCAGTTCAAAGCATTTCCTATGAGCATTGTTTATAAAACATTATCTAGAGAAGCTTCGTTTTGGAGAGCTGGTAATAGAGCTAGAGCTATTAGTGGGATTAGTGCTGTGCTTGTGACATCAACATTGTTAGGTTATGTAGCTATGACTGTTAAAGATGTGCTTAAAGGCAAAAGCGCAAGAGACCCATTAAACCGCAAAACTTGGCAAGCTGCATTTTTACAAGGTGGTGGATTAGGTATTTATGGTGATGTGTTATTCCAAGAAACTAGAACAGGCGGTGAAATAGCAGCTAGTTTATTAGGCCCTGTTCCGCTGAATGCGTTTGATTTAATTAAGGCATTACAGTATGGAGTAACGGGCGAAGGCGATAAAGCAGCAAGACAAGCATACAAAGTTATATCTACAAATATTCCGTTTATGAATTTATTCTACACTAAAACAGCGTTTGATTATTTAATTGGATATCAGATAATGGAAACATTAAATCCAGGAGTGCTTAGACGAATGGAAAAACGTATGGAAAAAGACTACAACCAAGAGTTTTTGTTAACACCACCATCTCAGCAGTTTAGTGGATTTTAAGGTGGATTATTTAAAGGAATGAAGGTACAATATATTGAGGAAAAATTATGGCTATAGACATCTCAGCAACCACTAGACGTATTGTATACACTGGCTCAGCCGGCGTAGGCCCTTATGCATTTGCATTTGAGGTACTCGCACAAACTGATATTGCTGTATATTTTGATAATACTGAATTAACACTCACCACCGACTATACCGTAGCTTTAAATCCAGATGGCACAGGGAGTGTAACTATTGTTGTTGGTACGAATGTGCCTACAACACCAACCGCTTCTAATCGTATTACCATTATTGGTGATAGAACAGTTCAAAGAACAACTGACTTTACTACAGGTGGCCCACTCTTTGCTACCTCATTAAATGATGAGTTTGATAGCCAAACCATATTTACACAACAAGTATTAGAACAAGCTGATCGATCATTACGCGCACCGAACACTGATCCTACAACTGTTAATATGGTCTTACCATTTAATACAGAGCGTGCTAATAAATATTTATCTTTTGATGCTAGTGGTAATCCAACGGCTGTTGCAAACGTAGGTAAATGGCGTGGTAATTGGGCAGCAAGTACAGCTTATGTACAACAAGATATTGTTAAAGATACCACTAATGACAACATTTACATTTGTATTACAACACATACATCCTCTGGGACATTGCCATTAACAACCAATGCTGACTATACTAAATGGAATCTAGTTGTTGATGCTGCGACTGCTGCTGCTTCCGCTGCCGCTGCCGCTGCTTCTGCTTCTGCCGCTGCTACTTCAGAAACCAATGCAGCAAGTAGTGCATCAAACGCTGCAACATCAGCAACAACTGCAACGACACAAGCAAGCAATGCAAGCACATCTGCAACTAATGCTGCAACAAGTGAAAGCAATGCAGCAACCAGTGCAAGTACAGCAAGTACACAAGCAAGTAACGCCGCTTCAAGTGCGAGTGCTGCTGCAACATCTGCATCTAATGCCTCAACATCTGAAACCAACGCTGCAAGTAGTGCAAGTGCCGCATCAACAAGCGCAAGTAACGCTGCTAGTTCTGCTTCATCAGCTACAACACAAGCAAATAATGCTGCAACATCTGCATCTAGCGCATCAACATCAGCTACAAATGCATCGACTTCTGCTACAAATGCCGCATCTAGTGCTGCCGCAGCAGCCGCAAGTGCGGACAGTATTGACGCTTTCTATTTAGGTGCGCAAGCTTCTAACCCTACATTAGATAATAATGGCAATCCTGTAACTGCGGGTGATTGGTACTTTAATACAGCTGCAAATGAAACAAGAATTTATAATGGATCCACATGGCAAGTAACTGCTGTATCTACTGCTGGCTTATTAACTTCTGCCAACAACTTATCTGATGTTGCAAGTGCAAGTACATCTCGAACTAACTTAGGCCTAGGCACAGCAGCGACTACTGCATCTACTGATTATGCAACCGCAGCACAAGGAACATTAGCTGATAGCGCAGTTCAACCAGCAGACAATGTATCAACATTAACAAATGATTCTGGGTATTTAACTTCATCTACTGGCGTAGCTAAAACAGCAGCTACAGGTTCTGGTGTATTACCAGCGGGAACTACAGCACAGCGTGATGTTAGTCCAGCAGCGGGTTACATTCGATTTAATAATACAACAACTGGTTTTGAAGGATATGATGGCTCTGCTTGGGGGGCAATTGGTGGTGGTGCTTCTGCGGGTGGTGCAATCTATGAAAATAATGATACAATTACAACTAGCTACACGATAGCAACTGGTAAGAACGGCCACAGTGTTGGCCCGATCACATTAAACTCAGGTGTTTCTGTAACTATATCTTCTGGTCAACGATGGGTGGTAGCATAATATGGCTTCTATAATAAATGCAGATGTAACAAATGGAGTAGTTATTACATCAGATACAAGTGGTGAAATACAACTACAAGCCAATGGTGTAACCAAAGCTAAAGTCACAGCCAACGGATTACAAGATGCTAATGGTAATTCTCTTCGTGGTGGTAGCTATCGTAACCTCATTATCAATGGTGATATGAGGATAGCACAGAGGGGGACGAGTGCGACTGGTATTAATGCAACTGGATACTATACAGCTGATAGAATGAGTACAAGCTATGTTAATCCATCTGGCGTATGGACACAAACACAAGACACAGATGTTCCAACAGGTCAAGGATTTACTAACAGTTTAAAACTACAATGCACTACTGCTTCTGCTGTTGGAACAAATGAAAGATTAGCTTTAGTACATAGATTTGAAGGTCAAATGCTTCAGCATTTAAAGAAGGGAACTGCTAATGCAGAATCATTAACATTATCTTTTTGGGTTAAATCTAATAAAACTGGTACATATATTATAAGCTTGTATGATGCTGACAATATTAGGTCTATAAGCAAAGCATACACCATTAACACAGCTAATACATGGGAAAAGAAAGTTATTACATTTGCTGGTGATACAACAGGTGCTTTTGATAATGATAACAACCAAAGTTTTATTTTATTCTTTGGTTTAGCGGTTGGAACTTTTGAAACATCAGGAACATTACAAACAGAATGGGGAGCAATTACAGGAGTAGATAGATTTGTTGGACAGGTTAACTTACAAGACTCTACATCTAACTACATCAACATAACTGGAGTTCAGCTAGAAGTCGGTGAAGGTGCTAGTGACTTTGAACATTTACCTTATGATGTACAGTTACAGAGGTGTATGCGTTACTATGAAAAATCTTGTGCTTATGGAACAGCTCCAACTAACGGAGTATATGATGTTGAGTATTTAGCTTTGTCTAATTATATAGACAATTTAAATTGTAAATTTCAAGTGACTTTTAAAGTTGAAAAAAGAGCTACTCCTGGAATTACACTATATGGCGGAGCAACAGGAAAATGGCAAACGGCAAAACTTGATGCTTCATGGGGAACAGTTTTAGGCTCAACTTATCCAGTTAGCACAACTACAAAATATCTTACAGCAAACAATAGTGATTGGAATGGTTCTTCTTCATGGCAAACAATTACCGCTGGTACAGGTCGAATGACTCGTGGTGTTTGGGTTGCAGACTCGGAGTTATAATAATGAAATATAAATTAGTAAAAATTTATGACGGAACTATAAGCACAAATCAAGTGTTAAGAGTAAGTGACGGTACTTTTATACCATTTGACAAAGCTAACACAGGCTACCAAGAATACCTAGAATGGTTAGCAGAAGGTAACACACCAGAGGAAGCAGAATGAGCGTAACAATTAATGGCATAGGTTTTGTAGAAAACAGTATCACACTAGATACAGACTACACACTAGCAGATAATCGTAATGCAATGACTGCTGGCCCTGTAACTGTAGCTGATGGTATCACTATCACAGTAGGTGATGGTTCTACATGGAGTGTAGTCTAATGGTCACATCAATAAAAGGAAATGATACAAGTACATTCGGTGGTAATGTAGATGTTACAGGTAATGTAGTTACAGATGCCCCAGCGTTTAGTGCTTATTTAAACGTTGACCAAACCGTATCAGCTAGTACATGGACAAAAGTACAGTGTAACATAGA
>Ga0222713_10004958_pt1 | contig 13126 bp, 26 predicted proteins | sample C33_649DmetaG_FD_165061 | JGI IMG/M metagenome (GOLD analysis project Ga0222713, IMG submission 165061) | Estuarine water microbial communities from San Francisco Bay, California, United States - C33_649D | ecosystem: Environmental > Aquatic > Marine > Unclassified | place: USA: California...
CCCATAGTCCACTTTCTTCTTGTTCAAATAATTGAATCATTACCGCAGGATTTTCTGCACTTGCTTCCATATAATATTCTGTTCCTGGATTACCAAGAGCGCCTTCATACATAACATGTACGACCTGTCCTATGTGGGTATCTCCTTCTCCACCATGGGAGGTCATTGCAAAGTCGCCTTCTTTTAACATATTAATAGTATACCATATTAACCAGCAAGCCTATTGTGAGTTCTTATCCTATGGCAGTTAGCACAAACAACCTCACACTTTTCGATCTCTTTCTTTATAGCCTTCCATGAAAACCCATCATGGATCATTCTAGATATGTTATATTTCTTGTCTCTTATATGATCAAAGTCTAGGATTATATGGTTACCAACGCCACAGTCAACACAGCCAGAATCCTCTTTTATCTTAGCAAGCATCTTCTTATACTGCTGCTTATTATAATGGTCTAACTCTTTGTCAGTCATTGATATTATTATACCGCCAAATGTTAGGCCCCACACAGGCAATTCACCTGACTTGCGCCACGGTCTCTATCCAATGGGTAACTAATCCATCACTAAGGTCCTGTGTGGGACACTTCTATTATACTGCTACTTTGATCCTACTTCTGATATTCTTGCCTTAGAAAATTTTAGCATTGATCCAGAAATTGGAGAGTACCCCAAGTCTTTAGCCTTTTTCCCACAAACATTAATCATATAGTCAAAGAACTTTTTGACTATATCGTTTGCTTCGCTCTTTTGCTTAGATGCTATTCCATACGTAAATGTAGATATATTGTATGCAAACTTATTAGGATTGTTATAGTTAACTTTAACTACACCATTAGGCTCTGGAGTAAAATCTTTTAAGAATACAGATGCTGCACCAACCGTTGGCTGTATATATACACCAGCCTTGTTTTGTATAGATGCTGTCTTAAGTCCTCTAGAATAAGATATTTCATTGTAACCAATAGAACCGTTTGTTTGCGTTAAAACCATGGCAATGCCATGAGAACCAGATGCGCTCATCATATATGGGTTATTGCTTATTGATCCAGGGAATGAAGATGAAAAGTTTTTATTTCCTTGCTTTGACCAAACAAGTGGCTCAACTGAGTTTAAATAAGATGTAAAAACTTCTGATGTTCCAGAGCCATCGACTCTATACGCAACTCTAATTGCAGTCGCAGGAATTTTAGGAGTTTTTCCTCCAATCATGTTTTCTTTTAAAATTTGAGGGTCATTCCACTTTATTATTTCTCCAGCAAAAATTTTTGCTAATGTGTTTGTGCTCATCTTGATTGTTGTTGGATACTTATCTAAACGATAAATTATTCCAATAGGTCCTGCAACTATTGGAACATAAACAAATTCTTTAGATGGCTTTGGCTCCGTTGCTGAGTATGGTACATCAGACATTGCAAAATCTGTAATGCCGTTAGTAAACATATTTTTCCCAGCCCCTGAACCAGAGGGGCTGTATACAATTGAGTCTCCAGTAGTCTTAGCAAAATCAACCCTACATCTGTCTATAAAGTTAGCAGCAAATGTAGATCCAGCACCATTAAGGTTGTAGGCGTACGAGTTAGTAATAAAAAAAGCATTAGCAAGTATGGCTAATGCTAGTGGTAAAGCAATGAATTTAAATTTCATACTATTAGTATATAGCACATCATCATAAAGTTTTGTTATAATTGGTAAACTAAGAATTAAATTTAGATGAATAGTGAGCAGTTTATAGACGACTGCTCAGGTCTATCAGCCACGAAGATTCGACTCCTGCCAACTCTCCCCTCATAGGAGCATCCGTTGTAAAACCTTTTAAAGTCTTAGAGCGGAATGTTATCCATTATACTATTGAATTTCAATAGTTTTTGGAAGTTTGTCTTCTGGGATCTGCTTTTCAAGTCTGATATCTAAGATACCGTCCTTGAATTCAGCCCCAACAACTTCAACAAACTCAGGAAGGGTGAAGATATCAGTAAACTTACGGGCTGCGATGCCCTTGTGTAGATACTCTGCTCCCTCTGGCAACTCAGCATCCTTTTTCTCTCCCTTAATTGTAAGTTTGCGATTGTCAAGCGACACCGAGACATCATCCTTAGAAAATCCAGCCAAAGCAAATGAAAGAATAAACTCTTTATCATTTAGTTTAATCTGGTTATAAGGTGGATAGTTTGTTGTTGTTGTTACCTTCTGAAAATTTGAGAAGGTGTTAAAGAATGGATCATTAAAAAGATCCAGTGCTGTTTTTACCATGTTATTCCCCTTTCAAGCGAATAAGTTAATTTACCCCCCATTTGGGCAGGCATAAATATTATAGCATATTATATATAGACTCTGCAACATGGATTTGTTGATGAAATCCCCAATGGCCAGGTGGCCAATAGTTATAGTCTGCTGCGTTATCAAAAAACTCATTATCAGAAAACTCTAAATGACACCCAATCTTTTTTGGTATTTTGCTATTTAAGTAAGGGCTCTCAAAATATGTATCAGTAAAATCTTTAAAAGAATATGGGGCTAAATGGGAATCGTTATAATATGTCCATAATAATTTTATGTTATTAGATTCGCAATACTGAATAAAAATTTTTAAAAATAAAATATTATAAAAAATTCCAAATTCTTCAGGCAAAACATTTTCTGCCATATGGGGTTCTTTAGAAAACTTTTCAATTAATTTGTTTGAAAGCATTGCCTTTCCTATATTTTCTCTAGACTCTGGGTCATTATCTTTCTTATCATTCTTTACTGTAAAATTTATTAACGGAACCTCGATCCTTGTTATTGGGAATACTGCAAAAATATATTCAGGATGGTGAAATTCTTTGAAAAACTGAAATGCTTTAATTATTTGTGCCTGCATTCCTTCTCCACCTTTTGCTAAATTAACATAATCTTTATTCATTTTTCCTGATATTAGGTAAGGCCATGTTAGTTCTATAGGCATGCCATGTCCCTCTGTGTGAGAACATCCCAAAGTTAAAATTTTTTGATTGTTAAACTCATCACATCTATATCCTTGGGAGTTTAGTTTATACTTAATTTTAACAGAGTCTGCCTCCAGTCTAGGGATAGCATTACCGCTCATTTCTTTTAAAGATCTATTTACAAAAACATTTGGGATTGTTTTTGGTATATATTTTTTATTAATCATTAGACTATCTTATCACTAAACTTTTATAAGTTTTTTGCCATTGCTCTATATCGTCTTCATCGTTGAGTAAAGGCTGCCCTTTTATATTTAAACTAGTATTAAGAAGTATTGGAACTCCAGTTTGCAAGTAAAACTTATTTAAAACTCTGTATAGGCCTGAATGCTGATCTTTTGTAACTGTTTGAACTCTTGATGTTCCATCTGCATGGACTACAGAAGGAATCTTTTCAGGCTGCAGGCACTTTACTGTATATTGCATATAAGGGCTTTCAAAGTCCATGGCAAACCATTTAGAGGCATGCTCTGCCATAACTACTGGAGCAAATGGTCTAAAGAGTTCTCTCTGCTTAATTAGATTAACCTTATCTTTAATGTTTGGATCTCTTGGATCTGCAAGTATGCTTCTATTTCCTAATGCTCTTGGACCATACTCTGCTCTGCCTGATGCTACTGCTACGACTCCGTCTTTTAATATACCGTCGACAATTTGCTGAATCGGATATGTTCCACCTAAGTCATAACCAAGATATGGGTCTTTCCATTCAATATGCTTTCCATACAGCGCTGCTGCTGCACCCAAAGAACTTCCAGCGTCACCAGGGTTTGGCATAATCCAAATCATATCAAAAATTTTCCAAAGAAGTGTGTTTGCTGAAGAGTTAAGGGCACAGCCACCCATGAAAACCAAATTCTTTTTACCAGTAAGAGATTGTGCCATACGCATGAAGTCGTTGAGCCTTTGCTCATAAACAAACTGTACTGCTGCTGCAATATCAAATTTATCTTCTTCTGAAACCCAGCCCCAATCTGTAATGCCTTTATGAAAATTATATTTTTGATTATCGTATGAAGGGAAATACTCATCAACTTTACTATAGTATTTTGTCCAATCACCATAAGCAGCCATGCCCATCATAATATATTCTTCTTGGTTTGGCATAAGGCCTATTAGTTGTGTAAAGGCTGAATAGAATAATCCAAAACTAATAGGATAATTTTGCTTATACTTTAGTTTAATCTTTTCACCCTCGCCAACCCAAATTGTGGAGGTATTGTATTCACCCATAGCATCTAAAACAACAATTACAGCATTATTAAATGAACTTGTATAGTACCCTGCTGCAGCGTGAGAGTAGTGATGTCTAAAAGATTTTTTAGGTATTCCTGGAATATTAAACTGTGGCTTCCAGTCTCCAGAACCACCCCTTAAAGCCAATCTAGAGGCCTTTAGCAGTGGCTTTTCATAGTATGCTATGTGATCTGGTGTGCCGTGCTGCAAAGCATCATTGATTAATTTATCATTCACATACCAATCATTTTTTTCTTTACTATATCTTTCAGCATGACCTGCAAAAAGTATATCTCCATCTTTAATTAAAGATACAGATGCATCATGAGATGTTTCATTAATTCCAAGGATTATCATTATCTAATTCCTTTTTAAACTGTTCTGCAATATGTATATGTTGATGAATACCCATATGCTCTTTGTCTTGTCCTGTGTTCCAAACTGCTTTTATTTTGTTTGCTTCAATATCTTTATGACAAGCAAGATTTTCAAATGTGAGTTTGTCAAGACTAAAGTCTTTGGGCTGTGAGTAATTTGAGTATTCAGAAAAACTTTCCTTTAGCATTGTTAAAAATGCATTTGTCTCGTGATGCCAAGAACTATATTTAAAATAAATATTATTTTGTTTACAATATTCGTTTAGTAATAAAATTGACTGAAGATTTTTGTAAAGAGCATGAGTAAATGGAATAACGTCTAAAGGGCTATGTGGAAGAGAACTAAACTTATGAACTTTTTCGTCATCAGATGGTCTTAAAAACCAGTGTTGTATGAGTTCATGCTTATTTAGTGGAGTTGGCATCTTTATCTTATTACTGTCTACCCCCTCCATTCTTCCTAAATCTGGATATAACACTAGCAAAACTTTTGGATTTCCATTTTTTTGAAAGTGATGCATCAATCCCTTCAGTATTGACTCGGCGCCCCAGCCACCCATGCCCAAGTTTAAAGCCTCTTTACCATAAGAATCTGCAATTTGAAAACCCCATATATCTTTGTAGGATCCACCTTTAACTTCTGGCTCCGTTATGTGATCTCCATGTGTTTGAGAACATCCTGAAAAAACAAAGTCGTAGTGCTTATTAAAGTTTTGGTCCATAGGTCTGTATCGATAATTTTCAAGTTGTTGATCAAGAGTAAAGAAACTTAAAGCCTTAGATTGAGTAACTGAATGAGAATCAAGAATGCTTTTTAACTCTTCTAAGAATAGGAGCATTTCTTCATTGTTGTATTTATTTTTTACTCTATTATCTTTAGCGTCGACTGTAATACCTTGAAAAAACCTAGTTATAAAATCAAAAAATCTTCTATTTATTTCGTTCAATATATAAACCTGTCATCTTTCTTTTTAAAGATTTTTTTTATTTTATAATAAACCTTATACATTAAGTATTTTAGTATCATTTTTCTCCTATGGTTAATTATATCATAAGAAAAGACGGCTGCCAAAAGACAACCGTCAAATCTTATTTGTATTTATTATTACAATACTTTATGGCTTGTTCCGCCTCCGCCACCCTTGCGAGTTGACTTCTTTGCAGGAGCCTTTTTAGCGGCTTTCTTTACTACCTTTGCAGTCTTAACTGCAACATCTACATCTTCTGCAGATGGCATCTTGCCAAATGCAGGATCGTTAGGGTTGGCTGCTCTCAATGCTACGGGGATTAGTGCTCCAAGTAGTGAGTATGCTAGTGTCTGTGGATCTGTAACACCTGAAGCATACATTGCTGTTGCTGCTCCAAGTACTGATCTTCCGTATGACGCTAGTGCGTTTTTAATTTGTTTATTCATTATTTTCCTCCTAGGAATTTTTTACTTGACTATAGTGTAAATCACACAGATCAACAATTCTGCTTTCAGAACTTGCCCAAATCTGTGTACTTTCATCCTCACACAACTCTTCTTCGCATATAAACATGTTGAGATTTTTGCTGTTTTTAAGGACTATCATTATCCTATTCTATCATAGTCTTCTGGTAGCAGTTTCTTTAGTTCTTTATATGCCCCAGAAATCTTCTTCATTGAGTGGTAATGGGGGAAGGCTGAGCCGACTATCCCGTACTCATCAAAATATGCTATCTCAGGCTCAATATCATTGATAAACTTATTTAATGATGCCTGAACATCTTCTATATATTGATAAGCCCAGTCTCTAGAATCTGAAACAAATTTTAAAAAATCCTCATTGGCTTTTTCTTTATCTGTTTTATTTTCTTTGTGCTCTATTTCTTTGTGCAGTAAAAGTTTTATTGTGTTAGCAACAATGTACTTATTTGCTTTTTTTTGCTTCAAATAAAGGTATAAAAACAATGAAACAGAAATAGATAATATAAAAATTAAAACTAATTCAATCATAACTCTTTACCACCTTCTCTGACCAAAAGAACTATTGCTCCATTGTCTTCTAAAGCCTTTTTAACACGAATCATATACTCTACAGCCTGTCTTTTAAGATCAACCGTTTCTAAAGACATAAAAACTTTTTCTTTTGCTTTAACTGTAATAAAACTATCGTTGTCTACTATTTCTAAAGAAAACCCTTTGGGACATTCTAAAGATCTAAAGGCCCTTCTCATTGCATCTGTATACATATTACTCCATTGTCAGGGATTGCCATGTCGTTCCCCAATCAGTCTTTGTTTTATGGCTAGAAAATTCTTTTGATATTTCTCCGTTTTCTAAGTATACTCCTCCCCAAACTCCCCACTCTTTTCCTGAAATACCAACAGAAAAACATTCTTTTCTTACTAAACAAGAACCACAAAGAGCATCTATTGCTGGTCTTAACAGTTCATCATCTTCGTATTTTTCAAAAAATAAATTTGTATCATAATCTAAACATGATGCATCATCTTTCCACTCATGTCTATTCATTTATATCACATACTTATCAGGGAGTTCCCATCCTTGACTTGAAGGAATAAATTCTTTTTTCATTTGCCATTTATTATTTTTATAAACACCAAACTTTGAGTAGTAGGCTTTCTCTGATGGAAAAGTCTCAACTACTGTCCAGCCATCCCAGGATAGTTGCTTATTCTTATCAACTATAGACTCCATGACGCTTAAAGAGTTAACTATTTTCATTGTGTTCCGTTCTGTTTGTGTGCATTAGCACAGTCTATGCATACTTAATTCTAACACTAAACTATTGGTTTGTCAATATTTGTTTAGAATGTGTACACGTTTGTGTTGATGTTATTAAGTTTTGATATATTAATAATTTTAGAAACTGGCTCTTTTGGATTAGATAAAAATGCAATATGATTAAAGTCTTTTATGTTTTCTTCCATCCACTGAGGAGTAACTTTTATAAACTTTATAGACTTTCCTCTTAACTTCATGCCTTTTTCGGACAAGTTGCAGAACTCCATAGCCATCATATTGATGTTGTTAGGCCCAGCCGAATATAGATGAAATACTGAATCGTCTTCTGTTAGTTCAGAAAGCGCAACAGCCATCGATCTTAGAAAGATGTTGTAGTTATTGAAACTACTAGTCCCCTGAACTCCTACTATCATTATCAATTCCTTCTCTTAGTTTATCCATTATAAAAAGCATCTGTTCTAATTGTACCTTATCCATACTTATGGTGTCAACTTCTTGAATCATGTCATTATCTATATGCTCATCTATCATTGGTGCTGTGTAAAAAATGTTGTCTTTAACCCAATAAGCATTTTGATCAACAATAATTACCTTAATATTCATTTTGTCGTGATATTTTCTTGACTGTGTTTTAATTTTAAGATTTTTCCCATATTGTTTATTTTGAATATATCGATGAAGGATCATTGATTGGCTAACAATAAAAGTTTCTTCATTATTCTTAGGCCTATTATAAATAGTATAGGCAAACAAAAACAATAAGACGGCTAGAGTTACGCCTACTGCACCAAAAATGTTATTCATAATCCCTCCAGACAATCATTGTATCACTTTTTATCAGAAAGAACTTTTCTAATTTCTTCAAAAACTAACCTTTTATTTTTTTCTAATAGGTTAACCGCTTGTGTGTCAAGTGCTTTTGGGCCCAGGTTTATTATTGGGTTTGAAGATGTTATGTCCATATCAATAAACCCATGACTCCAAAGATACATCATCTCATTATAAAAATGCAAAGAAACATCTTTATGAAGTTCTGGGTTTACCTTAGCAAGTTTGTCTGTAAAATTATACAAAAACTCTCCAGTTTCTTCGTCTATTCCTACTGGCTCAAGGGCTCCAGAGAGTATAAGCCTTTCTATCTCTTCGTCTTCGTAACTCACACTCGAACCTTCCAAGTCATCCTTGTTGGGCCCTGATCAATTAACTGAAACATATGGTTTTCATATTGATCTTTTAGTTGTTCATAGATTTCTGGACTTACTTCCTTCATCTTATCTGTGATGCTATACATCATTTCACCAGTTGCATCATCAATACCCTGGAACTCTACGGCACCCTGAAGCATTAAATGTTCTAGCATTGCCTCTTCTTGAAGCCCCATACTATTTGCCAGACTTCTTTCTAGCCTTTGCTAAAGCATCAAAGTCTTTTACTTTGGTATCCCCCATATATCCCCAGGCATAGCCATCATTAATCATCATGTCGTTAAGCGACACTGTGTCTCCATTAATATATACCCAGCCTAAAATGCGACCATACTTCTCAGATGAATCCATTTTCTCAGTCTTAATTACAACGGACTTAGCGTCTTTTAGAGCCTTCTTTAGGTACTCCTTTGACTCAAGACCAAGGGCCTTCTCTTTAAGATCCTTGGTACGAGACTCAGGCGTATCAATGCCTGCCAATCTCACACGGGATTGAAACAAAATATCAAACCCTAAATCAATAAGAACGTCAATGGTATCTCCATCTACTACGTTTTCTACTTTTCTTACATAGTACTCATACATTTGTAGCCTCCTTGTTTTTTACAAAATTATAAACCTCTAAGTCTATACTGTTTAGTTCTAAAACTCTATCTTTTTCCCCTTGTGTTAATAGGTCTGCAAAGTACTTAGAAGAAACTTTTTCTTCATTTAACTCAGAAGGACCAACATTAACCTTGGTATCAAGATCAAAATTTATTTCAATACCGTGGTTTGATAAGAACCAATCCTTAATTTTACCACAGAATAGGTCAATATTGTCTAAGGTATTTACTATTTTAAAGTTATTTATGTTTTTTATTGCGTTAGACAAAGATGTTTTTTCATTTCCAACAAACCAGTCAAACCCGCTACCATCATAATATTTTTGCATCATTTCTGATCTATACTTTGTGTAAAATGATCCTGCATCCCAAGACCTTGGGTCTGCAGAGTTACAAATAAACCTACTCTGGTAGTTATTATGAATAAGAAAGTTTTGATCTTCAAACAGATAGTACAAAAACTTTTCTTTTGAGGTTTTTTTGTTTATATACTCAGGCCTATCGCTTAAGTATCTTGGGTAGATAAAATTAAAATAACTAGATCGTGCTGAAATTGGATCTCTGACTATGGTGGCAACATCAATATCATTCATTAGTTCTATTGGATAAGTACCAGCATGTGCTGATATATATATTTTTGACTTTAAAAATTCATTACTGTTAGGAAAATGTGTACTAATATAATACAAAAGTTGATTGCTTATACTATTTTTTATATTATGGGAAATAAATTTACCAGCAGTTTTGGGTATATGTAAAAAATATAATTGCTTCATTATTTTCTTCCCCATTGTATATAATTCCATCCACGCTCATGGAAGTAATAAAGAATTGTTTTTGTGACTACCTCAAAACTTGCAATTGCCCCTGCCGTGATTGGTTCTTTAGTTATAAACCAAGCAATGACAAAGGTGTCTGCTGTTCCAATTATACGCCAAGTAATGGCCTTCAGTGCTGATCTTTGTTTGCTTACATTCATGCTGGCCACTCCATATCATTTGGCTTAGTGATAAAGTCCCAAATTTTAGATACCCATTTCTTTACGCTTTTCAGTAGCCGAGATAGCATGAATCGTTGCTCCTAAATCTACTTGTTCAATCTTGTATCCTACATCACGACCATATACAATGTTGGTGATGTTGGGTAGTCTTAATACTAATGCACCATCCATAAATTCATCTTTAGCAATGTAACCCTTTACCTGATCAAAAGTAAGTGGGTCTTTCTCGCTTGTGTTGTATGTATTACGGACTCCAAGTAGTACCTGCTCTGTTCTCTTCCCTGCCTCCTTGTAAAGGGCATGATGGCCTTCGTGCCAAGGCTGATATCTACCCAGCATAAGAGTAGTAGGTGCTGACCAATCATGAAGATTAAACTTATCAATGATTCGAGATGCCTTTGCTTCTGCATCAAGGTTATGGCTAATAAAAGCAACATCAGCATTGTCTGGGCGTTCAAACATTTTATTGGTATCTTCAAATCTGCCCTCAGCGAGTGTATCCATAAACACCAAAATGTCTGGCTTACCAAATGCTGCACGAGTTAGACCTGTAGGGCATACAAAGTCAACAACTACTGGAGCAACGCCCTGCTTGGCAATTAGACGAGCCATCTCTCCCATGCGACGTGCCTGTTCAATTCTGTCTTCAACAGTAAACCCTAAATCTGAGTTAACTGTTGCACGAACCTCATCTGCATTAAGATGAATAGCATTAATTCGTTCCTTCAGTGCCTTTGCTAGTTCTGTTTTACCAGAACCTGGAAGGCCAATAATCTGAATAATCATTTTTTCCCTATTTCTTTATTTGGCATAATGTCTATAAGAAGATGGATTCTGTCAATATCACTATAGTTTTCTACTGAATGAAACCTTGTATTGTTAATTTCCCAACACTCTCCAACTGACATATTTATCTTATCTGAACCAACACTAAACCATGTGTTATCTGAAGTAATTATCGGAATGTGGTGTCTTCTTGAGGCAACTAAATAATCTCCACTATCTTGGTGGCTTGGAATTATTTGTCCTGCTTTAAGTTTAATTAAAAGAACATTTCCCCTAACCCCATCATGCTTTTTTTCTAAATCTAAAATAATTGGATCTATCATTGAGAAAAGTTTATTATCATTAGTTTTATTTTCAACAATAAAAGGATCTAAACTATTCCATTTTAGATCAGCCTTATATATAAAATATGAATTAGTATCTTTGTGAGCCTTAAACATTTCTTGTCTTGATGTATCAATAAACCATTCTTCGATAAAATTACTTATATAGTTTTTGATTTTTTCTACATCATATTTGCCAAGATTTTTAAAATTAAAGTCTTCAGACACCTTGCTCATTTTAACTATCCAACCAATTTTTGACGCTCATCAAGAACTGTGATAGCAAACTTCATCATTTTGTCATATCCTACAGCATTGTCCATAATTTTATTGTAGTGGTGACCGCAGAACAATAAATCTCCATTTAATCCAGTTACCTGAACAAGGGCTTCTGCGTTGCACCGATCACATCTATCCAAAGGTGACAACTTCCACTCTGGCTTAATATCATCTTTAATCATTGTAAACATATTATACTACCGCTTTCTGTTATCAGTGGAATAAAATCCACTACCGTTGAATACTGCTCCTACATTAGAGTATACACGAACCAGTGGTAAATTGCAAGTTTCACAATAATACCCTGGATCGTTGTCTTTGATTGATCTTTCTTTTGTATACCGTTGACCGCAAGGCATGCAGTCGTATTCGTACAATGCCATCTACTTAGACTTTTTCTTTTCTTTTACAGTCCAGATAGGTGCATTAAGTTTGTCTCCGCCCCACTCATATCCAAGTAACTTTACTACCGCTCTAATTATTTTAATACGCATTACTTAATCTTCTTTCCGAACTTTGCCCAGACTCTCTCATGCAAGAAATATCCAAGGGCTTCCCAGCCAATATATCCAAGTGCACCAACTGTTGCGTACTCATACTCAACCTCACCAGTCATGGCATATGTAACTATCGCAATAATTCCAGCGACACCAACAAGGTGAAATGTTTCCCAACTTAATGTTTTAAGCAGTGTTCTTTTGGTTGATTCCATTATAGTGCCACATGACCTTTTCCTCCGCCACCTGCAGACTTCTTTACTGCTGGCTTTGCAGACTTCTTTGCAGCATCTGCTGATGTTGACTTAACAGGTGTTGCTGCCAATTTGTTTAACAGTGGAGCATTTTCTTCACCAGCATAAACTGGACGACCCCAACCAACAACGGCGTTAACTAACTTCTTCTTATTGTTCTTAACGTATGCACGAGTTTTCTCGACACACATTCCACCATTGCGCTGGTCTCCCTTTGCAGTACCTGAAGTGTTTCCTTCGATAACCTGAATAGTTCCATCTCCATTGTTCTTGATACATAGACCAACATGAGAAATACGATTTACACCATCATCTGGGAAATCAAAATATATCCAGTCTCCTGCTTGTGGATCGTCATTGCGAGCATCTGACCAACGCTCAGCCTTCTTAAACCAATCTGCTGCTGCTACTGTTGATGCAGTCTTAGGGAATGATTTTACTCCCGCAGTAAATGCTGCCCAAGAAACAAACGATTGGCACCATGGCTGGAAGTTAACCTTGATCCATGCACCGTACTTTGTTTCGTTATCCTTTGGGCCTTCGATTGTGCCCACTTCTTTTTTTGCAACCTCAATGATTGCTTCTAGACTACCTTTTGCTGCCATTTTATTTCCTCCTTGTTATGACAATCTTATTATATCACGATAGACAAACCTGATTACAGGGTTTCCCACTTAAAATGTTTTCTATATTTTTCTAAATCAACAACATTTGGATCTACCCACCAGTCTTCGTGGTACTCTCTTACTACCAGCGAGTATCCTAATGAATCTAAAATCTCTCTTTGAGTATCTCTCATTGCAATATTTCTCCAGTACATATTTGCGTCGTGCTCAAATGTTATTA
>Ga0222713_10004959_pt1 | contig 13124 bp, 10 predicted proteins | sample C33_649DmetaG_FD_165061 | JGI IMG/M metagenome (GOLD analysis project Ga0222713, IMG submission 165061) | Estuarine water microbial communities from San Francisco Bay, California, United States - C33_649D | ecosystem: Environmental > Aquatic > Marine > Unclassified | place: USA: California...
CAGCCCGTGGCGGGCCTCGTTGAGAGTGGCCGGGTGGAGCTGAGCGCTGGAGGGATCAGCAGCCTCACCTTCGGTGGTGCTGACCTTGCCGCAATCGGGCCGGGGACAACGCTGACGGAGAGCATTAGCATCTCGAATGAATCAACCGTCACGCTACCAACAGAGATCACTGAGATTGCGCTGTGGGCGGACACGAGCGGCGCGCCTGCGGACACTGGCGGGCTCGGCGGCGCGCTGGTTGTGCAGATTACGCGCTCCATCGGTGGTGGCCCATCTGAAACAATCTACACAGGGAGCTTCGATGGGCTTGCCGCAAACGACTCGTTCTCAAACGCAGTTGGTTCAGTGTGGCGTTCACGCAACGGGGGCGATCTGATTGGGAGTGACGCACGTGAGGCGATCTACACGATCTCTCTCAGTCTCCCAGCGAGTGCCACGGAGGGGGCGAGCTCCCAGGCTGGCGTGTCGCTGGTCTTTGAGGCACGCAACGCGACTGAGTAGTGATGCGACACGCCGCACTCGCTCTGATCGCACCGCTTGCCCTCTCAATGTGTGGTGCGCGCATTTCAATCGTGGAGGGCGAGTCAATGGCGCCAACCATTCGGGCAGGCGACGCCGTGGTGACACTCTCGCAACCGTTTGGCGCCCCCTCCGTTGGGAGTGTCCTCCTGGTGGAGAGTGATGGGCGGCGGCTCCTTCATCGCCTGGCACGTTACGAAGAGGGTTCACTCTGGATGAAGGGTGATGCGAGCGTGAGCGGAGATAGCCGCCCAGTGAGCAGTTCGGATGTACTTGGCACGCTTGCCGTGGTCATTCCAACCTCGTACCTCTACCGGGCGTTGCGGGCAACTGCGCAGTTCACCGCGCAACTTCCGGTCAGCGTGAGTATCTCGAGCGCAGCTGGTGTGTCTGCGGAGCAGGGGCCGAAGTACACCTTCGGAGCAGATGCACAGGGTCGCTTACTGCCGGGTGCATATGCGCTGTGGAGCGTCCTACTCTCTGCATGCAACGACACACTCGGCGCGTGTCCTGGAAGTTATGCCCTGCGCATACATCCAACGCAGTTTGCGGCCCTGCTCCCGCCAGCAGGAAGTGTCGGCACTCCTGCCCAGGCACTCGCTCGAGCGCTGCGGATCACGACCCGATGCCAGTCGGTGGGCGGGAGTGGGGCGTGGAACGAGGCGAGCGATCTCTTCACCGCGGAGTGGAGCGAAGCGAACGGTAGTAGCGGCCTCCTTGCAACGCATCAGGGTGCAGTTGCGCAGGGCGGCGTTCGCTGTGAGGTGAAGGCGCTGCTCCTCGGGTCTCTGCCAGCATCTGGTGGAAGTTTCACGCTCCCACTGAGCTGGGGTCCCGCGTGAGGCTTAAACACGGCGCGCTGGCAGCTCTCGTGATCGTCACGAGTGTTGCTGCACAGTGGAGTGCAGCGTTGAACCTCCCCCTCAGCGCTGGCGCGTACACGGCTCCTGGTGGGGTGAGCAGTAGCGGGCTGCGGTTTTGGGTGGATAGTGCCGAGATGGCTGCAATGCAACAAAGCCCACGCGTGCAGTTCTGGTTCGATAAGTCCGGAGAGTCGCGTCACCTAACCAGCGTTCCATTTGGCATCGTTCCCTATGCCACCGCAGTTTCATCTCGTTCGCAAGTGGTCTTTGAAGATGGCGCAATGGCTATTGGAGGTGCAATTCCACTGAACGCGATGACTGCCTTCTTTGTGATTCGAGGCGGGCTGGATACTGGGTACCATCCACTCCTTGGCAGGATTGATCGCGCAACGGGTCTGATCGTTGACGCAAAACGGCTGCGGTCAATGAATGGGGGAGGGAGCATCATATCTGCAATCTTCGGTTCAATCAGCAGTAGTGGGATCCTGATGATTCGCATGAACGTTGCCGCAACGGACTACGTCTCTCTGAACGGAGGTACAGAGTACTCATTTAGCTACAGCAGTAGCGAGAGTGCAACGCATGTGGGTGCGGTCTACTCATCTACGGGGACAAGACTTCTGCGTGCCTCCATCTCAGAGGTGTTGATTTGGGATCGCGCCCTCTCGGCTACTGAACGGACGAGCGTGCTCCGAGCACTCGGTGCGAAGTGGGGCGTTACTGTTCCGTAGCGGCGTGAAGGCCTGACGCTGCGGCACGATCAACAATCCATGTGGCGGTTGGGAGGAGTGCCGCTTTCGCAGGGAGCTCCGTGGAACTCCCTTCCCCCTGCATGATGCGCGCCAACGCGGCACTTTTCCCCTCACCTACCACCGTGGCGCAGACGGCGCGTGCGGCAGAGAGGAGTCCGAGTGAGAAGGTGAGGCGAGGTACGTGCGGTTCAAGATGTGTTGGTGCTGGAACGGCGGCAGCAGCCGGTGCGTCTGTGAACGTGAGCGGTGACCCCGGAAACACGCTGAGGCAGTGCGCGTCACCGCCGATTCCGATCAGGACTAGGTCAAAGATTGGAATTCCAGCAGATGTGTGTTCAACACTAGCGCTCCGTGCAGCGCTGAGATACAAGTCAACCGCTCGCGCACCCTCCTCCTCCGTTGGCCAGGGGTGAAGTGTTCGTGGCGAGATCGGGGAGGGGGCACCGTCCACCGATGGGGCGAGGAGAACGGAATCAATCGCGGCAAGGTTGGAGAGCGGACTTGTCCGAGGGACGTGGCGGTCATCGCCGAACCAGATCTCCGTGTTTGACCACGGCATGCGGCGAAGGTTCGCCTCCTCCCGCAGCACCGCATAGAGTGCGGCGGGGGTGCTCCCTCCAGTTGTGCAGAAGTGAAAGACTCCGCGTCTTCGGACGGCATCTACAGCGGCGGTGATCACAAGCTCTGCAGTTGCGCGGGCGGCAGCAGACGCATCATCAACCGTGATGAGCACGTGTGGACCGCTCATCCGACAAGTTGCGCAAACGCGCGCAGGATTGATGGGGAGAGCGGATCGACTTCGCCAAGCTCAAGTGCCTGACTGAGCAGTTCAGCATCAGTGGCGCGCTTTGCTCGCAGCGTGCGCTCATGGACTGGTGTGCCGTTGATTGATGCGCGGACATGGGTGCTCTCGCCATCTGCACGCACGTTGAGCTCCAGAACGCCTCCGCGGCGCTCTGCGGTGATGTGGAGGGCGAGCGTAGTTCCAGATCGGCCAGCATCTAACACCGGCTCGAGCGTGAGCGCGATGCGTCGCCCCTCTTCGTCAATCGCTGCACTCCATGTTCCAGCTTGGTTCTCAAGTGGCGCGGTGACACGCGCGTTCAGGCGTGAGGCGAGCCAGGCAAGGTGGTAGGTCGGCTTCACGACGTTTGCTGGGGCGGTGATGCTGCTCCCAGCGGAATACGTGGCACGGATCTTCGTGATCGCATGCAGATATGGAGCGACCTCCGGTTCGTCAAACGCGCTGGCGACTGCATCGCGCCAGCGTGCTTGTCGGATCAGTGAGAAGTCACTGAGCGCAGTGCCAGAGGCACTTGAAAGGGTGATCAGATCGCGCACAACCTCAATCCCGACGCCTCGCTGCTCCGCTCCGCTAAAGAGAATCCGATCAACGCCTCGCAGCAGCTCCTTCAAGTCGCGACTGGTTGGATCGACGGTGTGATCCCACCAGAGGAGTGTTGGAAGGTCATGCAGTGAGAGCTGAGGAACCATGCTGGAGAGGTGGCGCCCGGCTTCACCGCTCGCATCAATCCAGAGAAGTTCCGTGCACGCAGATGTGCCGTCGCCGCGAGGGGTGACCGCACAGAAGATCTCAAGTCGCGCCTGAAAGGTGGGTGGTCCCTCTGGATCGCGCGGCACAATGAAGAGGGTGCGCGAGGGATTTCTTGGGAGGCTTGTAAGTGAACTCGCCGCGCCAACCGCGCGCTCTTCACCCGGCGCCACCACCACGAGGTTCATCACACCGGTTCGTACTGCGAGTGGCGTCGTCCCACTTCCATCTGGCAGCGCGTTGGCGCTGATCTGCTGACGCGACTCGGTGCTACTCCAGAGTCGCGCGAGGAGTGTGTCCGCCTCCGCAACTGAGTGTGCGGTGGACTTCCAGCGGAGCGTAGAGAGCTCTGCGGCGCTGAGATTCATTGGGCGCTACAACCTGCGCCAGCGACGCCCCTCGCGGGTGAGGAGCGCATCGGCGGCATCTGGGCCCCACGTCCCTGCGGCGTAATTGGGGAGTGCTGGTTCAGCGCCGGCGAGCCAGGACTCCATGATCGGATCCACAATCCGCCAGGCGGCCTCCACTTCGTCGGCGCGCGTGAAGAGCGACGCATCACCGAGGAGTGCGTCCAAAATGAGCGTCTCATACGCGTCTGGACTCTCTACTGAGAAGGCTGAACCGTAGGCGAAGTCCATGTTGACTGGTCGTACATCTGTGCCTAGCCCTGGTACCTTCGCGGCAAATCGCATCAGGATCCCCTCGTCAGGCTGGATGCGAATCACGAGCATGTTTGGCTCGGGCGCGTCACCAGTTGGTGAGAAGAGACGTTGTGGAACATCCTTGAACTGGATGGCGATCTCCGTGGCACGTTTCGGGAGGCGCTTCCCAGCTCGCAGATAGAAGGGGACGCCCGCCCAGCGCCAGTCATCGATCTCAAATCGAGCGGCGACGAACGTCTCAGTCTCTGATGCGGCATCCACCTCAGGCTCGCTCCGGTATCCGGCAACCTCGGTGGCGCCGATCCACCCTGGCCCGTATTGGCCGCGCACGACGTGTTCATCAACCGTATCGGTGCTCAGGAGACGGACGGCGCGGAGCACCTTCACCTTCTCATCGCGGAGGGCCTCCGCATCAAGCGTGGCGGGTGGCTCCATTGCAACGAGCGTGAGGAGCTGCAAGAGGTGGTTCTGCAAGATGTCACGGAGCGCCCCCGTCTCTTCGTAGAATGCGCCACGCCCCTCCACGCCGATCGACTCTGCCACGGTGATTTGAATGTGGTCGATGTATCGGCGGTGCCAGATTGGCTCAAAGATCAAGTTGCCGAAGCGGAAGATCAAGATGTTGCGAACGGTCTCTTTCCCGAGGTAGTGGTCAATGCGGTAGACCTGACTCTCGCGGAAGACTTTGCCAACCTCGCGGTTGAGCTTCACTGCGGAATCTAGGTCGCGACCGAAGGGCTTCTCAATGACGACGCGTCGCCAGCCACCCTCACCCGTCTCGTGATCGAGCCCTGCAGCGCCGAGCCCGCGGATAATCTCCGGGAATGATGAGGCAGGGGTTGCAAGATAGAAGAGGCGATTCCCTCCCGTCCCAACACTCGCGTCAATTGCATCTAGGTGTCGGCTCAGGGCTGCATACGACTCGGGGTCATCAAACGCACCCTTGACGTAGCTGATGCACGCAGCAAACTCACTCCAGCGTGCCTCATCAATTGGCTTGACACGAGCGTGCTTCTCGAGTGATGCACGCAGGTCAGTGCGCATCGTTGCGTCGGTTGCATCACGTCGCCCGAAACAGACAAGGGCGAACTTCTCTGGAAGGAGATCGCCAGCCCAGAGGTGATACAGGGCCGGCACGACCTTGCGATGTGCGAGGTCGCCGGTTGCTCCGAAGAGCACCACGATGTTTGGGTCCGGGACGCGTTCAATGCGCAGGCCTGAACGAAGCGGATTCGCCTTGCTTCGCTTCGGCGTTACCTTCTTTCCTGCGCGTGCAATGCGGAGGTTGCGGATCGTTCCGCCGCCCTCGCCCGCCTTTCCACTCTTCACTCCGGCTTCACCGCATGTCCGCCGAACTGATTGCGCAACGCAGCGAGCACCTTTGCGCTGTACGAGTCCTCTTGACGTGATCGGAACCTCGTCAGGAGCGAGAGGGTGATCAGCGGTGCTGGGACATCAAGGTCAATCGCCTCTTGCACCGTCCAACGTCCCTCTCCCGAATCTGCAACCCAGCCCTTGATGGACTTCAGTTCGTTCCCTTCAGCGCGGAAGGCGCGCCCAGCGAGTTCAAGGAGCCAACTGCGCACGACGGAGCCTTGCATCCAAAGGTCGGAGACCTTCGCAAGGTCTACCTGGTAGCGGGATTTTGCAAGGATCTCGAACCCTTCGGCATACGCCTGCATCAGGCCGTATTCAATCCCGTTGTGCACCATCTTGACGTAGTGACCAGCGCCGGTCGCGCCGCAGTGCATGTAGCCGTCCTTTGGTGCCAGCGTCAGGAAGATCGGCTCCATCTCTTTCACTGGTGCGGCGTCGCCGCCCACCATCATGCAGTAGCCGTTCTCAAGTCCCCAGACGCCACCCGAAGTTCCGGCATCAATAAAGTGGATGCCGTGCCCAGCAAGCTTCTCGTGCCGGCGGATCGTGTCGTGGAAGTTGGAGTTACCACCGTCAATCACCGTGTCGCCTTTCCCAAGGAGTGGGATGAGTTCGTCGATCATGGCCTCGGTGGCATCGCCGCTCGGCACCATCACCCAGACCTTTCGTGGAGATGGGAGCGCGGCAACGAGGTCCTTCACGCTGTAGGTGGGGGTGGCGCCATCTTTTGCGATCTCGTCGGTCTTCTCTCGCGAGCGGTTCCAGATGGCTACCTCATGTCCGCCTCGAAGGAGGCGCTTGACCATGTTGCCGCCCATCTTTCCAAGACCAATAAATCCGATCTTCACAGGAGCCTCCTCACTTGTGGCCACACCTGGGCCGTCACTGAGATGCTAGCGCGTGCGTGCGACCCGCTGTGGATCAGGCACTAAGCGCGCGGCGGAAGAGCGACTCCACCGCTACGAGCCCAGCGTCTGGGTTCGAGCCGAGGTGGATGCGAAGGATCGGCAGATCATGGGCCACAAGTGAACGTGCGTCACCAAGTGCCTGTGCGTCAACAAGTTGACCGAAGGTGAAACTACTCCCAGGAATCTCAAGGTCGTGCGGTCGTCCTGCAACGAGTTGGATAAACCAGCCGATCGGCGCGCCGCCCTTGTGCAGCTGCCCCGTTGAATGGAGGAAGCGCGGACCGTAGCCAACGGTGGTGGCGCGGTGTGTTGTATCGCGCAGCAGTAGGCGGAGTGAGGTGAGCGCCGCCGTCCGGTCGGGAGTGGTGGCGACGTACGCATGGATGCCAATGTAGCCGCGCTGCGCAAGTCGCTGGAGCTGACCGGCAACAAGTTTCACCGCGTCATCTGCGAATGCGGCAGGGAGCGCGTCGTCTACCCAGATCTGAAGTGGCCCGTCGGCACACTTCGGAGTCAGTTCTGGGAGTGCGCCGGTTGCGGCGAGTTCACTGAGCACTGCGCTGGTGTTCTGCTTGGACTCGGTCACGTTCGGTTCGTCAAATGGATTGATGCCCAGAACAACGCCTGCGATCGCTGTTGCCGCCTCCCAGTGAAGGAACTCTCCACCAAGATCAATGGCGTCACTCAGCGTGTAGCTGATGACGGGGTGCCCTGCGGCCGCAAGTTCGTTGAGTCGAGTATCAGCAGAAGTTCCATCTGCAGCGCGTGGTGCGCGGCCGCCGTTCAGCGCGATGCGCACGAAGAGGCGATCGTCCTGGTAGCTCTCGAGTGCGCCGAGCGGTTCGAGGTCAACGGGGACAACGCCTACGCCCTGCTTTCCCGTGCTTTCTGCAACGAGTTGCTCCGCCCATGCGCCGAAGCCGTGGATCGGCTCATCAACGAGAAGGGTCAACTTGTCGCGCCCCTCGCGCGCGAGCGCTCCAATGATCACGCCGAGCGCAACGGCACGGTTGGCGGTTGGCTCTGGCTCGCGCAGTTGAGCCGCAGCGACGGCGCCTGCAGCGAGCAGCGAATCCAGGTCAATGCCGAGAAGGCTTGCGGGCACGAGTCCCACAAAGCTGAGTGCGGAGTAGCGTCCGCCAATGTCAGCGGGGTTCAAGAAGCGTTCGAGCATCCGCTCGTTCCCCGGAATCCCATCAATGCTTGGCGAAGGGTCGCTGATCGCGATCATTGAGGCGAACGGATCTTCGCCTGCACTGAGCGCGCTCGAGATCCATCCCGCCGCATAGGCGGCGAACGAGAGCGTCTCCGTGGTGGTGCCAGACTTGCTTGCAACGATCACCAGCGTCTTGGCAGGGTTGAGCCCAGCGAGCGCCGCCGCAACCGCTTCTGGGTCCGTGGAGTCACAGACGCGAATCTTCAGCCACTCGCTGATTGAAGCGAACGCGGTGGCGAGCACTTCGGGGGCGAGGGAGGATCCACCCATCCCCGCCACGATTGCCGTGGTGAATCCTGCGTCGCGGACCTTCTCACCGAACGCTTCAAGTGCTGGGACCTGCTCAGTGAAGTGCCCTGGCGCGTCGAGCCAGCCGAGCCGATTCGCGATCTTCGCCTGAACTTCAGCGTCACGGCTCCAGAGTGTGACGTCCTTATCGGCAAGTCGCGTCGCCCACTCTTCGCTGCGCGCGCGCTCGAACACTGCGCTGATTGCTGCGAGATCTGAGGCGCGGCCGACGCGTGCAGAGAAGGGGAGTCGTAGTTCGCCGCTCACCCCTGCTCCTTCTCAATCTGTTGCACCTTGTTGGTGCGGCGGACAAATCGCTCGGCATCACTCGGCATGGCAGCGAGGAACGCGGCGAGCACCGTGGCTGCGGTTGCGGGATCAATCACCTTTGCGCCGAGCGAAAGCACATTCATGGCATCGTGAACCACGCCCTGCTCCGCTGATGCGGGATCATGCGCAATGGATGCACGAATCCCGTTGAACTTGTTCGCGGCGATCGTGACGCCGATCCCTGATCCGCAGATCAGCAGGCCGCGCTCTGCACCGCCGCGCTGCATCAGTTCAGCCACGGCACGTGATGCATCTGGGTAATCGTCCGTGAGATCGCTCCCGTCGCCACCAAGGTCGATCCCCTCCCAGTCAGGGGCGATCGTCTGAAGTTCGTTGAGCAGTGCAGCCTTAAGCGCAGCGCCTGCGTGATCTGCGGCAATCGCGAGCTTCCGAGCTGACACCTCAGCTGACCTGATGGCCGTCGTGAAGGTGCGGCGTTGGGATCACGCCGCGGTGCGTTCCAGCGATCACGCCGCGCGCAACCTCTGCAATACGCTCTGGCGTGAAGCCGAATTCAGCGAAGAGTTTCGGTGCAGGTGCCGAAGCACCGAAGCGATCCATGGCGATGATTGCGCCATCGCTTCCCGTCCAGCGATCCCATCCGAGGCTGACGCCGGCCTCAATGCCGACGCGCGCGCGAACCGCGGCGGGGAGGACTGACTCGCGGTACGCAGCATCTTGATCACCAAAGAGTTCAAGACATGGTGCCGAGACCACGCGCGTAGGCGTGCCAGACGATTCAAGGAGTTCTGCTGCGGAGACGGCGAGGTGGACCTCTGAGCCTGTTGCAATGAGGATCGCCTGCGCCTGCACGCTCGCTTCGCGGACCACGTATGCGCCGCGCCTCACACCAGCCGCCGCTCCAGTGATGGAGCCAGGGAGCACGGGCAGCTTCTGTCGTGTGAAGGCGAGCACTGTCGGTGCGCTGCGTCGTTCAATAGCAGCGCCCCATGCATGTGCCGCTTCGTTTGGATCTCCTGGGCGGAAGAAGCGCAGGTTTGGAATTGCACGCAGCGCGGCGTAGTGCTCAACCGGCTGATGGGTGGGACCATCTTCACCAAGGCCAATAGAGTCGTGCGTGAAGACGAAGATGCTGCCAAGCCCGGCGAGTGCTGCGAGTCGCAGCGAGCCGCGCATGTAATCGCTGAAGGTGAGGAAGGTGGCGCTGAACGGGATCAGTCCGCCGTGATACGCGATCCCGTTGGTGATCGCCGCCATCGCATGCTCGCGTACGCCGAAGCTGATGTTGCGACCAGACTCCGTTGCGGTGAAGCGACCCCCTTCATGAATGTCGGTGAGGTTCGACTCAGAGAGGTCGGCGCTGCCGCCGATCAGTTCTGGCAGCACCGCGGCGAGCGCCTTGATGCTCGACTGGCTGACGTTGCGCGTCGGCGCATCACCGCCAAGTTCATAAACGGGCAGCGCGCGCTCCCAGCCGTTCGGCAGCCCGCCCGCCATGCGGCGCTGGAGTTCCGCCGCCTCTGCAGGGAAGGCGGTCGCGTAGGCGAGGAGTCGCTTGGTGTGCGCTGCAACGAGCGTTTCACCACTGGTGATCGCGCCGCGATAGAACTCGGAAACATCGGCGGGGACGTCGAAGGTTGCATCTGGATTTGCGCCGTATGCCGCCTTCGTGAGTTTCACCTCATCTGGGCCGAGCGGTGCGCCGTGTGACTTCTGGCTCCCTGCCTTATTCGGCGAACCGAAGCCGATCACGGTGCGCACAGCGATGAGGCTCGGTCGGTCATCCTTGATTGCTGCGTTGATCGCTGCATCAATGGATGCAACGTCGTTGCCGTCTGCAACGCTGCTCGTGTGCCATCCGTAGGCGTCAAAGCGCTTCTTTACATCTTCCGACCAGGCGGTTGATGTTGGTCCATCAAGTTGAATCAGGTTGTCATCCCAGAGATAGATCAGCTTGCCGAGCTTTAGGTGTCCTGCGAGTGATGCCGCCTCGGAGGCGAGCCCTTCTTGGAGGTCGCCGTCGGAGACGATCGCGAAGACGCGGTGATCAATCACAGTGTGTCCTGGGCGATTGAATTCTTCGGCGAGGCGGCGCTCGGCGATCGCCATCCCAACACCGTTCGCGAATCCCTGACCGAGCGGACCCGTAGTGGCCTCAACGCCGGCGGTGAGGCCGTACTCAGGGTGGCCAGGTGTGAGTGAGCCCCACTGTCGGAATGACTTCAGATCATCAATCGTGAGCCCGTAGCCGGTGAGATGAAGTAGCGAATAGAGGAGCGCGCTGGCGTGGCCATTGGAGAGGACGAAGCGGTCGCGGTCGAACCAGCCAGGGGTTCGAGGTGCGTGGCGGAGGTGGCGTGTCCAGATCGTGTGCGCCATTGGCGCGCAACCCATCGGAGCGCCAGGGTGGCCAGAGTTTGCCGCTTGGACGGTGTCAATTGCGAGGGTACGGATCGTAGTGATCGCTGATTGCTCGAGTCGTGGATCCATAGGTAACCCCCTCGATGTTGGCTGGTGTCCGTTGATTGTAGACTCCCTCGGAGTCAGTAGTACTGGAGGCGCAATGCCCCGAAGAAGCCTCATGAGTCGTCGTCCAACGAGCGTGCGCGCGGTCGCCGAAGTTGGCGTGCTGATCGCCATGCTGATCTGGGCGGCGAACTTCACGGTGGTGAAGGCGGCGGTCACCGCGTGGCCGGTGCTCCCCTTTTCCGCGATCCGGATCACGGCGGCAGGACTGATCGTGCTCCTCTGGACGCAACTACGCGGCGGGAGCATCCGAATGGCTCCGCGCGATCTCGCGATCACAGGCCTCTTCGGCGTGATCGGCCAAGGGACCTATCAACTCCTGTGGGCCGGGTCGCTCGGAACCATCAATGCGGGAACGAGTGCGCTACTGATTGCGGTTACCCCATTCCTCACAGCGATTTTTGCGGCGCTCTTTCGAATTGATCCGCTGCGGCCGGCAACAGTTGCTGGTGGCTTGATCGCATTTGCGGGAGTTGCCGCCGTGGCATTAGGCGAAGGTGCCGGTGCGTTTGGGGGGACAACCGCTGGTGTCACGGCAACGCTGCTCGCCGCCGCCTGCTGGGCCTCGTATCTTCTCGCCGGCGCACGGGTGATCCCGCGCACGGGCGCACTCGCGTTCACGGGGTGGAGCATGGTGATCGGTGGGGCCGTGTTGATTCCCTTCGGCGCGGTTCAGTGGACGGAACTCGGTTCGCCAGCAATCCCAGCCGTTGCACTGTTTGGCATCCTCTATGCCACCTTCGGTTCGAGTAGCCTCGCGAACGTCCTCTACTTCACCGCTGTCCCCGTGGTTGGCCCTGCGCGCGTGGCGAGTTTCCAGCTTCTCGTCCCGTTTCTGGCCGTCGTTATCTCTGCGTTTGTCCTTGGAGAAGCGCTCGCCCCGGTGCAGGCGCTCGGCGGTGCGCTGATCATCCTCGGCATCTGGGCTGGTCGCCAAACCCAACTCCCATTCCGACGCCGGCTGCGATAGACTCCGTCAGGCTCGCTCGGTAGTCACCGAGCGCCCCGCCCATACAGAGGAGGCAGAGGGGACGAGATGGCGACGAAGTTTGTGTTCGTCACCGGTGGCGTCACCTCCTCCCTCGGCAAGGGGATCACCGCCGCATCTGTTGGCCTCCTCCTCAAGGCGCGCGGCCTGCGCATCTCCGTCATCAAGCTCGATCCGTACCTCAACGTCGATCCAGGCACCATGTCGCCGTACCAGCACGGCGAGGTCTACATCACCGATGACGGCGCAGAGACGGATCTCGACCTCGGTCACTACGAACGTTTCATTGATGTGAACCTCTCCCAAGCGTCGAACGTCACGACCGGTCGCATCTACTCCACCGTGATCGCACGAGAGCGCCGCGGCGACTATCTCGGTGGGACCGTGCAGGTGATCCCGCACATCACCAACGAGATCAAGGAGCGCGTCCTGCGACTCGGTGGCGACGATGTTGATGTTGTCATCGTTGAAGTTGGTGGAACGGTGGGAGACATTGAGTCACTGCCATTCATTGAAGCGATTCGTCAACTCAAGAAGGACGTTGGTCGCGGAAATTCGCTCTACATTCACGTCACGCTCCTCCCAGAGCTTGCAGCAACTGGAGAGTTGAAGACGAAGCCAACGCAACACTCGGTGAAGGAGCTGCGCGGCAGCGGCATTCAGCCCGACGTGATCATCCTCCGCGCCGATCATCCGGTCCCAGATGACGTGCGCGAGAAGATTGCCCTCTTTACAGACGTAGCCGTAGAGGCGGTCGTCCCCGCAACCACTGCGCGCACCATCTATGAAGTGCCGCTGCAGTTCGAGAAGTTCGGCCTTGGCGACCTTCTGACCCGCGAACTCGGAATCAGCGCCTCCGTTCCCGATCTCACCAAGTGGGAGCAGCTCGTTGCGCAGATCGTTGCCGAGAAGCCAGCCGTTGAGATTGCGATCGTGGGCAAGTACACCGAACTCCCTGACGCGTATCTCTCCGTTACTGAGGCACTCAGGCACGCGGGTTGGGCGCACGGCGTGGACGTACGCGTGCGCTGGGTGAACGCGGAGCAGCTTGACGACGCAGATGCTGCACACGTATCCGCACAACTCGCCGGCGCCCACGGCGTGCTGGTGCCAGGTGGCTACGGATATCGAGGGATTGAGGGGAAGATTCGCGCGGCACACACAGCGCGCACCGAGCGCATT
>Ga0222713_10004960_pt1 | contig 13121 bp, 12 predicted proteins | sample C33_649DmetaG_FD_165061 | JGI IMG/M metagenome (GOLD analysis project Ga0222713, IMG submission 165061) | Estuarine water microbial communities from San Francisco Bay, California, United States - C33_649D | ecosystem: Environmental > Aquatic > Marine > Unclassified | place: USA: California...
GGAGCTTTGCTTGGTTCAATTATGTATAATATTTTTTCCTCTACATCACTATTTGTATCTATTCAACCTGGAGCGTTAGCAATTGTAGGAATGGCTTCGTTATTTGCAGGGATATCAAGAGCACCCATGACTTCAATCATTATGGTTTTTGAAATAACAGGGGATTATGGTTTAGTAGTGCCACTTATGTTTGGTGCTATTATCTCAACTTTAGTATCAGAGAGAGTAGTTAAATACGGTATGTACGATTGGCCAATTTTACAAAAAGGTAAGCAGATTAAATCTTTTCAAACAGTAGATGTATTAGAAAATGTTATGGTCAAGCAGGTAGCTGCATATAATATTGATACGTTAAAGATTGATATTTCAAGTTTGGATGCAATTAAAACATTACAGAGTTTAAAAATATTAGGAACTGCTGTTATTGATGAAGACACATATAAAGGTATGGTATCACTGCGATCTTTACAATCAGGTGAACCATCCACAACACTACATGAATATCTGATAACTATTCCATTTAAAGTTTACGAAGAAGATTCAGTATCAGATGCTGTTTCTCAAATGGTTAAATTTGGCTACGATAGAGTACCTGTATTTTCTTCAAATGATGATTTTGTTGCTATTTTTTCAAAATCACATGTCTCTTCAGCATATTTATTAACAAACGTGGAAAGTGTAAATTCTAGAAAATTAAAATCATCATCAAATAAATTTTTTGAAGTATCTATTTCTAAAAACTCTCCTATTCAAAATAAGCAATTAGCAAGTATAAAACTACCAAGTCAATCTGTCTTAGTTTCAGTTTCTAGAAAAAACGAAGAACTTATAGCTAATGGATCGCTTGTTCTACAAACTGACGATATTCTAACTTTTTTTGGGACATCTGAAAGTTATGAAAGAATTAAAAATATTGTTAATGCTTCTGTTTAATTAATTTAATTTTATAATATGAAAAATTGTTAATTACTATAACATTGGCTATTTCTTTTGAGGAATTTAAATAGTCATTAGGATAAGGGGTTTCTCCAGGATGGGAACCCTCTTATCTTTTAAGTTATATAAGTTTTCTTTTAAATCAATGTAGTATCAATGAATTATGTTTGATATTGAATTAAAAATCAAAACTATTCCTCAAGTAGTTGAGCTTTCTAAAATTGAACTTCTCAATATTATCGATGGATGGTCAATTTCAAAACTAGAAGGTATGTGGAAAGGTGTTTCTGAAGAGTCTGTTGAATTACAAATAGTTTGTGATGTAGATAAGTCAAAAGAAATAGTAAAAATAATCTTATCAAATGCAAAAAAACTTAATCAAGACTCGATTATGGTTGGTAATAGTTTTATATCTTGTAGTTAATTTTAATTATTTACTACTCCATACTCCCAGTCTATGATTCCACCAATATCGAATACATTTGTATAACCTAAATCAGCAAGAATTTGTGCTGCTTGAGCACTTCTATTACCACTACGACAATATACAAAAATTTTTGAATCTTTTTCTGAAATAATATTTTCTATTGAGCTTTCTAAAGTGTTTAATGGAATAAGTTGAGCACCAGAAATATATCCTGTAGCAAATTCTGATGGTTCTCTTACATCAATTAAGTTTATGCTGTTATCAGTCATTAGTTGTTCATAAGCTATAGATTGATCTAAGGTTTTATACGAACTACCTGTGCAGCATAAAAATAAGAGTATGAATAATAAAAGTTTTTTCATGCAGTTCTATATTAATAAAAATAAGAAAAATTAAATTATTAATTTAACTGATCTTTATATTTCGGTAGATACATTGTCTGAAAAACAAGGGGTCGGCAGTTCGATTCTGCCTCTGGCCACAATAAATATAGGCTCTATTGGTCTTCACAAACAAACTATTTAAAACCGAGCACAAAACCGCACACATTGACTTTTAGCCAAGTAAGTTGAGATTACATACCCTCTTTAGCGTCGCATAAGTAATGGGTATTTTTAGAGAAAGTCGGAATATATTATTTCAATATTTTGATATATATCCATACCTCTGTTCCTTTCAGAGGTATTTAGGGAGGGGTAATTTAGTCCAATTCTATTTCATACACAGTCCAATTAGTTTTTGTCGCAACTTTGTCATAAAATGCTCGGGCACGATAATTATCATCTCTTGTATTCCATCGGATTTTTGTCCATTTCTCTCGTTTGCCGATTGATTTTATTTCGTCAATCAAAAGTTGTGCGGTATCGCTTCCTCTCTCTTGAGGTATAACCACTAAATCGTGCAAAAAACCTACATTTATCGCTCTAAGTGGATTAGGTAATGCCCTGAAATGTGCGAGACCAATCAATTTGCCTTCAAAATCGGCAACAATTCCAGTCAGAGGGTTTTCGTTATCCATCAACCAATTCCAAGTTGTAGACACCCCCTCTTCAGTTAGTTCTGATTGGTAGTGTTCTGCATAAACTCTATAAACCTCTAACCAATCATCATAATCTGACACACTTAACGCACGAATTGAAACCACTGAGCACCCCCGAAAATTATCTATATCTCAAATATAACAAATAGATTATTTCAAGATATGAATTTCTTGAACTTCTTGAAACTCTTGAGATTCTTGACACTCTTGGAACTCTTAAAACTATGACTAAACTATGACTCGCTCACTATATAATTCTGTTTTATTTACCGCTCACTGCAACCTAGAGCCTGTTAGCAACGAGCGTAAAATCAACTTAAATAAGTTATACTTAGCTAAGGTCAAAAGGTTAGCCCTTATCTGAAAAACAAGGGGTCGGCAGTTCGATTCTGCCTCTGGCCACCAATAATCATTGGTGTTTACAGAGGTCAGAATAGATACTGCCTTAAAGTGAGAACAAAACTGAGAACATACACTTTAAAAAACCCAATAAACAGGGGGGGGATATTTTTTTCTAGGAGATAGTATTTACCACCCCCAACTCTTAACTCTTTTCTTTTTTACCCAAATTTAGAGTGTTTTTTTTGAGAATATTAAATATGAAGTTTTTGATGAAGATGAAGAGTGGTAGAAGTTGAATACAATGTAGTAAGTAATAAAAAATTTAAATTGAAATTATAATTTGTCAAAAAAGTATTTTATTTATATTTAAACTATTACTTGACTTCAAAATATGAATAAACAATTGATGAGAAAAAAAAGTATCAAATTTCTTATATTTCTAATTTTATTCCTTGTTATAAGTGGCTCGCATATTTTATTTAATGATAAAACTGGAGTTACTTGTAGTGAAAACTTTTACAGCATCGATGATATGTATAAAAAATATGATATTAAATATGAATTTATACAATTTCCTGTAATTCCACAAATTGAAAATCTAGCTTGTCTTAATTTAGTAAGTTCACTTAATTACGTGTCAAATACAAATGAATTAGTTGTAACATTTGCCTATTCTAAAATATATTTTATCTTTCAGTTTCTTCTTTTGAATCTTCTTCTTGTATATTTTAAAAAATATTTCAATTTTAATTTTTACAATATTTTGTTAATTTTCGATTTCTTTTTTTTCATTCAGTTTTATGGCCTTCCAATACACAAAGTTTTAATAAAAATTCTAAATTTTAATGTAGTAGTTACAGTTTTATATTTTTTTTATTTGATTTATAAAAATTTTTTTAAAAGTTTTCCGAAAATATATAACAATACAACTGAGTACAGGAATTACTTTAAAATATATTTAATTAATATCTATCTTTTCATAATATTAAAACACATTGATAATTTTTATTTCGAAGAATATTTTTTACACCTAAGCACTTGGAATATTAATTACTCAACTGGATTAAACAGAAGAGGATTAATTGGCGAAGTTTTTTCATATTTTAATTTTTTAGACTTAAGATTCGTTACTTTATTTGTTATTTCAAATATTTTTGGTCTTTTATTTAAAAATATTTATAAAATATTTTTATCTTCCAACCAAAACGTTAATTCATTATTTATCTTAACATCACCCTTCTACATACTTTTTGTATTCAATGATTTTCCTGGAGGTAATTTTAAAGAAATAATTGGTTATTTATCATTTACATATTTAATACTTTTTAATAACACTAAAGAAAAAAGAAATCTTTACTTGTGCATTTTTCTTTATGTATTAGCTCTTTTTTCTCATTCGGTAAATATATTCCTTCTAACTTTTTATTTCTTTTATATTTATAGATTCTGTGATTTAGAAATAAAAAAATTATTAAGATTTTTATTTTTAATACCTGTATTCTTTTTAGCTGTATTTTATTTTTCCATTAATTCAGATTTAAATCTTTTTAATACTAATGAATGGTGTAAAGATATTCAGATCAGTTTTAATTTTGATTCAAGTTGTGAAAATTTGTCTTCAACTTACATGCTTGAATTCAAAAATAACGCAAGTTTTTTAGAAAACATACGCTTTACAATTTCGTTTATTAATTTAAATATAATTGCCGGATACATTATTTTGTGGGTTATTGGTATTGTCTATATTTTAAAAACTCAATATTTTCTTAAGTTTTACAAAGATTTCATAATTCTTATTATTTTACATATTCCACTATTTTTACTTGCTATAGATTGGGGGAGGTGGATACATATGTTTCTTTTTTGCTTATATACAGTTTATCTTTCCGATGAAAAAGAAAAAACAGTCCATTTAAGTTCTTTCGATTATGTAAAATTTATATTTCTTAACACTACTTTATACCTGCCGCACTTTACTAAAAAATTTGATACAGACATGATTTTTAGTAATCAAAATGATATTTATAGGATAATAGAAGTTGTAACAAGTCTATATAAATTTAGTTGAATGAAAAGGTATTGATTAAAAAAATTAGTTAACTAGTTTTTTTAAAGGTTCTGCTTTAGCTAATTTTTGAAAGTCAGTTAAAACTAAAGATCTTTTATAAGAACATATTTTGCCATATAAAGCTATTTATAGAAGGCCATAACTTAAAATTTAAAATTTACAGTAAAATTATAAAATGGACTATATAAAATCAATGCGACTATCACAATGGATAAAAAATTTACTTATTTTTGTCTCTGCATTTGCATCAAGCAAATTTAGTTATATAAATTTTTATACTTTATTTTATATTTTTGTATCTTTCTCATTAGTTGTATCTTCTACATATATTTTTAACGATTTTAAAGATATAGATATAGACACAAAACATCCAACTAAGAGTAATAGACCAATAGCTGCAGGCAGGATTTCAAAAAAAAATGGATTTACTTTTATGTTTTTTTTGTTTTTTCTAGGAAACGCATCACTTTACTTTTTTGATAATAGATTAGTAATCTTTACATTGTTGTACACTTTTATAACATTCTCATATTCTCAAAAATTAAAATATTTAAAGTATTTTGATATTTTGACCGTATCACTTCTTTTTGTCTTACGTATATTGCTTGGATCATTTGCAATATCCATATCAACTTCTATACCTCTTATCTTATTTGTATTTTTTATTAGCTTAGGAATTACAGCAGGAAAAAAGCTTTCAATTGTCAAAAATCATTTAATTAAAGACTCTAATGTTAAAGACTTTCTTATAAGGTCTTACGGTGAAGAGAATCTGTTAAATATATTAAAATCAACCCTCCAGCTATCTCTAATTACATATATTGTTTGGGTTATAGTTGTTAAATCTCTGTTTTTAAATAACTTAACTTCAGTATTTCTATCTATCTCTTGCATTGCACTCTACTTTTTTAATGATATTTTTATTGAGAATAGCTACCGTGGGCTAACAGAAGAAATAATTGAAAATGTAAAAGGTGATAAAAGCATAAAATACTTAGCTTCAATATTTGGATTGTCAGCATTAATAGGGTTAATAGTTTGAAAGGTAAAATTACTTCATGGGGTAATACCTCAACCAAAACTGTAGAAACTTTCGATGATTTTTATAGCCACCTTTCCCCTGTTATAGCATATGGTAACAATAATTCATATGGAGATTCAGCAATAACTGCATCAAATTATGCAATTAAATATAAAAAAAATAGTGAAAGACCATATATTGTAAATCAAACTATTGAAGATTATGTAAATAATAATATGGTAAGTCTTTATGGAATTCCTGGAAAAAGAAATGTAACGATAGCAGGAGCAGTAGCTTCAGATGCTCATGGAAAAGATAATTTATGGGGTGGAAGTTTTATTAAAAATATTGATCAAATAACTTTAAAAACATCATCAGGAAAAATAATAAAGGCAAGTAGAGAGAGAAACAGTGAGATATTTTATTCAACAGTTGGTGGTTATGGATTGACGGGAATAATCATTGACATCAAAATGGTTAATAACAAAGCTGCTTTACATAGAGAATATTTTACCGAAATAAACATTGGGGAAGGGCTTGAAGATCTATTTTCCAATTTTAAATATGAAAATGGCTGTTACTGGGTAGCTTGGGTTGATCTCTCTAATAAAAAATATAGATGGTATTCAGAAAAATCAAAACCCATAAAAACCCTTAAAAGTATAGAAATAAAGAAAAAAGTAGAAAAAGAATATTCATTTTCATTGCCATTTATTGGTATGAATAAATATAAATCACTTGAATTAATGAACAAAGTATTTTTACTATCTAAAGGTATTAGAAAAAGCACAATTAAATCTTATATGGATGTTTACTATCCTTTAAGTAAAACTTCCAACACAAAAAATTTTGCCAAAAACAGAAAAATTATTCAGATTCAATTTTCTATACCCCTAGAAAATACTCATAAAGTCCGGAAATTAATTGAATTAATATGTACTAAGAATAACGTAATTTTATGCAGTGTAAAAAGACTTTCTAGTAATGAATCCAACATTAACCTTTCATTCGTTCAGAATGGTTGGACATTTGCACTAGATTTTGCTTATGATACATTTAATTATTCGAATATTAGAGAATTTTATGATTTAATTTCTCAATATAATGGCCTAATTTATCTAGCAAAAGACTCAACTTTAAATCAAGATGAATTTAAAAAGATTTATAAAAACTACAATGAGTGGAAAGCTGTATTAAAAAGTTTAGATCCAAATAAAGACTTTCAATCAGAACTTTCAATGAGGCTTGGGCTTAAAAATTGGTGAAACAAGAGATAGTAGTCATCGGATCTTCTTCTGAATTAGCTACTCAATTTATTAAACTATGTTTAGAAAAATCAGAATTTGTAGTTTCAATTTCACGTTCTGAATTCGACCAAATCAAAACAAGTCACCATATTCAAATAGAAGATTATTTTGAAGATTACTTAATCATAGAAAATGAAGTTAGAAAATTATCAAATCCAACTTTAATTTTTTTCAATGGTTTTTTGGCAGAAAATAGAAATTTTCAATTTCCAACTAAAGATGAAATTAGTAAAACTGACGAAATAAATTTTGTCTTACCTTATTTTTTAAGTCGGAAGTTAAATATGAAGTTAGAGAATATCTCTAAATTTATCTACATTTCAAGTATGGCAGCTATTAAGCCAAGGTATAAAAATTATATTTACGGTTTATCTAAAAATAAACTTGAGGAAAGCGTAAAGTATTTAAAACTTCCTTCCTTTTTAATAATGAGATATGGAAAAATTACAACAAAAATGTCACAAAATCACATAGATCCTCCTTTTACACTATCTATAAATGATGCAGCAGAAATTTTATATAAAAACTTAGGTTCAACAGGTGTAAAGTTTGCTACTTTTGGACTTTTTCTTTTAGGAAAGTTAATTCAATTGCTTCCAATGAAAATTGTCAGAAAAATTAAAATTTAGCTAGATTTTAATCGAGTAAATTATTATAAGTAAAATGTATGAGAATAATTTCATAGTTATTCAAGTAGAAATTAGTATAATTTAGCTAATGAGTGAACTATCTTTAATTGATATAGAAAATATTTTAGGAAGAAAACAACATTATAATCTTGCAAACTTAAATGGCAAAGATTTACAATTTAAAAAAATTCTAATTACTGGTTCAGCTGGAAGTCTTGGCCAGGCTTTAATTGAGCGTTTAAAAGAGTTCAATGGTGAAATTCTGGAAACAGATATTGTTAAAGGTTTTAAAGAATTAGATGTAACAAGCCGAGAATCTGTGCAAATTATTATTAATTCTTTCAAGCCGGATTTAATTTTACATCTTGCCGGAGCTAAACACGCACCTGAAGGAGAAGTGAATACTTGGAGTACCTTCGAGATAAATACAATTGGTACAAAAAATTTAATTGATAATATGAATAAAAAATGTAAGTTAGTTTTAACTTCTACTTGTAAGGCAACAAACCCCGAAGTTGTTTATGGTGCTAGCAAACTTATAGCTGAAAGAATGGTATTAAACATTGGGGGAAGCGTAGCCAGATTTTTTAATGTTATTGAAACTGCTGGGAATGTTTTTGAAATATGGAGTAAAATTCCTAAAAAAGATCCTATAGATGTTGCCACAATCTGTGAGAGACACTTTATTTCTTTACAGGAATCAATCGGTCTGATTATTTTTACAGCTATGGAAGATCCTGGTAGGTATATTGTTAACTCAAGTGCATTAATTAGAATGAATGAAATTGCAGAAAGGCTATATCCTGGACGAAAACAGAATATTATAAATCCAAGAAGAGGAGATAGGATATCTGAAAAGTTTTTGGCTAGCTCAGAGAGTGTTGAAAAGTATCTCTTAGAAAATACAGTTATTAAAGTAAGAAATATTCATGACTCTTAGCTTTATTGACAGCTTTAACTAATATGAACAACTACATACCAGTATCAAAGCCTGAAAGAGAACTTTCAAAAATTATTGATTTTGACAAAAAATTTAAAAAAGAATTAATGTCTGGAAGATATGTCGGTGGAAAAAATGTAGCTATTTTAGAATCATCACTTAGTAAATTTTTAGACGTTAAATATTCAGCAACAATGAATTCAGGTACAGATGCTTTAACACTATCATTAATTGCTCTTGGTGTTGGTTCGGGAGACGAAGTAATTGTTCCATCATTTACTTACTTTGCAACAGCTGAAGCTGTTTTACAGGTAAATGCAATTCCAGTTTTTGCAGATATAGAAAAAGATACTTATTGTATATCTTTAAATTCTATAAAAAAATTAATAACGAAAAGAACTAAATGCATAATTCCTGTTCATTTGTATGGCTATGATTCCGACATAGAAAATATAGTAAATTATGCGCAAAAAAAAGGTATTAGTGTTATTGAAGATACAGCACAAGCATTTGGTAGTAAAGCAAAAAATGGCAAGTACTTAGGTACTTTTGGGGATATTAATGCATTTTCAAATTTTCCAAGTAAAACTTTAGGAGGAATTGGTGATGGAGGTTTTATTACTACTAACAACGCCGAATTATATAAAAAAATTAATATGTTAAAAAATCATGGTCAACTCGGTGTTTACAATCATGAAATTGTAGGCATAAATTCAAGGTTAGACTCTTTAAATGCTTTTACATTGAATGAAAAATTGAAGATTTTTAACATTATTTCTGAATCAAGAAAAGAATTTACTAGATTTTACCTTGATATTTTTGAAGAAATAGAATATGTTCTAATACCTAAAATTGATACTAATATTTTGTTAAATTACTTTACAATAATTTTACCCGAAAATGTTAGAGATATTTTTAAATCTGAACTAAATAAAAATGGAATTGAAGCAAATATTTACTATAAGACACCAATCCATTTACAAAGCGTTATGAATAAAAAAAATATTGTTTACAAAAATGTTGAACTAGAGAACACTGAAAATTTATCATCTAAAGTATTAAGTCTTCCACTTTTTGCTTTCCCATTAATTAGAGAGCTTAAATATTTAAAAACAAATATCATTAAAGTTTTGGATAAAATTGAAAAATAAAAAAATGAAAATATTATGTCTCGTACCAGTTTTTAATGAGGCAGAAAACCTTAATGCAACAATTGATTCTGTAAGAAAACACAACTTTGGAGTAGATAAGTTTTTGTTTATAAATAGTGGATCAACTGATAAATCTTATGATATTTTAAAAAATTCAGAATATGAAACTATTAATTTACCAAAAAACAAAGGATTAGGATATGTTTTTATCAATGCAATTAATTATTGTATAGACAAGGATTACCAGGTTATGACTGTTATCCATGGTGGTAACAAAATGGATACCAAAGATTTTAAAACAATTTTAAGTCCAATAATATTTGATGATTATGATTGTATTTGGGGAAGTAGGTTTATTAATGACTCTTTTGTTAATATGCCAAAATTTAGAAGAGCAAGCACTCCAATCTTAAGTTGGCTTATTTCACTTTTTTACAACAGGAGAGTTACTGATGCAACCAATGGATTTAGAGCTTATAAGATTGAAACTATAAAAAAAATTCTTCCAAAATACGATAGAACTTGGTTATATGGCTATGCCTTTGAATCTTTTCTTTTTGGTAAAATGTTAAATAATCGTGAAATAAAATCAAAAGAGGTTCCTGTAACTATAAAATATAATAAAGAAACTAAAAACACAAAAATTAAACCTATTATTGACTACCCATCAATATTTTTTCCTTTTTTTCTTGCTAAATATATTAAATAAAAATTAATGTAGCATGTTTTTCTTTGCTTCTAACAACAACCTATTGAGATAATCTTTGTCTAAATTTGACCTCTCAATTCCAACAGTATTAATTTTTTTAGGAACAGCGGGAACCCCAACATAAATTAAGCCACTTAGTAAATTTCCTTTTGCAAAAGAATTGGCTCCAAGTAAACATAAATCTTCAAGCTCAGAGTTTTGGTGTACGGTACTATTTGCACCTAGGTACACTTCCTTACCTATACGCACTGAACCTAATACTCTAACACCTGGGGCAATTACTGAATCATTACCAACTAAACAATCATGTGCAATGTAAGAGTGGTTCATAATGTAGCAACCTACTCCAATTTCAGAGTTTGTTTTTGTTCCTAAATTTATTGACACAAAACTATTGATAGTAGTGTCTTTGTTGATTATTAATTTAGATTTTTGCTTATTACTTTTTATTTCAGGACTTGACCCAATTGAACAGTGACTTCCAATTTTTACATTATCTTTAATTATGGTGCCAGAATAGATAACTGTATATTCACCAACATATACCCCATTACCTATTTCAACCCCTTTTTCAATTAATGCTGTATTGTGAATTGACACATAATTATTATAAATCTTATTTAAGATAGTTTATTAAATGTACTCGATAGTAGTCCTTTTCTTATGAGGTGAATTATTGATAATATAAAAAAAATGAAATATATAAAATTGAATAACGGTAATTTAATGCTGTTAAGATAAATAGAGTCATAATAGTATCCATTTTTAACGGCACCAATACATTCATCTCGATTCTCAGGAGTGACTTGTTTGCCATTGGAATTTATTAAATTTTGTATCGGTAAATATTTTTTATTATCAACGCCACCAAAATCATTAGAAATTATCAATTCAGTATTATAAATTATGCGATCAAAATTACATATATCTATAGATTTATCATTACAGTTTGCTTTTTCAAATCCCTCAATAAAAAAAGAATTTAATATGCATGTATTTAAATGTAAATTTTTTGAATTTAAATATTCTATGTATTTTTCATTACTGTTTGGAACACCATATAAAAATGATGTATTAAAAGCAAAAAGAAGAATTAAAAAATAGCCAATAATAATATTTTTTTTGATTAAATTTGCTATAACAAAAGTCAAACAAATAATTAATAGATAAGAATAGTAATGTGTTTTAAACAACTCAGCAGTTTCTTTATCAAAGTTTACTTGTGGAATTCCATAAGCTTGAAGTAGTAAAATAAACAATCCAAAAAATGGCATAAGGTAAAAGTATCTATTAGCGGAATTATTTTTGTAGAAATAAACTATCAAAGTATAAAAAATAAGTGTAAAAACTACTGAAAAAAATTGGCGCCAATGAGTAATATACCAAATACTATCGAAATTTTTTTTAATATAATTAAAAGCACTCTGGTCATTATATGCATACCACTGGTAGTAATCACCAAAAGTATCCAACGCAATCATTCCAACCAACGAATTTGCATGATAGTGTCTAAATGGATACATGTATAGATCATGAAAATTAATGTTATATAAAAAATTTAAATCAGCTGTATCTTGCATTTCAGCCTTTTCATTTGTATGTTCAAATATATGTTTTCCATTAGAATTAAAATTTTCTAGCAAAATTGGCGACAGGAAAACAAGAAAAAGTAAAAAAACAATTGTAAATTTTATTGAGAAAAATTTAAATTTTTCGCTAACCGCGATATAAAAATATAACAGCAAGATAGATCCTGCGATAGTACCCTTGGAAGTAATCAATAAAACATTCGGAATAAAAGAAAAATACAAGAATTTATAATTATTATTCTCAAAAAATAACAAGATTAAAAAGATACTCCACGGCAATATAGCAAAAGCAAATATCTCCGGCTTCATTGTCACAAGCATATTTATAGTTTGTGGAAAAAAGTTAATTATAGAAAAAGTAATTAGTATATGTTTTGTTTTAAATCCTTTATATTGTAGTAAAAAAAATAAACCAACTAGACCTAGAAGGTATAAAGATAAGTTAGTCATCTGTACAGCGTTGCTTATTAATTGATTTGTATTATCTAAACTAAAGTTGTTATTTCCTAGCTTAATAAATATAGAAACAAGCAGGAAATAAATTAAGCCCTGTTCTCTGCCAGTATTTTCAAGCTCTCCAAAAAAATAGGAAAGGTAGTCTTTGTAATATTGAAAATCTGGAGAACTAGTTGTCAAGTAATGCAAATTAATATTTGAAAAAACAACAGTAAGTGTTGTCAAAAATATAAAAATGTAACCAATTAAACCAAAATTAAAATTATATTTTTTTATATTTTCTAGCATTGAGTGTTTTTATTTCCAAAGTTAATCATTAATAGTATTTTAATTTCTAAACCAAATACTAATTGAAAAGATAAAGAATTCGTTATTAAAACTTTATATTCTTTGAAATATCAAGATCTTTAATAACAAGTTAAGAAATTTCAAATTTAAGTATAAATTTAAAATTTATATTGTATTAATTAGTTAGTATTATATTTATAAAAATGATATATAGAATAT
>Ga0222713_10004961_pt1 | contig 13120 bp, 18 predicted proteins | sample C33_649DmetaG_FD_165061 | JGI IMG/M metagenome (GOLD analysis project Ga0222713, IMG submission 165061) | Estuarine water microbial communities from San Francisco Bay, California, United States - C33_649D | ecosystem: Environmental > Aquatic > Marine > Unclassified | place: USA: California...
GTCGCGTAGCCAAGCCACAATCTGGCTCTCTACCTCAGCCTTTATCGCATCCTCCTCCTTTGGTAGGAACACCGCCTCACGGGGGACGTAATATGTCGTGCCTGAAATCCACGCCCAGTTTGACTGGCGGACAAAGTTCTTACCGTCTAGGCTAGTAGGCATATCAGGCGTCCAGTAGGGCGGCTTGCGCCCATGCGCCTTCGGGTTGTATTCGACATATTCAGACATTGATTTGCTCCTCAACCATCAGCCCTCGTGCTTCACACGCACGGCGTAGGTGCACAGGCGACACGCCCCACAACCGCACGGCATCACCGTAGCGGCGGCACAACACGCGCAGGGCTTCCTCACTTACTTTCAACTCCTGTCGGCGGCGCTCATGTTCGCGCAGGGCTTCGGCAGCCTCGCGTAGTATTGCTATCTCGTCGGTTACATCTGGCATATGCCATCTCCTTCCACTCGATAGTCTTTATGGACAAACCCATCTGTCTCCCCCTTGACCATGCAAGGTTGAACCCAGTGGCGCACACCATTCTTGCTGGTGCGATAGTAGCCGCGCCTCAGGTGACTGCGGGGTGATGCATGTGTGCCACCTAGGTGCGCGGATTTCCGTTTCTTCTTGCCTATGGTTAGCACCTTATAGGTAAACAGAGGTGCCTTACCTCGCGCACGACGCATGCGGTTCTTAGATGTATCCGGCTCTACCTCGTCAAACGACACCTGCATGTCGTGCACAGTCCTACAAAAGTCTAGGTAGGCCCATAGCTCATCCCCGAAGTCGGAAGCCATTACATTGAAGAATTTATTCATATCACCATCACAATGCATCAGCATACTGGCGCATGTGTGAAGAAGGTAAGGCACAATCAGGCATGTGGACGACAAACCTGTTTCGGGGTGGAGTTGGAAGATATCCTTCTGGTCATACGCTATACGGAAGCTAACAGGGGGAGCCATCCATCGCCCGTCTATATCCCTATGTGCGATAGCCATTAACTCTGCGTAGTCACCCCTATCAAACACCACAACGATACGTTTAGACGACCTGTGGGGTTGGATTACTTCAGGTTTGTGGTCACCTACGAACTCAAACACACAGACAGGGTAAGGCGGACGTAACATCTCGCCACCAAAACATAGCGACTTCTTTATCTTACGGTCCGTCATGATAGCCCCGTAGGGGAGAGCAAATAAGATACCCTCTCGCCGTGCGGCGGCGTTAAAATCTTCGGCTCTCTCTAGGTCATCACGAGGAATGCTACGCTTAGTCTTTGGCCAAGCATCGAGATATTCAGTGAAAAATTGCCCCGGTTGCATCAGCCTAACCTTTCCATGACAGTTCCCGACTTGAGCCTACGCACAAGGTCGCGCACAATGTCCCAGTTAGTCTCATCGACCACTACAGCTACGCCGTTACTACGACGTATATCCTCCAGCTCCTTCAGTTGCAGGGCGGTGGGTTTGTTGCCCCCCGCCTTACACTCGATGCCAAGGAAGTGGCCATTTACACATGCCACGATATCAGGGACGCCGCTGCGTCCATATCCATGCGTCGCCGGAAAGAAGTAATATGCGCCCTCGGATTTAAGGACGGACACGACTTTGTCCTTGACGACCTTCTCAGGGGTCTTCGCCATGATGTTTGCTCCTTGATGAATATATTCCCTAACCAATTTACTTTGTCAATAGTTTAGGGAAGCAAGTAGAATGTAGTCTGGCTGATGCGTACACCGAAGCCATCAATCACCTCTTCGTCTTCCACCAGCTTGAGCACACCCAGCTTGGTGCGTGTATCCTCGTCCAGCTGCGATGCGGTGAGCATCTCTGTAGTGCCATTGCGCTGCACAATGTAGCGGTCCTTGTAGAGGATGACCAACGCGCCCTTCTCGTCATGGTGTGCAGTAGCTATGCTTCGTATAGTTTTGATACGTTCGTTAAGCGGTATCAATTCATCTATGCTAGCAGCAGGAGCACCATAGCCCTCAAGTATAGGTTTCATACGGTCCATGTTGAGCGCGATGTATGTCAGCATGGCAGGTGTGACCTTACCCCACACATCGTTGAACTCACGGTCGGTGCGCCACTTCCGGTCCGATAACACCGACGATACTTTACCCACTGCCTCTACTGTAACCTCACTTGGGGTCTTGGTCGCAAACTCAGACTCGACAATCTTGATTGCCTTGTTCATGTCCTTGGTCGACTTGTAGCTGCGCTTGTGCATGGACTTGGAAATGCGGTAGTTCCTAATCTCGAACTTGGTGTCATTCCATGTAGCTACGCGGATATACCCAATCACCTCGTGCCCCTCGTAGACGCGCACATCTTTGATGATGTAGGCGTTAGTCATAGTACCAAAGCCACTCTCTTCGCCGACGAATGTCCACTCGGGGTGCCTCAACGCCAGCTTCTGAACGAGCGGCGCAAGCTCGGAATGTATGACATGCAGTGCGCCCTCATGGCTTTGGTACTTACCTCGCTCGTTCACCACATTGTTGTAGTTGTCGACCTTGAAGTAGTCGTTCTTGGTGTAATTGATAGTCATTATGCTTGCTCCTCTTTTGCTAGTAGCTTCATTGCGATGGTATAGGCGTCAAGCTCATCCCGCGCCCAGTGACACATCACCCATTTACTTCCATCTTGATTGCGCATGTAGCTGACACGGAACATCTTATGCCCGTTGTCCTTCCACGCTAGTTTCACTCCGGTTATGGTGAAGCGCTCGTTCACCACTCATAGTCCTTGAGGATGGCGTCGAGCTTGGTCTTCACGTCCTCACGGCAGGTCACGTCCTCCTTGATGTCGTCAATGTCTACGCCCTTAATCGCAAGCTCCAGCTTGCGCCGCGCCTCGTCGAGCTTGGGGTCTTTGGTGACGTTGAGGTGGTTCAACATCGCACACATATCCTGCGCGTTGGTCAGGAAGGTGTCGTGCCAGCGCCGCTTGTCCTCGCCCTCGGGTTCCTCAAGTTTCTCGGACATGCGCGACAGCATGTCATGCAGCTTGTCCCACTGCGAGCGCATCGCCTCGTTGACACGCTCGTTGATGGCAGTCTCATACTGCTGCTTCATTAGCTCCAAGTCCTCATTGGCAATATCCAAGCGGAAGTCGCCAGCCTCGGGCAGCGGAGTGAACACAGTGCGGAAGCCGAACTTACCACGCATTTCCTCGACGCTCGGATAGTCGTCAGGGTTATACAATGCGCCAAGGTGCATCGGTGCATCGGCACACAGCTGCGGATACTCACGCTCGAAGTGAGCTACCATATGGTCGAAGCGCGCCTTGCGCTTATTAAGCTCGGTCTTGTAGTCGAAGAACAAGCTAGTCGGCAGAAGCCTCGGACCTCGGTCAGCCCACGGCAGGGTCATCATGTTGTGCCACAGGCGGCAGCTTGCTGCGAAGTCGGCGATGTCCTTGCGTAGGGTCGAGCCAGACATCAGGTTCTTGCGGAATTGTCCTGCGTCTGCGTTAGTAGCGCCGTTCGATAACAGCACGTCGTTGGTGATGCGCTTGTCCAGCTTGTTCGCAGTCCATACGGAAATGTTAAGCTCGACAAGGATTGATGATGATGAAATGCTCATGATGCTTGCTCCTATTGTGGTATGATTAGTAGTCTCAGCGAAATTTCGTTCTCGTCCACGTATGGCATATGCCAGATGTGGTTACTCATCCTCGTTCAGGTGGATAGTGATACCGCTCGATGCGGTGATGCCCTTGGTTGTGATTACCCACAGCGTCGGGCAGTCGAACTCAGGCCAGCTGTCGACATAGCCATCGGTCAGCATGATGATGAACTCCGGCTCGATGCGCTTGTCCGTCAAGTAACGCTTGACACAGGCAGGGCTGGTTCCCCCGCCTCCTGCTGGTTTAGTAGAGGTAAGGATTGTATCTAGGGCATCCTCACCATAGGACTCATGCCTTGCGACTGCGCTATCCCAGTAGATTAGCTCGATGGACTCGGGCTGCGCTTGGCTGGCAACATGCACCACCTCGCTCATCATCAGGTTGATTTGCTTACCTGTAACAGAGCCAGATGTATCTACACCTATCACGCCACGTCCAACACGCTCGGAGATTGTCGAAGGCAGGAGAATGTCCATACCTACGAAGCGACGGTTAGGTGTGCGCCACGTATTGTCGTCACGCCCAGCACAGTTGGACCGCCAGAAGTCGGCAAGCACAGTGCGCCAGTCAATCTTCGGGCTGAGTAGCTCGGAAAAGAACCGCTCCATACCACCCGCCTTGTTGCCATTGACCTTGCGGTGCTCCATCTCGCCTACACGCAAGGCACGGTCTATCTCACGCTCAAGCTCGTGCTTCTCGTCCTCGGTGCGGGAGTCAGCGTCACCCCATCCATGCTCGTCGAAGTTCTCGGTCTCCTGCCCATCGCCATCGGGTTTGAACGGTCCCTTCCCTTCCTGCTTCTCCTTCTTCAGTATACGGAAGATAGTCGGCACGTCCATGCCACGGAACCGCTCGTCTAACAGCCCCATGCGCTTGCCATCGGCATGAGTCGGAAAGCGGATAGTCTGCTCAAGCGGGTCCATGTCCACCAGCAACAGATTATGGTGGTAGTCACAGGCCATGTTGGCAAGCTGCGCATCCTCTTCGAACAGCTTGCGCCATATCCCTAAGTCTCGGCCTATCTTGTGCAGGTTCTCGTGCAGCATGGTGAATGCCACTTGCTTATCATCCTGCGAGTCGACAAAGGCACGGCCATAGACCTCGTTGCACCCATCGGTGTAGGCGGTAGGGAATTTATCGTCGATGCTGGTTGTGCCTATCATCATGATGCCACGCCAATAGGCGAAGCGCGGGTCGCGCATCAGGTTAATCTTGACGCGCTTGAGCTTGCGCTCGGTGGTGTCAAACACTGGTGTTACCATGTTCATTTGCTTGCTCCTATCAAAGCAGGTCTTGGTTATCAGCCACCCACTTGGTGTAGCGCGCATTGCGGAAGCCCACTGCTTGCTTGTCGGACTTGGACAATGCGAGGCAGAAGGTAGCTTGCCAGTTGGTATCGAACCGGTCGAGATACTGCATGAACGGGTCGATGCTCTGCTCGTTCACGCGCTGCACTGCACCAAAGATAAGCACGGATTGTGCACCGGCAGATGTTGGCACATGCATCGAGCGCGGGTTGGCGATGATGTCAGCCCATGAAGGTAGCTCGTTCTGATACTCGACATAGGCGCTCAGGTCATGCGCTGCCTGTTGCCCGATAGTGCCAATGAGTGCACAGGTCATGGCATTGTTGCCTATCTCACGCCGACGCTTGATGATGTGGCTGGCCTTGACTGCGGAACGTGGAGAAAAGAAGGGACGCCCAGCACGGCGCGGGTTGAAGATGAGGTGATTGTCCTCTTGCCCCTCGTCAAGGTAGCTAGCGAATGCTTGGGGCGTAGCTTTGGCCCAAGCGATAACGCTTCCATCTACGCCAGCTCTCACAGCGTAATTGTTAATCCACTCCTCGTTGGTCGGCTTACGCACACGCACACGGGTCTGACGGTTGATGGTGTGGTCCTTGGTCTTGTCGCCTACGCCATCGCTCGACATGTTACCTGATGAGCACACGATGCTACCTTCGGGCAGCGGCACACCATAGAAGCGGGGCTTCTCTTCGAGCAATGTGTGTAGCTCGTTCTGCACAGACTGCATTGCCTTGGGCAGTTCGTCTATCATGATAGCCACAGGCTTACCGGTGTGGAAACCAAACCGCTCGTTGATATAGAAGCTCGACGTTCTGGTGTCGTGGTTGACTGCTGGCATTGCGCCATCGCCGGTCGAGTATTGGGTTGCGTCAATGTAAATCCACTGGTCGATACCCGCCTTCTGCGCGATGACTGGCAGCTGCGATGATTTACCAATGCCGGGTTCGCTCTCCATATGCACCTTGATTTCAGGGCAGCTAGCGATGAGCGTCGTGCATTCTTCCAGAGAAACCATCTGGCCAAAGTTGATATTCGTCATGGTAATCTTACTCCTTGGTTGCGTCTGGCATATGCCAGATGTGGTTGACGTTGCTGAAATAATTGAGTTTTTCTTTTTAATTTAACACAGTTTAATACCTAAGTCAATAGGATTTAGCTAGATTTGGGGTGCGTATCAGTAGCCATAGTTATACCGCTCGGCTTCGTCGTCGTAGCGCGCACACTCTAGTTGGTGCTTGGTTTTCTCAAGGCGCTCACCCAGTGCGATGCATAGCTCGGGGTTCGGGTAGTGCTTGGCTTCCTCGATTAGCTCGACGCTGCTCATAAGCCGATAGTGCGAACGGTCTTTGGTCTTCATAACTCTTCCTTCCTTAGTCAATGATGCTCAGGGCAAAGTGAAAGCCCAGTTTGAATGTGTGGAACGACAGGTTCATATGCGCTCCGGTTTGGGTTCGAGACAGGCTGAAGGTCAGCAGGAATAGCGGGGGTAGACCTATGCGCCACACACGGATATCCATTTCTCTCATTACTCTCATTACTCTTCCTCCTGCTTGCGTAGCTGTTGGTTAAGTGCACGCACTCGTTGTTCCAGTTTCTCTAGATACTTGATGGCTCGGCGCAGCAATGCACGGTCCTCACCGTCAAGGTCATCGCGTAGCTCGAACAGGTTCTTCCACTCGTCGGGTCTTAGTGGCATCTCACCGCCCCCTTGCTGCTGCCGCTGCGTCATTGACGTTGGTAAACAGATAGTCGGGGAACAGCATAAACATCATATCAGGGTCGTCACTCTGCATATGCTCTACGAAGGCCTCGGCTACATCACGCTCTTCAAAGCAGAACACACCGGCATATATGTATTCACCGTGGTCCACCAGCCAGCGCTCGACTATGTATATTTCCTTATCCATATCATCCTACCTTCTTGGGGTTAAGCTGTGCCAGTTCGGCGTGGTTGGTGATAAGCATGTAGTTGCTCTTGTTGATGGGTGCTGTGCACCAGCGTGTTTGTCTGGCTTGCTTATCACCGCATGCAAGGCACGTCGTGTAGCCTAGCGCGGCACGGCGCGGGTTGATGTCATCACCGCATTTACAGAATATATCCACGTTCATGCTCCTTCACCGAAACACTTTGCCTGTCGCTTTACGGATTGCCTCGCGCTCGTCTCGCGCTTGGACATAACAGACATCCCACGTGCGCGGGTAAAACCCGCAAGTGCCTAGCTGGTTGGCAGGACGCACCGCCCAACCGTTGCGAAGTCTTGTTGCTTCCAATTTATCCACGTTCATGCTCCTTCTTCTTCCAAGAATAATGCGAACCGAATGTTCAGTTCGACGTTGCGTAGTTCACGCAGCACGGGTTCACCGTGCCAACGGAAGTTCTTCTTCTCTTCGTATTCGCGCAGTAGGCGCTTGCGCTTTGCGAGCAGTGCGCGCAGCGGACCGAAGGCTTGTTCTATGTCGTGGTGTAAGCTCACTTCATTTCTCCAAATGAATGCGTCTGGCATATGCCAGATGTGGTTAGCGATGTTGCTGGGTAGGCGGCGCGTGTGAGATGCGCTTTTTTCTTTCCACTATAGCATTTTACAATGTCTATTTCAATAGGATTTGGGTAACCAAACGGGGTTTGGGTGGAGCGATGCGGGCGTCGATGGCTATATGGCGGAACAAGGGGAGAACATGGGGCAAAAAGCACGGAAATGCGCCATTGTAAGTGAAAATGGGTAAAGTAAGTGGAATTTTTCGGAGTGTAAGTAGAAATTACTTACATTAGAAAAGCCCGGATTTCTGCGGGTCTTGGAGGAAAAAATGGATATATATATATATAAAGTAAGTAAGTAAGTAAGGTAAATTGAATAAAGGGGGCTGGGGGCTGTGTGGTGCTGACATCGGCGAGACGACCTTCTCGAACACCCGTTTCCGGTGCTCATACCAAAAAAACTACTTACGCACTTACTTTATGGTTAAGTGATTGAAATTATTACGTAAGTTTACTTACTTTACCTACTTACTTTAGGCCCATTTTACTTACTTTATCAGGGGGGTTGACAAGCACTGTAAAAACCAGTAGGCACGTCGTGCCTACTGTCGAGCGGCGTAGCTCCAGATGGCCTCTCATCAAGGAACTGTCATGGGTAAATCTGGCATATGCCAGACTTGACAACGCGCCACAAAACCAGTAGGCAGGTCCTGCCTACTGTCGAACAGGGTAGCCACGTAGGTCTAGTCGCCTCATCAAGGAACTGTCATGGCTGCGCCTCGCGTAGATACCGCTTGCGCGGGTGCAAGGCACAAAAAAACCCCGTCGACCGAAGTCGACGGGGTGAGGCAATCAAGCTGGCTCAGATTGTTTGAGGCATCGCGATGCATAATCCATCGCGGATGCGAAATCGGCGAAACTGCGAGAGCGACCAGAGCCGATAGCAACCAAAACAAAATATTCAGGCTGACCTTCAAAAGGATAATCAATCGAGACGTGAGCATATTGCGTATAGCACTCTAAGCCCAAAGACGTTTGAATGCTAGGCACGTTAGCAAGAAATACCATTGTCATTGCATATACTCCAATAGACGGGGGAGCTTTGCAGCTCCCCCTAGGTTGATTATTTGATATTCCATGCCGAACGGCCAGTGCAATCAAGCACAGCCTTTGGCGATATGCTGCGAGACGTAAACCATGCGGCAATCGCATCCGCGAAAACCATGTCGGTATCGTCTGCATTTTCATCCGCCATGATGCGGCGATACAGGCTTGGCAGCGCATCCCATGAAACAAGGAATTCGCGCAATTCGCGTTTCTCGTTTCCTTTGGGCTTGCTCTTGCTTTGGCGGATGCCAAGGCCCCATTCCTTAACACGCTTCAAAGCATCGCTGCCTTTCTGAGCATCGCCACCGGCATTGGATTTAACCGTTTCGCGGATGCTTTCCAGTGATGCGATGATTGCCTTGCGACGTTCCTTGTCCGCATCGCCAAGCGCGCTTGGCAACGCCTTGGCAATGTGCGCCCAATCCGCCCCATGCTTTTCGCATAGTTTGATATTGAGCACCTCATAAACGGATGAACCGATACCGGCAATCTTGCCGCCGATTGCCGCCACTTCCCCCATCGGCAATGCCGATAGGATTAGGATGCGTTCCTTTGCGTTGGCGGATGCCAAACGTTTCAGGATGTCGGCGCGGTCAATGGGTTGTTCAAATCCTGCGCTAGCAGGAACAACGGGAGCCGCAACAAGAGCGGCAACTTTACGATTAGCCATGATATACTCCAATATGACTAGGTTGATTGTCTAGGGCCGATTGCCTTTCGACCATTTTGTTATGGCCTATATCGGTTCTGTTTACAATGTAAAAGAGTGTCACGCGATAAAAGCGTAATGATTTCAAATAGATAGGGGTGGGCATATCTGGCATATGCCAGACGTGACCGCACTACCCCCCGACCCCCCAAGGGTGTGTTGGGACTCCGGCTCTCCCTTCTACTTACTATTTTGCACATCCCATCACGCAATTTTGAAAATCAACCCCTTGCTCAGAAATTTTAAGTCATTGAAAACAAACGATACCCCCCCCCCCCCTTCATTTTTCTAGCCATACTCCGCTATCCCGGCGCTTAGGAAACACCCCCGTCTATGGTACCTTGACCTCCCTACTAGCGTAGGGGTATGGTGCAATTCTGCTCCCTCAAACCGGACGCTGCACACATGCCTGTTATAAAAGTCGAACCTACCGACGAACATCCGGTGCCATACAGCACCGATGAGGAAAAACCTGCGACCTTCATGGACGAGGTATCCATCACTGCGATGACCGCAGAACTGCTTGAACAATTAGGTGCGCCACTGGAAGTCGACGACATGGACTTCGAGCGCGAGAAGAAGCTCATCAAGGGCGCTATTGAGGATAAGAAGGCATCAGCGCTGCGCAATCCTGTCGCAGCAACAGCTGTGCGTGGGTTTTTGGCTGAATATGGGCGTACTCTGGCAGCCGATGCAGCTCAAGTGCGCGTCGCTATTACCAATAAGCTGCTAGAGATAGCAGATTGCGGTGAGACCAAATACGAACTGAAGGCCCTTGAACTGCTGGGTAAGCACTCGGACATTGGTCTGTTCACCGAGCGTAGCGAGATTAACATCAACTATAATAGCCCCGAGGCGCTCGAAAGTGCCATCAAGGAGCGCGTCAAGCGCCTGCTGAACGCAGACATTATAGATATAAAGCCTCTAGGCATGGACCTCGACGAGGAGCTGGGCATTGCAATCGTCGATGCGGACTATGAAGAGATAGAGGATGAGGAAGGCGTGGACTTCGACGCCATCGTTGAGGGAGAGGAGGACGATGAGGGATGAGCACCCAGACCATCTCCCTCACGGACATTCCCAAAATATTGCACAAGCTACCGCTGCATGAGCAGGAGATACTGCTTGCCGAGCTTGAGAAGTTGTCGGAGCTTAAGCGGCGCAAGCTCTCGCAGGACAAGTTTTTGAAGTTTGTCCAAGAAGTCTGGCCTACATTCATCGCAGGGCGGCACCATGCCAAGATGGCCGATGCGTTCGAGCGCGTGGCAAGGGGAGAGTGCAAGCGCCTCATTATTAATATGCCTCCGCGCCATACCAAGTCGGAGTTCGCGAGCTACCTGCTGCCTGCGTGGTTCCTTGGCAAGTTCCCGCATAAGAAGGTCATCCAGTGTTCGCATACAGCCGAGCTGGCTGTAGGCTTTGGCCGTAAAGTGCGTAACCTCGTCGACACGGACGCCTATAAGTCGATTTTCCCTGAGCTTGCGTTGGCGTCGGACAGTAAGGCTGCCGGACGTTGGAATACCAACAAGGGCGGTGACTATTTTGCTATCGGTATCGGCGGTGCGGTGACTGGTAAGGGTGCTGACGTGCTCATCATCGACGACCCGCACTCGGAGCAGGAAGCGGCGCTGGCCGAAGTAAACCCCGACATCTACGACAAGACCTACGAGTGGTACACCTCCGGTCCTCGTCAGCGTCTCCAGCCGGGTGGTGCCATCGTCATCGTGATGACGCGGTGGTCGAAGCGGGACCTGACCGGGCAGATACTCAAGGATGCGGCTGCCAACGACAGCCTCGACGAGTGGGAAGTTATTGAGTTTCCAGCAATTTTACCAAGCGACAAGCCGCTATGGCCTGAGTTCTGGCAGCTGGAAGAACTGCTCAAGGTCAAGCGCGACGTCCCTAACTCCAAGTGGATGGCGCAGTACCAGCAGAACCCGGTGTCCGAGAGTGCTGCTATTGTCAAAAGAGAGTGGTGGCAGGAGTGGCCGTTCGACAACCCGCCGCAATGTGACTTTATACTACAGAGCTGGGATACGGCCTTCGAGAAGACACAACGTGCCGACTATTCGGCGTGTACAACTTGGGGTGTGTTCCATCACCCTGACGACAATGGCGTCGACCAAGCTAATATCATCCTGCTGAATGCCTTCCGGGACCGCATGGAGTTCCCGGAGCTGAAGCGGATAGCCATCGAGGAGTATAAAGATTGGGACCCGGACAGCATCATCATCGAGAAAAAGGCTTCCGGTGCGCCTTTGATTTACGAGATGCGGGCTATGGGCATTCCTGTGCAGGAATTTACGCCAACGAGAGGCAATGACAAGATTTCGAGGCTAAATGCGGTAGCGGATATATTCGCGTCCGGACGGGTATGGGCACCTGCAACTCGGTGGGCCGAAGAAGTGATTGATGAAGTGGCGGAATTTCCTGCGGGTAGCCACGACGACTATGTCGATACGGTGTCTATGGCGATGCACAGGTTCCGTCGTGGAGGCTATGTGTCTACTACGCTAGACGAACCGGACGAAATCCAGTATTTCAGGTCAAACCGGAATAGGGGGTACTACTAATGTCAGACGTGAAGGCTCTTTTTCCCATCGGGAAGACCCAGTGGCGCAAGTGGCGCGCAGAGCAGCGCATTGCATTCAATGAGACCCGTGCAGCCGGTGTTCCGTTCAATGACGCAGTCAAATATGTCAATGAGTTGGAGTTGGTGGAAGTCAAGATCGCGCCTCCGCCCCCGCCTGCACCCCCCAAGAAAAAGAACGTACTCGATATCATCGAAGACGTAGCAGAAGTAGCGGTAGCCCTGAGCGGTGTGACTGGCGCTACTGGCGTAGCCATCGACGGCGTGAAAAAGACGGTGAAGGCCGTCAAGGGTAAGAAAGCGAAGTAAATGGACATCGACAAGTCGCTTAGCCAAGCCCCGATGGGCCTCCCCGCTGCTATGCAGGATGACGAGCCTGCGTTGGAGATTGAGATTGAGGACCCCGAGCGGGTGACCCTTGAGACCGGTGACTTGGAAATAATCCTCGAACCGGGTGAAGAGGAAGAAGGCGACTTCAACGAGAACCTCGCGGAAACGCTCGACGAGAGCGTGCTGACCCAGTTGGCGGGCGACCTCATCGGGGAGTTCGACGACGACATCAACAGTCGCAAAGACTGGATACAGACCTACGTGGACGGCCTTGAGCTGCTGGGTATGAAGGTCGAAGACCGGACCGAGCCTTGGCCCGGTGCATGCGGTGTCCACCACCCGCTGCTGAGCGAAGCAGTGGTCAAGTTCCAAGCCGAGACCATGATGGAGACGTTCCCGGCACAAGGGCCGGTTCGGACCCAATTAATCGGCAAAGAAACTCCTGAGAAGCGCGATGCGGCAAGCCGCGTGCAGGAGGATATGAATTACCAGTTGACCGATGTGATGGTCGAATATCGCCCTGAGCACGAGCGCATGCTGTGGGGGTTGGGCCTCGCAGGTAATGCGTTCAAGAAGGTCTATTATGACCCATCACTCGGTCGTCAGGTCTCCATGTACGTCACAGCGGAAGATGTGGTCGTACCCTATGGCGCGTCCAGTTTGGAGACAGCCGAGCGCGTGACGCACATCATGCGGAAGACCGAGAACGAGCTTGCCAAGTTGCAGGCTTCAGGGTTTTACCGTGATGTCGAGCTGGGCGAGCCGAGCGATACGCTCGATGAGGTAGAGAAGGCTATCGCCGAGCGGTTAGGGTTCCGCGCTGAGACTGACGACCGGTACAAGCTGCTGGAAATGCACGTCAACCTGCTTATCGAAGATGACCAGTATCGCGACGACGAGGATGGTGACATTGCCCTGCCTTACGTCGTTACAATCGACAAGGCGACACAGACCGTGCTTGCCATCCGCCGCAACTG
>Ga0222713_10004962_pt1 | contig 13114 bp, 10 predicted proteins | sample C33_649DmetaG_FD_165061 | JGI IMG/M metagenome (GOLD analysis project Ga0222713, IMG submission 165061) | Estuarine water microbial communities from San Francisco Bay, California, United States - C33_649D | ecosystem: Environmental > Aquatic > Marine > Unclassified | place: USA: California...
TCTGTAGATGGATCTCTTTTACCAATTATTACAGGGATTGAAGATTTGATAATTCCTGCCTTTTCTGCAGCTATTTTCTCAATTGTATCACCGAGTATAGCCGTGTGTTCCATACTAATTGTGGTAATTATTGAAATTTCAGGTTTTATAACGTTAGTAGCATCTAACCTTCCTCCCAATCCAGTTTCAATCACACAGTATTCACACTCTTCATTTTTAAAGTGTTCAAGAGCCATGGCAAATGTTACTTCAAAAAAGGAGGGAGAAAAATCCAAGTCATAGGATTGAACTTTAAGGCAAAAGTCGATCACATCTTTTTTATTGATCATTTGGCCATTCACTCTAATTCGTTCCCTAAAGTCCGAGATATGTGGTGAAGTGAATAATCCGGTCTTGTAACCTGCCTCGGTTAAAACTGAGGCTGTCATAGCCGAAACAGAGCCTTTACCATTCGAGCCCGCAATGTGAAGAAATTTTAGTTCCTTTTCAGGGTGACCAAGCAGAGATAATATTTTTTTAGTATTGTCTATTGTTGGCTTATAGGCTTTACTTCCAATTAATTGATAGGATGGAAACTGATTAAAAAGCCATGTAATGGTTTCATGATAAGGATCAGCGTGCATTGATCTTAACTGTCAGGAATTGAGTCACCAAACCTGTGCCAGGTGCTTTATTGTATTTAACCTGATTCTTAACTGCAGCGATCACCTGATTGATGATTCTTTGATCTGTTGTGGTGGTTTTTGAGGTGCTAATTGCCGAAACAACTACTCCATCTGCATTAATTGTCAGTTTCAGATAAATCGTAACATCAACATCAGTAACAATATGGTCAACTGAGGGATCATTCAATCGTGTTCTCCCTTCACCTGAACCTGGTCCACCTGGTCCATTTCCTCCGGTACCTGTATCATTTCCAAATGGGCTAGTACCGGACCCATTGGTACCGTTGTTTCCCCCACTACCAAATGGATTACTCGATTGCGTAGTTGTTGAAGAAGTATTTGTTGAGGTGGTTTGGCTGTTCGTATTAGTTGAATGCCCTGAATGTGTAGTTGTTTTACTTGGTTTATTGGTCGCTAGAATTTGTTCCTGTTGTGGCTTAGGTTCTGTCACAGGGTCATTTGTCGGAGAACCTGAACCAGCATTCCCCATGTCAACTTTAAGATTTTTTAGATCAATCTCTTCCATGTTCGTTTCAGCCTTCATAACGAAATCCTTTGGAGGCGGATCAGCCATTTCAAACGTTACTATCCAAAAGAGAACGAAAAGCAATACCAATAAAACAGCAGCACTAACCCATGCGATCTGCTCATCTTTTTTATCTGATATGGCGCGAACAGCTGTTGACATATTTTTATTATTTATCGTATGAAAGAACTGGATCCCATGCATTTGCCTGAGATAAGGCTAAAACATTGAAAACTGCTTCATAGCTGGCATTACGATGTCCAGCAATCTTAAGTTTCATTTTCCCAGATTTTTCTACTGCACTTGCTGTTAATTCTTTTATTTCATCAAATTCCATCGGTTCTTCCATTGATCCACCAGGAAGCACTACATACTGATTATCTTCGGTTACGATAACTGTAGCTTCAACAGGATCGATAACAGGCTTTATGTCCTGATCCGTCTTAGGAAGATCAATTGGAGTTTGATTATTTGACATCAAACTCATGATGATAAAGAAAATCAGCAAAAGAAATACAAGGTCGGTCATGGAAGCCATTCCGCCTTCTATTTTTATTTTATTTCTTGAACTGAAATCCATCTTTTCTTATTTTCCAGGTGAGTTAAGTAGATCCATGAATTCAAGGGCTGCATTTTCCATTTGATATACTACCCGGCCAATCTTGCCTACAAGGAAATTGTATCCCATAAAAGAAATAATACCTACAATCAAGCCAGCAACTGTGGTAATCATTGCAGTCATGATACCCGGAGCAATAATCTTTAACTCTAACGAGGTGGCATTTTGTAGATCTATGAATACAACAACCATACCCACAGTTGTACCTAGGAACCCGATCATTGGAGCAGCTCCAGCAGCCGTAGCAAGGAAGTTCAACCGCTGCTCAAGTCTAAGGATCTCAAATTTTCCTGTGTTTTCTATTGTTGCAGCAATACTTTCATTTTTGGCATTTCCAATTCGTGATATTCCTTTTGCAAGCATTCTTGCGATTGGACTATCTGAACTGTTGCAAATTGTTCTTGCCTCATCTATTCTGCCAGCTTGAAGACTTGTTTTAACTCTATCAAGAAAACCTCTTTCTTCTTTTGATGCCTTCTGAAGCGCTAATAATCTTTCAACGAAAACAAAGATCGCATATCCAAGCATAACTAGTAGGACAATATTGATAAACAATCCCATACCCTTATTGGATTCACTGATAATATCCCAAAGTGGAACATCTTTGACTCCAGTTGATGCAGGAGCATCTCCCGCGGCAATTTGCATTAAAAATGATAAGCTCATAATGATATTACGTTATTTAGATCAATTTATTACAAGACAAGAATCAGACCAACACCGGCAATGTATCCGATGGTAGCCAATAGAGTGATATTTCTTAGGTACCAGAAAAAAGAAATTCGTTCCATTCCCATCGCTACAACACCTGCAGCAGAACCAATGATCAACATACTACCTCCCGTACCGGCTGCGTATGCGATAAAGTGCCAAACTTCTGAATCGATAGGTTCCTGGAACATACCCATAGATGCTGCAACCAAGGGTACATTGTCGATTATCGCTGAACCTACACCTAATAAGGTTACAAACAGATCTTCAGAAATCATTGCATTGACTTCTTTACCAAATGTGAAGATCAACCCGAGTGATTCCAATGCAGCGACTGTCATTAAAATACCTAAGAAGAATAAAATACTAGGCATCTCAATTTTTGATAATGCTCTGAACGTAGGTCCATGAACATGCCCGTGATCTTCAACTTGAGTTAATGAGAATTTTCTATTTGACAAAATCTCCGCCACTAATGAAACAATACCTAAGGAAAGCATCATTCCCACATAAGGAGGTAAATGAGTAATTGTTTTGAAGACAGGAACAAAAACGATCATACCTAATCCCAAGGCTAGCATAAATGGGCCATTCTTACTTCTTTTTTCTTCATTTCCGTCACTTTCAATATTTCCTTTGAAAATTGGAAGAAACCCTGCTATTAGAGTAGGTAAGGCCATGCAAACAAAAGATGGAAGTAATAAGTTTTTGATCAACTCCATTGCAGTAACCTTATTACCCATCCACAACATTGTTGTGGTAACATCACCTATTGGAGACCATGCGCCTCCTGCATTTGCCGCAATGATGATCATACCTGCATACCACATTCTAAGGTTGTTATCTGAAACAATTTTTCTCAGAATCGTAATTAAAACAATTGTCGCTGTAAGGTTGTCAATAATAGCAGACAAAATAAATCCGAGTATACAAACAATCCACAACAACGTTTTCTTACTGTTTGTCTTAACGAATGTTTTTATCGTTTGAAAACCATTGAAGTGATCTGTGATTTCCACAATCGTCATTGCGCCAACAAGGAAAATTAAAATTTCACACGTTTTTCCGAAGTGATGTAAGAGTGTATGTTCCAACCAACCTGACTTGGAAGCTGAGTAAGTTACTTCGTCATGCTCTCCTAAACTGTGTAGAGGTAAATTAGCAAATCCATCTACTAATTTTCCGTGAGCAGAGTCGAACCAAGTTCCAAATGAATCAAGTCCAAAAGCTATTCCAGCCCAAGCCAAAGCCATCATAATTAGGGCAGGAATTAACTTATCAACTTTTAACGAATGTTCGAGGGTAATAAGTGTATATCCCAGTACAAAAATAGATACAATAAAAATCTCCATGGTTGAGTTTTCTTAATAATCAAGCAAAACTAATTTTTTTGCTTGATTATTAAGAATAACTTGAAAGATGTTATAAACAACAGATTCTTTATACCAACAATAGGAACATTCCGATACCGGCTAAATAGCCCAAAAGTGCAAGAATTGAAATTCGGGTTAAGTACCAGAAGAATGAGATCTTTTCCATTCCCATCGCAACCACTCCAGCTGCAGATCCTATGATTAGGATACTGCCTCCTGTACCGGCTGCATAGGCAATAAAGTGCCAAACTTCGGCATCGACACCCTCTCTGAACATACCAATACTGGCTGCAACTAAAGGAACGTTATCGATGACGGCAGAAGCCAATCCAAGAAGTGTAACGAAGACACTCTCTGGAATTGCTGCGCTCACTTGTTGACCGAAATTAAAGATCAATCCGAGAGACTCCATTGAGGCTACCGTCATTAAAATTCCTAAGAAAAATAAAATCGAAGGGATCTCAATTTTACTTAAGGCCTTCATTGTAGGTCCTTTGTGGTGCTCGTCGGCTTCAGGATTGGTGAATGAGATTGATCGATTAGACAGGATCTCTGATACTGTTGCGAAAATTGATAAGGACAGCATCATTCCGACGTAAGGGGGGAGATGCGTAATTGACTTAAAAACAGGAACCGCGATAATTAAAAGTAATCCAAGTATCAGCATTAATCCACCATATTTATTTTGATCACTGTCATCCGAATGATCAATTTCCATGGTTCCTTTGAAGATAGGAAGGAAGGATGCGATTATCACAGGTACGAGTACACAAAGCAACGACGGTAATATCAGGTATTCAGTGAGTTTTACCGTTGTAACTTTTCCAGCCATCCAAAGCATGGTTGTAGTTACGTCTCCAATTGGAGTCCAGGCGCCTCCCGCATTCGCAGCAATTATGATCAAGCCTGCATACCACATGCGGTCGTTCTTGTCGGCAATGATTTTCCGTAGAATCGTGATAAGAATGATCGTTGTAGTGAGATTGTCAATGATCGCAGACAGAAAAAAAGCAAGAAAAGAGACTATAAAAAGCAGTTTCCTTTTGCTATTTGTTCGAATTGTCTTTTTGATCGAACTAAATCCGTCGAAATGATCGATCATTTCGACAATAGCCATGGCTCCCATCAGGAAAATCAGAATTTCTGCTGTTTTACCGAAATGGTGTAGCAACGTTCCTTCCAGTAAATGGATCTTTCCTTCATGGTTGATAGAAGTAATATCCATTAAGTTCCCGGAATGGGGATCTAACCATTGACCAAACGAGTCAAGGTTGAGTGCGATGGTTGCCCAGCAGACAGCCATCATCATCAAAGCAGGGATAAGTTTATCCAACTTTAATGTGTGTTCAAGGGTGATTGCTACATATCCGATGATGAATGTAGCGAGAACAACAACTTCCATAAGCGCGAAAGTTAAAATTAAACCAATTGTTCCAAAGCAATTTCGAAGGCCGCCTTGGCAAGGCCATTTTTTGAAGGATTTTTTGTATTGGTTTTTATAAGAGCATTCTTGATCGTAGCACTGGTATCCTGGAAGATGCCATCATCGGTCAAGTTTTTAAGGTCGTTACTCATTAGGTAGGCAAAAACTCTTGCCATACCACAGTTTGATATAAAGTCTGGAATAATTGAGATCGATTGATCCGCTTTGTCTGCGATTGGACCAAAGAAAATCTCAGGGTCCGCAAAAGGAACATTTGCACCAGCCGAAATGACTTCCATTCCTGCATTGATCATTCTGTTCAATTGATCTTCAGTAATTAATCTGGATGCAGCACAAGGAATGAAGACTTCAGCTTTTACATCCCAGATCTTATTGTTAACCTCGTCAAAAGACAACATTGACGGGTGGTTCAATTCATTTCCGTTTTTATTCAAGAATAATTCGCGGATTTCTTCTATTGAGAATCCTTCTTCCTTGATCAGTCCACCTACTCGGTCAATGATTCCAACGATAATAGCACCGTCTTGAGCAAGGTAATATGCACCGGCAGAACCTACGTTACCCCAACCTTGAACGATAACACGTTTTCCTTTGACTGATCCTCCCCAGATGTCGTAGTAGTGTTTTACAGATTCAGCTACACCAAAACCTGTAATCATGTCTGCCACAACATATTTACGATTGACCATTGGTGAATAGGATTCAGATTCGATAGCTTTAAGAACACCTTGTCTTAACTGTCCGATTCGGTGTATTTTTTGAGCCTCTCTTGGTTGGAAATGTCCATTAAACACACCTTCCTGAGGGTGCCAAACTCCGCAATCTTCAGTGATGGGAATAACTTCATGGATCTCATCAACATTTAGGTCACCTCCAGTTCCGTAATAATGTTTTAAAAGCGGAGTTACTGCAGCATACCATCGACGAAGTACACCTTCTTTTCTCGGGTCTTTAGGATCGAAGTTGATACCTGACTTTGCACCTCCGATCGGAGGGCCAGCAACAGTAAATTTTACTTCCATTGTTTTAGCGAGAGATTCAACTTCTCTTTTGTCTAATCCCGGCCTCATTCTGGTTCCTCCACCAGCTGCTCCTCCTCTTAATGAGTTGATTACTACCCATCCCTCTGCTTCCGTTTCTGCGTCTTTCCATTCGAAAATTATTTCAGGTCTTTTATTTTCGAATTTATAGAGAAGATCTTTCATTTTTTATCTAAAATCAATGGTTTATATGGGACAAATGTATTGATTCATTTTTCACTAGACTTGAATTATTCCAATTATTTTTCTTTGAATTAGAAGGAAATATGAAATTTGATCAAGGAGTGTGTAGGACACCTGAAACACACGCTCTGGAAGCTCCTGTGACTGAAGTAATTGTATTCGGTTTATTTTTGAGGTAAAGTGCGCCCATGTATGCAAAAATTAAAGCTTCCTTGTAGTCAATGAGTTCTTCTTTCGGAAGAATAATTTCGCCATCATAGTATGACTGAATACGTTTTACAAGAAATTGGTTTTTTGTTCCACCTCCACTAAGCAAAACTCTTTTAATTCCATTCTTTTGCAATACGCTGCTGATTTGAGTTGCAATATGTTCTGTAACAGTGCGTAAATTGGATTCAATTTCTTTGTCAAATTTCAATAGGGGATAAAAGGATTCTTCAAGCCATTCTGCTCCAAGAGATTTTGGACCATTTTGTGAATAATAATCTAGTGAATTCAAAAGATCAAGCAGGAAAAAGTTTATCTCGCCACTCTCGGCTATTTCACCATTCTTATCGTATTCAACGCCTTTTGAGTTGGCGAGCCGATTCAATGGGAGGTTACCCGGACATATGTCAAATGCAATAACTTGATTCTTGGGTTTGAAACTTATATTGCAGAATCCTCCAATGTTTAAAAAAGCATCGGCCTCTCCGTCAAAAAGATCAAAATCACCAATAGGAACCAATGGAGCTCCTTGTCCTCCAAGAATAATATCTTTAGTTCTAAAGTCATTGATTACTTTTATTTTGGTCTTTACGGCGAGGGTTGTGCCACAGCCGATTTGAAGCGTATATCCGTTTACAGGCTGATGTAGGATCGTTTGTCCATGACTTGCAATAGCATCAACTTTAGAATGATCAATTTTATTTTTTGCGATAAAATGATTGACGCATTGAGCATAAAAATTCCCTAGCTCCTTGTTCAATACTTCTATTGCACTTAGCCCCAGATTCAAAGCATTATCCAACTCAGTTTTTAATTCTTTTTCGTAAGGGTAATGTCCGGTATTCAGAATATCAAATCGAACTTTTTGATTAGTAAAATCAAACATAACGTGTGCTACGTCTAATCCATCAAGAGAAGTTCCTGACATGAGTCCAATAATTTCTAACCTTTTCATAGGGTTCAATTCTAAATTGAAATTAGAATTATTCGGTTAAATTTGCAATTAAGAGAATTAAACTTAACAACATGATATTTGAATTAACCGAAGAACACATTGCTGTTCGTGATGCTGCCAGGGATTTTGCTCAGAATATATTGAAGTCAGGAGTTATTGAAAGAGACAGAGATCAGAAGTTTCCTGAAGAGGAAATAAAACAGTTGGGGGAGCTTGGATTTATGGGTATGATGGTAGATCCAAAATATGGTGGTAGCGGAATGGATACGATTTCATATGTCTTGGCAATGGAAGAGATATCAAAGGTTGATGCATCTACTTCAGTTTGTATGTCAGTGAATAATTCCCTTGTATGTTGGGGATTGGAAAAATATGGTACTGAAGAGCAAAAGCAGAAATACCTTGTTCCACTTGCGAAAGGGGAGAAGATCGGGGCATTTTGCCTCTCAGAACCTGAAGCTGGTTCAGATGCGACGTCTCAAAGAACAGAGGCAATAGATAAGGGAGATTATTATTTATTGAACGGAACAAAAAACTGGATTACAAATGGTTCTAGTGCTTCTATTTATTTAGTGATAGCTCAAACCGATAGGGCTGCAGGTCATAGAGGAATTAATGCTTTCATTATTGAGCGAGGAATGGAAGGTTTTATAGTTGGGGCGAAGGAAGACAAAATGGGTATCAGAGGAAGTGATACGCATACACTGATCTTTAATGATGTTAAAGTTCCAAAAGAGAACAGAATTGGTGAGGACGGATTCGGCTTCAAGTTTGCCATGAAGGTATTATCCGGTGGTAGAATTGGTATTGCGGCTCAGGCTTTGGGGATTGCAGGAGGAGCATTTGAACTTGCACTGGCTTACTCGAAGGAAAGAAAGGCATTTGGGAAGGAAATTCACAAGCATCAGGCGATTGCATTTAAACTGGCGGACATGGCTACAGAAATTGAAGCTGCAAGACTATTGGTTTATAGATCTGCTTTAGATAAAGATGCAGGAAGAGATTATGGTCAGTCTAGTGCTATGGCTAAGCTTTACGCATCAAAAGTGGCTATGGAACAAACTGTTGAAGCCGTACAGATTCATGGTGGATATGGTTTTGTGAAAGAATATCATGTGGAAAGATTGATGAGGGATGCAAAGATCACTCAGATCTATGAAGGGACATCAGAAGTCCAGAAAATTGTGATCTCAAGGGGGATCATCGGTTAATCTGAATTTTGTAGAGATAAAAAAGGAGGGGAAACCCTCCTTTTTTTGTTATAGATCATTTTCAAGTGTCTCGAGTCCAATTCCTCGTGAACCTTTCAGCATGATTAAGGTATTTTGAATTGGGTTTGATTTCAAAAAAGTAACAGCCTCATCTTTATCTTTAAAGGATTGAATAACTGCGTTACAATTAATCCTTTCAAATCGAGGGCCAACTGTATATCCTTTTAAACCACTTTTTTGAGCGAAGGATAAAATAGCCTCATGCTCTGTGTTTTCCTGATCACCCAATTCAAGCATATCTCCAATAATGAAAATCTTTTCCGGATTATCGATCATCGCAAAACTCTCAAGCGCAGATTTCATGCTCGTTGGATTTGCATTATAGCAATCAAGGATCAAAGTGTTGTGGTCTGTCTTTTTTACCTGGGATCTGTTGTTTTCGGGAATATATGAGCCAATTGCTGAATTGATGTTTTCAGGCTTGATTTGGAACTGTATTCCAAAAGCAATAGCGGCAAGGAAGTTATAAAAGTTGTACTTACCTACCATGTGAGTGTCAATAACTGGTGACTGGTAATTTTGAGTCTTCCAGCTTAAACGTACATAAGGCGTTAATCCGAGTAGAGTCCCTTTTATATCGCAGTTGTCACTAGTTCCGTATGAAAGGTTCTTCGTCGATTTAGGTAAGATATCGGTAAGAATGTTATCATCTGAATTATAAATAATATGGCCTCCCATTTGTTCAACAGAGTCATATAATTCCTTCTTGGTAGTCAATACACCCTCAAAATTGATAAATCCTTCAAGATGTGCTTTCCCGATATTTGTAATGATCGCGTGAGTGGGTTCTGCTATTTCGCAAAGCTCAGCAATGTCTTTAAATCTGTTTGCGCCCATTTCAATGATGGCAATCTCATGTTGCTTATTCAGGCGGAGTAGGGTGAGGGGGACCCCAATATGATTATTTAAATTCCCAATCGTAGCAAGAACTTGGTATTCGGTGGATAAAACTTGATTAATCAATTCCTTTGAACTTGTCTTACCGTTACTGCCTGTAATTCCAATGACTGGAATACTGAATTTTTTTCGATGGTAATTCGCTAATTGCTGCAGAAATAGAAGGCAATTTTCGACTAGGATTGTATTTTCAGAGATATCGGCTTCTTGTTCGTCAACAATTACATATTTTGCTCCAGCTTCGAGGGCTTCTTTTGCAAATTTATTTCCATTGAAATGGTCACCTTTCAGACAAACGAACATTGATCCTGTCTGAATTTTTCTGGTATCGGTGCAGATACCATTTGATTCAAGAAAGAGCTTATAATAATTTTCCATTGGTCACAAAAAAAGCCCGTCGAAACGGGCTTAGTTTAATAAAGTTATTTATTTTTTCTTTTCTCTTCCATAGTTCATACCGGTTGGAGATCCAACTCGATCCATAGCACATCGGAACCCAATAGTTGCTGTTGACTTATCTTCATCAAGATATCTTCTTGCGCCACCTGCTAACCAGAATGCACGATCTCTCCAAGAACCTCCTTTATATACTCTTGATTTATCTGAAACTAATGTAGTAGGCCATGAAGTAATCCCTTCAGGCTTAACTTCTGATCCATCCAATCCGTACTGTTCGTGCTGACTTTGATACATGATGAGATTTGCATCTCTTGTCGCCTGATTGATTGCGTTTTTACGGTCATCGTTCATGAAATAGATCGAAGACTCGATATCACCATCAAGATAATCGATGTAATCATCTCGTCTATAGTTTAATCTTCCTATGTTTTCCTCTTCAGTTACATTTCTGTACTTCAATTTTCCTGGAGTGTCGATAATGAATGCTGTAAATCCATCTCTCAACATTGAGATAATTTCAAAAGCGTACTCTTCACCATCTGGTCCTGTTCTAACTTCATCGGCAAAAATTCCATCGAACAACTCATCCTGAATCAGAGCCGACGATTCAATGTCGTGTTTGTCATTCTTGTATTTGATAGCAAGGTCCAATACTTCATTAATTCTTCTCATGAGAGTGATCTCGATTGAATCTTTTACATTGCCGTGAGAAACATAGAAAGGATCTGGTGCATATCCTCTTCTTGAAGGGTTTCTTGACTCAACGTTTTTGTACAGGCCAACTGGCATTACAGTATCATTAGGGTCGTGCTTGTCAGCAGAAATACGTTGATAACGAATGCGCTCGAATTCATTTAAGTATTCCTTCATGCCGTGAACATCGTAAGTAACCTGCTGTGACTTGATGTCAATCACACCTTCATTATTCAGTAACTTCGTTTTGTAAACATTTCCTCTGAAAGGTCTGAATTCATCAAAGTCTTCGGTGGAGAGTGGACGATAAACATCCAGAACCCATTCCGATACGTTACCCGCCATGTGATAAAGACCATAATCGTTGGGCCAGTATGAATCAACAGGAGCTGTGACATCGGCACCATCATTCAAGTGACCAGCAACCCCCATATAATCTCCTCTACCTCTTACAAAGTTAGCACGAATAGCTCCTTGGAACTGTTCGTCATCTTGACGAACCCAGTGACCATTCCATGGATAAATTCTTCTATCGCTAATATTTTCTGTTCCGGGCTGAAGGTTTCCTACCAATCCTGTAGCTGCAAATTCCCACTCGGCTTCAGTTGGGAGACGATAGCGAGGTAAAAGGATACCATCTTCCATTCGAACGATTCTGGTTCCAAGTTTTTTACCATTAATGTTCGAAGGGTTTAAATCCTGTACATTTTTTATTACAGCTTCTTCGTATTGTCCAGCATAGTATGACTCTGTATTAAATGTATTCTCATCTCTTTGATCAACATTCCATGCAAGAATCCCTTCACGTACTAGAATATATTCATTAACACGATCAGTTCTCCACTTACAAAAATCGTTTGCTTGCAACCATGAGACACCTACAACGGGATAATCTCTGTAAGCAGGATGTCTTAGATAATAATCAACATATTTTTCCATGAATGCCAATGGAGATCTCCAACACAATGTGTCTGGAAGAGCATTCTTATAAACCATTGGATATGATTCATACGCTCTTGAGATCCAGTACAGGTATTCTAACCAGTGGAAATTGGTAACTTCAGTCTGGTCCATATAGAAAGAAGAAACAGTAACTCTCGTTGGACGGTTATTCCAATCGAACATTACGTCTTGTTCTGACCTACCCATTGTAAATGTACCACCTTCAACCAAGATTAATCCTGGTCCCGTCTCTTGATCAATATATGGAACTTTCTGGAAACCACCCACTTTTGGGTCGTTGTAATTCCATCCTGTAGAATTTGACGCTTCTTTAGCACAAGAAACTAGGAACATAGCTCCTAATCCTACAATTGAGAAAAATCTGACTAATCGCATATTTTTTGTTTGATTTCTCATTAGTTTTCTACCGCAAATATATCCATTAAACGAATCCCTCTTAAAAAGTTACAATAAAACATTAAAAAGAAGGACACGAAATCGTTTTAAACGAAACAGGTCTTGTTTTACAACTTAAGTTAATTCCCATTGATACTTCGTGAGAACCACCTGAAACACCATTGTTTAGTTTAGAAACTGTAACATCATAACTGTATCCCAGCTTGAATTTCCCTGTATTGATCCCGATGGTCATAATGAACGCATCTCTGTTACGATACCATACCCCAACGTTGAAAGAACCATACTTTATATATGTACCTAAATTCAATTCAGTAAATCCATTTTGATATTGAAAAATAACATTCGGCATAATGTTCGTGCCGCTTGAATACTTAGAACGCTTTCCAACTTCGATATCAGCGCCAACGTGACCAGTGAATCTCCATGGTAGCGGAGAGTCTCCAATGATCATTGATTCGTTTGGTCTGTTCATGTGATGCCATGCTGCTCCACCGTAGAAATGCTTGTTGAAAACAACGATACCTGTAGAAGCATCAAAGAATCCTCTTGAACCTCCTCTTGGAACGTCACCTGTAGAATAGATAAATCCTCTTCTTGGGTCGATCATATCACCGAACGTTAGCTTATCCCAATCAAGAGATTTTTGGAACCACGAAGCACGTGCTCCAAACATCAACTTCCATTTTCTTCCTAAATTCAAGTGATATGAGTAGAACAATCCAAGCATTGACGTCTTTATCGTTCCCTGACCTTGCTGATCATGTAAAGC
>Ga0222713_10004964_pt1 | contig 13112 bp, 19 predicted proteins | sample C33_649DmetaG_FD_165061 | JGI IMG/M metagenome (GOLD analysis project Ga0222713, IMG submission 165061) | Estuarine water microbial communities from San Francisco Bay, California, United States - C33_649D | ecosystem: Environmental > Aquatic > Marine > Unclassified | place: USA: California...
TACAACAGGCTAATTGCCGGTGAATTTGGTTCTATTGCACCGTATGTTCCGTATGTTCCGCCGACAATACCTGTTGTTGAAGTTGGTGCGTAATGACACAACCAAACTCTAAAATTAGCCTTGTTTCTAACGTCTGGGTAAAGCAGATGGTGTTTGAAAATGTTGGCGATATAAATGAAGGGCACAAGCATTTATTTGACCACCAGACTTTACTTGCACATGGTGAAGTTGAGGTTACGGTTAATGGGAAAAGCCAAGTTTTTGAAGCCCCAACAATTATTTATATCAGAGCTGGACAGGTTCATGAAATAAAAGCCACAAAAGCCGGGACAGTTTGTTATTGCATCCACCCCATTCGTGATGGCGAAAGAATAGAAGATATTATTGACCCGGCAGATGTTCCTGTTGGTTCTAGTATCCAGCAAGGGTTAGTTGAAGGCGTAAAAGCCAAAGAATATTTTAAATATCCGCACGAATTGATTTAAGGTAAAATACATAAAACAAGACATGATTTGGGCGGCTGCGAGTGCGCGGCGCTTTAACCGGAAAGGGTAATCATGGCGATTTTTAATAAGAACACGCTTACACAGGTAAGCGGTTTTGACAATCCAATTATTGCTGGCGAATTAGTTTATGACCAGCAAACATTCTGGAATCTTGCGTTTTCCAATGAAGGTGTCGCGGTTGATTTAACCGGCGCTACTATTGACGCACAGATTATCCGCAGACAATTATCAGATATTAAAGATTCTCGCTACGGTCTGACTTTTGACATTTCAGACTATACGCCGCCACCCACTCCCGTAAATTTATCAATTACAAACAGGGATGATGAAGCTGGAACATTTACTCTTGTAATTGACGAATCAGCTTGGGGTGTGATTTCAAGCGACCCGCAGTTAGATATTAACGCTCAAAACTGCGTAGGTTTTTCTGGTCGGATAAAGATTAGTTTTCCTGCGGCTGGCTCGACTCCCGCGCAAGACAATATTATCTTTCTCTTATTCTTGGTTCGCTCCGATGGCGTGGTGAATTAAATGGCAAACATCACCGTAAATACAGAGGGAAGCAATATTGCCGTAGAGGTAACGCCAACTCCGCGCACTGAGATTTCTATCAATAGAGGTCTTTACGGCCCAAGCGGTTTTTCTGGATACTCTGGATACAGTGGGTTCTCAGGTTTTAGCGGCGCATCTGGAACTGGTGAATCTGGTTACTCAGGAATAAGTGGCTATTCTGGATTTTCTGGTGACTCTGGAATTAGTGGTTTTAGCGGAACAAGTGGCTATTCAGGATTAAGCGGTTATTCAGGAGCAAGTGGTTCCAGTGGTTATTCTGGAATCTCTGGTTGGTCTGGTGAATCTGGATTTAGCGGATATTCTGGTTCTGGTATTTCCGGTTATTCTGGCATTTCTGGATTTTCCGGTTGGTCTGGTGAATCTGGTTATTCTGGCATTTCAGGATGGTCTGGTGAATCTGGCTTTTCTGGATATAGTGGAATAAGCGGCTATTCAGGTATTTCAGGTTATTCTGGAGTTAGCGGATATTCAGGCATTAGTGGTTGGTCTGGAGAAGTCGGCGCATCCGGCATTTCTGGCTATTCTGGTTTCAGCGGTTACAGCGGGATGCAAGGAACCAGCATTAACGTCAAGGGCGAAGTTGCGACTGTTGCCAACTTGCCGCCTACCGGAAATCAAGTAAACGATGCTTACATCGTTCAGGACGATGGCAATCTGTGGGTATGGAATGGCTCTGCGTGGTATGACGCAGGGCAAATTGTTGGCCCACCCGGTGCTTCAGGATTAAGCGGATTCTCAGGTTATTCAGGAATTAGCGGTTATTCAGGTTATTCTGGTATCAGTGGATATTCAGGTGATTCAGGCATAAGCGGTTTTTCTGGCGATAGCGGAATTTCTGGTTTTAGCGGAATAAGTGGATTTTCTGGAATATCAGGCTGGTCTGGTTATTCAGGAATTTCTGGTTATTCTGGTTCTGGAATTTCAGGGTTTTCTGGCGAAAGTGGCTATTCTGGATATTCTGGATTAAGTGGATATTCAGGCGAGGTTGGAGCCAGTGGATTTTCTGGAATTTCAGGTTATTCTGGAATCAGTGGATATTCCGGTTATTCAGGAATAAGCGGATATTCTGGAAGCGGTGTAAGCGGCTTTTCTGGATATAGCGGTGAAAGCGGTTATTCCGGTTTCAGTGGAATCAGCGGGTATTCAGGAATTTCAGGCTATTCTGGAATTTCAGGTTTTTCAGGTTATTCAGGTCAGTCAGGACTTGGTGGTGCTATTGGCGCATGGGGCTCTTTTTGGTCAACTGTTGACCAGACCGCGGCAGCAAATACGCCAACTGCATTTACTGTAAATAACATTGATGCCGATTCTCAAGGCGTATCTTATGCGTCAAATTCTCGCATAACCTTTGATAATCAAGGCGTTTATAATTTTCAATTTTCCGCGCAATTACACAACAATGGTGGTGGTGGGGCAGGAAATACAGTAAATATTTGGTTGCGTAAAAATGGAACGGATGTTCCAGAAACCGATACGAGAGTGACGGTTCCCTCAAACGCGCCGTTTGTTGTTGCTGCGTGGAATTTTGTTTTAGCTGTTGATGTAAACGATTATTTGGAATTGTATTGGGAAACCGACAATGCAAATATTGGCATTGATGCAGCATCAGCAGGAGCTTCTTACCCCGGTATCCCATCAATAATTATTACCGCAACGCAAGTCATGTTTACCCAATCAGGGTATTCAGGCATTTCTGGATATTCTGGTTTCAGCGGTATCAGCGGGTTTTCTGGCGAAAGTGGTTATTCAGGAATTTCAGGCTATTCAGGAATCAGCGGATATAGCGGTTATTCTGGTATTAGCGGATACTCAGGAACATCAGGTTTTAGTGGCGAAGTAGGCGCAAGCGGAACGTCTGGATTTAGTGGCTATTCTGGTATTAGTGGTTACTCTGGAATCAGCGGGTTTAGTGGCTACTCTGGTATCAGCGGATATTCTGGTATTGATGGCGCATCTGGAGCTAGTGGATTTAGTGGTTACTCCGGTATAAGCGGGTTTAGCGGCATTAACGGTGCAACTGGAGCGTCTGGTTTTTCTGGATATTCTGGAATTAGCGGTTATTCAGGCGCGGTTGGCGCAACTGGAACTTCTGGCTTTAGCGGTTATTCAGGTATCAGTGGATACAGCGGTGCTAATGGCGCTACCGGAACGTCTGGTTTTTCAGGCTACTCAGGTATTAGTGGTTATAGCGGCGCAGTAGGTGCTACTGGAACATCTGGATTCAGCGGCTACTCTGGCATCAGCGGTTATAGCGGTGCCGTTGGTGCGACGGGAACTTCAGGGTTTTCAGGTTATTCCGGCATTAGCGGTTTTAGTGGTCGTTCTGGTTTTAGCGGAACAAACGGAGCAACTGGAACCAGTGGTTTTAGTGGATATTCCGGCATCAGTGGATTTAGCGGCGCAACTGGAGCAACTGGTTCAACTGGCGCAACAGGCACATCTGGATTCAGCGGTTATTCTGGGATTAGCGGATTTAGTGGTGCTACCGGCCCGACAACATATCCATCTGCGGGTGTCGCTGTATCTACTGGTTCAGCTTGGAGTTCATCACTAACTGCAACTAATCTTAATACCGCGTCTGCTCTTGTTCAGCGTGATTCAAGCGGTAACTTTAGTGCTGGAACAATTACCGCAAACCTTAGTGGAACCGCGTCTGCTGCTACAAATTTATCTGGCGGAAGCATAAATGGCAATTACACAATAGCCAATGCAACAAGTCCAAATACTTATTATTTTATATATGGTGATAACACAGGGTGGACTTTCCGTTTTATGACAAGCGTTGGCGGAACGCCAACTACTAGGTTTTCTTTTGTTGATAATGGAAATTTTACTGCTGTTGGGTCTGTAACGGCATCATCATTTAGCGGCGCAGGAACAGGAATTACCGGAACTGCGTCTAGTTTATCTATTGGTGGAACTGCTGCTACCGCCACTACTGCAAATGGTGTTGCATTAGGTGTTGTTTCCGGCAAAACAATTTATGATTCATTTACCGCTACCGCATCACAAACCACTTTTACAACTTCGACCACTTATACAGCAAATAAAATAATGGTTTTCTGTAATGGTGTTAAAATGGTTGGCGGCGGAACAGATGTTACTATCTCTAACGGAACAACTATTGTATTCACAACAGCGTTGTCAGCCGGAACAATAGTAGAGGCCGTATATACAATTTAACAAAACAAAACACGATGAAATACACTATAGTTATACCGACATACAATAATTGCGAAAAATATCTTAAACCATGCGTTGATTCACTTGTTAAGTGGTCAACGATGGAAGATATTGAACTTGTAATTTCAGCCAATGGTTGCACTGACAACACAAAAGCATATCTAAATTATCTATATACATCAATACCAAATTTAAAAACTGTTTGGAATGATGAGCCTATTGGATTTGCCAAAGCAACCAATGAAGGCATTAAAGTATCTACCGCAGAAAAAATCATTCTTCTTAACAATGATGTTTTGCTTTTAGAGCAGCAAAAGAATCAATGGCTGCACCAGTTAGAAGCGCCATTCTTGGAAGATGATTGCTTTGGAATAAGCGGTATTATTAAAGAATATTCCGAGCCAGCAAATTCTGAGTTTCTTGTATTTTTCTGCGTAATGATAGACAGAAAAGTATTTCAGAAAATTGGCCTATTAAGCGAAGAATTTAAAGTTGGCGGTTCTGAAGATACCGATTTTTGTATTAGAGCAAAAAATGCTGGATTCAAATTAAATTCAGTATTAGAAGTAACGCCTACTGATAACCCTAAATGGTATTCCGGTAACTTTCCTATCTTTCACGAAGGGGAAGGAACCATGCACGATTCTAATTTGGTAAAAAATTGGAATCAGACATTTTTGATTAACTCGTTAAAGCTGGCCAAGAAATATAATCCAGAATGGTATCGCTGGAAGTTAAGCAATAATTACGAACGCGCAGTCTTTCTTAAAGGCGACGCTGTTTTTCCGAGGGAAACGCAAAGATACCAATGGGCAAACCGTAATTTATACGGCAAGAAAATACTAGAAATAGGATGCTCTACTGGTTACGGTGTTCAATTCCTGCCAAGTGATATTGAGTATGTAGGACTTGATTACGACCAAACTATCGTAAGCATCGCAAAAGAACAAAACTGGAAGCCAAACTGCGAATTTGTTTACGCAGATATTAACACTTATGAGTTAGAGCAATACGACACGATTATTGCGTTTGAAGTTATTGAGCATTTAGACAATGGATTAGAGCTTGCGGAGAGATTAAAGAAACATTGCAAAAGACTGCTAATCACTTGCCCGTGGAACGAGCCAAAAGGATTTTGGGGTGAGCATCACAAATTACACGGATTGAATGAATCGCATTTTTCGGGATTTAATATTAACTATATTTCTGAGCATGGAAATATTACTGAGCAAGTAATCCCAATTAGTGATAGCAATAGATGTAATTTGATGATTATGAGTTTCACCAATGAGTAAAATTTTATGCTCTGTTGCGACTAAAGGCAGATACTTTTCTACCCTTCCGTTAGTCCTGAATGCGATTATCAATCAAACAAAGCTACCGGATAAGCTGGTAATTTTTGATGATAATGACGAACCGCAGGATATGCGGAATGAATTTATATACCAGCATTTCTTTAGAATATTAGACATTAAAGGTATTCAATGGGAATGGTTGTTTGCTGGTAAGAAAGGTCAGCATCATATACATCAAGCAGCAAATACAATGGGTTTTGATTGGGTATGGCGCGTCGATGATGATGCAATACCAGAACCCAATGTATTAGAAACTTTATCTAGTTACATTGACGATAAGGTAGGCGCGGTTGGCGGTGCAATTCTGACTCCGCCATTATTATTTGAGAATTCAGACCCTACTGGACTTCTTGAAAATATTGATAACGAGCCAAGCGTTCAATGGAAAAACATCAAACAAGTAAAGTCTGTTGAGCATCTACATTGTTCGTTCTTGTATCGTGCGGGGATACACGATTACAACTTGGGATTGTCTAGGGTAGCGCATAGGGAAGAAACATTGTTTACTTACGGGCTGCACCAAAAGGGTTTTGTATTATTAACGGTGCCTAATGCTATTACATGGCACATGAAAAACCCAAAAGGCGGAATACGCGATGGTCAAAAGCAGGAAATGTTTGACCATGACGAAAGAATATTTAGAAATATTATTAACTATAAAGAAAAGACTATTGTTGTTTTGAACAACGGAATGGGCGACCACGTTGTATTCAGCAAAATTCTTCCAGATATAAAGAATCCAGTGGTATTTGGTTGCTATCCTGAAATTATACCTTGTAAACCTATTGTTGAAGCGCAAGCGTTATTTGGCGATTTAGACCAATGGAATATCTATAAAAAAATGGCGGAATGGAACTGGACTGAAAGCATAGAAAAAGCATACAGAAAACTATATCTATGATTTTAATTAGCCCATACTCCAAAAAATTATCTAATGGGAAAACCAATCCTAAAAACTATCCATTTTGGAAAGAAGTCATTGAAGGCATAAATGAGCCTGTAATTCAAATTGGCATAGAAGGGGAAGAACAGCTAACCGCTGACTTCAGGAAAAACTTATCAATACCTGAGATTAAACAGTTAATAAAAGATTGCAGGTTATGGATTTCCTGCGATAGTTTTATCCAGCACTTGGCTTCTCTATCTGGAAAACGGGGAATAGTATTATGGTCAGTATCAGACCCCAACATTTACGGGTATCCAGAGAATGTCAATTTATTAAAGAGCAGGGATTGTTTGTCAAAAAATCAATTTTTATGGTGGGAATCCGTGGAATTTGATGCAAGCAAGTTTGTTACTCCGGAAGAAGTCCTATACAATCTAAGCAATTTTTAACCTACCTTTCCGGGTGAACAAATGGATTGTTTGTCTAATCCGCAATGCCAGAATATTGCTGATAAATCAGTAAAAAAAGTTTTTGCAATTCTTGGTGTTGATATTGACGACCCGCAACAAGTTGAAGAATTCAGAGAAGATTTAAGGTTCGGTAAAAGACTTCGCAAGTATTCAGATTATGGAACTATGGCAGTAATTGCAGCAGTATTTGTAGCACTCGGTGCAGCACTTTGGGCAGGTATTGTTACAAAGGTTTCTGGAAAATGAACTGGTCTGACGTATTAAAAGCTGTCATCCCGATTGTAGTCGCATCTTTGGCTTGGCTGCTTGGCGAAGTTAGCTCTTTTAATACCCGTCTGACAAAAATTGAAGGGCAGATGCCTGCATTGATTACTCCGCAAGGCACTCCCACAGATAGCCCTTTATCCGCTGATGCAAGGCACAAACTAAAAGAAGAACTATACAAAGACTTGCATGACCTTCAAGTTAGGGTAAAGCTAATGGAAGAAAGGCAAAAATTTAAATGATTCCAATTCCAGCACTTTTATCCGTTGGCGCAAAGCTGATAGACAAGTTCTTCCCTGACGCACAGGCTGCGGAACAGGCCAAGCTGAAGCTGCTGGAGATGCAGCAAAACGGTGAACTGGCTCAACTGAACGCTGACGTTACCGAGCAGCACGAACTTACCGAACGCCTCAAGGCTGACATGGGCAGCGATAGTTGGCTGTCCAAGAACATACGCCCCATGACGTTGGTATTTATTCTGATTACTTACACGGTATTTGGTTTGATGTCGGCGTGGGATATTGAAGTCAACAACAATTACGTCGAACTGCTTGGGCAGTGGGGCATGTTGATTATGTCCTTTTACTTTGGTGGCCGGACTCTTGAAAAAATCATGAGTTTCAAAAAGGCAAAAGAATAATGCAGTTGACCGCCAATTTTTCGCTTGAGGAATTGACGCGCTCCGAGGCGGCAGACCGCAACGGATGGGATAACACGCCCAACGCGCAGGAGATTGAGAACCTGAAGCGCCTTGCTGCCTTACTTCAGCAGGTCAAGACTGCGGTTGGTGGCAAGCCTGTAATGATTAACAGCGGTTTCCGGTCTAAGCGTGTTAATGATGCGGTTGGTTCTAAAGACTCAAGCCAGCACCGTTTAGGATGTGCTGCGGATATTCGGGTGCCGGGCATGAAGCCACGTGAAGTTGTAGAAGCCTGTATCGCTGCGGGTGTGCCGTTTGACCAGATTATCCTTGAGTTCGATTCTTGGACTCATATTTCAGTGCCTAATACGCCAGAGTTTAAGCCTCGCGGCTCAAAGTTAATTATTGACCGTTCTGGAACAAAAACATTTTGAATGATAGTTACCCCCAAATCTATAAAGGCTGCTTACAACTTATTGAAAGTAACGGCTTTTGATGGGGTAAAACTTCCCTCTAAAGTTAAATTTAAGGCATCAAACTTAAAGAAATATTGGGGTTTGTATCTTTGGCCTGACCAAGTTTTAGTCGTAAATACAGAAGCAAAAACAATCGACATGCTTATGAAAATAGTGGCACATGAAATGTGTCACGCAGCGTTAGAACAAAATGCCGATTGCGACCATGATTTACACGACGAAAATTTTAATCAACTTGCTCAGATTGTTTGTAAAAAAATGGGTTGGAATGGCGGTGTCTAATGGCTGCACACAATCAAAAATGCACAGATGAAGAATTTATAGAGATATGGAATAAATATCATTCTACATCTATGGTTGCAAAAGAAATTGGTGTTAGCGACGCAAATGTAAGAAAAAGACGACGGACATTAGAAGAAAAATTTAACATAATTTTGGCATTAAAAGATTCACTTGGAAGAAAGTTATATGATGAATCTATGCTGGTTACTTCTGACCGCGTAGAGGTCAAATTCAAGATAAACGATGGAGTGGTTTTAGTCGCTGGCGACCAGCACTACTACCCCGGGCAGATTCCTGTATCTCATAGAGCATTGGTTTATCTTGCAAAAAAGATTAAACCATTTGCAATCGTGTGGAATGGCGACGCATGTGACTTTCCGAGTATCTCAAGACACTCATCTATCGGTCATGAAAAGTATCCGACAGTCCGTGAAGAGCTAGATACTGTTTCGGAAAGGTCTGAAGAAATTATTAAAGCCTCGCCAAATAGTAGGCGCGTCTGGAACTTAGGTAATCACGACCTTCGTTTTGAAAGCCGCTTGGCTGCGATGGCTCCCGAATATAAAGACGTTGAAGGCATCCACCTAAAAGACCATATGCCCGGTTGGATTCCAGCTTGGTTTGTCACGATTAACGAAGGAAGTAAAAGCCATACCGAAATCCGTCATCGTGAGAAAGGCGGGATTCATGCGGGATATAACGGCACCAAAGAAGCCGGTGTTAATTTAGTAACAGGACATGACCATAGGGCAGAGGTCGTTGCTTACGATGACCGTAGAGGTCGTAGATACGCGGTAAGACATGGAATGACCGCAGACTCCTGCCGCGACCCGCAGTTTGTTAATTACCTTGAGGGGCGCAAGACGAATTGGCAATCAGGTTTTGCGGTTCTTACTTATAAGAATGGGGTATTGCTTCAGCCTGAATTGGCTTTAAGATTTGATGATGACTCGTTTCAGTTCCGAGGCGAAATAATTAAGGTTTAGGCCACAATTTTAAATATGTTGCTCCTTACTCTCCGTAGCAACTAAGCACTTTTTCAAAAGCCGCAATCATGTCTTTAATTTGTTTGACATCCTCTTTTTTGTTGGTGCTAAACACGGCGCAATGTTTTGCATCTTTATGTTTCTGAAGGTCGGAACGTAGTGACGCAAGCATAAAAGACAGGTCTTGCATCACAATGCTTTCAACAGCTTCGTTTGTTATCTCTACTTTCATTTTTTTCTCCTAATGGTAGGCGGAGCCGGAATCGAACCGGCAAGCGTTAGCGGCAGATTTTAAGTCTGCTGTGTTTACCAATTTCACCACCCGCCCTAAACTTTTCTTAATTTTTTAAGTAATAAATCCAGTTTTTCTCGATTCTCCGCAGAAAGTTCCTTTGACTGCGGCGGCGGAAGGCATAAGGCTTGCTCACGTGGCGGCAGGACGCGCAGGAATTGTGCGGGTGACGGGAAGCTATCAACTGTCGCGCACAACTCGCCAAAAGCCGTTTTAATGCGTTTCCTGTCTAGGTTTTCATTCCACGCAATCGGTCTGCTGGCTACCGTTTCAAACCAGACAACGGCAGTCGCAGTAACCGTATCGGCTGAAGGGGCATTTCTTAGCCGCAAAGAAATTAACCTTTGCAGCCCTTCGACGATTTCACTTTTCAGCCAGTTCACGTTTCCAGCTTTCAAGGGCAACGATAGTGCCGAGGGTTTTGCTTAACTGTTTTGGCACGTTGATTTCCATCTCGTCCGACCAGCGTTCACCACGGAGCCAAGTCGCAGGGTGCGGGATGTATTGACCACCGTCCTTTTGCCATTGTTCGGACTGGCATTGATTGTTAATCGCGGCCAGCAGTTCTTCCAGCGGCGGTCTTATTCTGGCGGTCTGAAACCATGCTTTTCTAGCGACTGCTTTGGCTACACGGCGAGGATATGCTCGCCAGAAGATTTCAAAATCATCCATTTAGAAAATCTCCCCACGCTTCGTCTTGCAGATAATCTTCCAATTCATCGTGGTCAAATTCAAAACCCGCAGGAAAATCTACTTCCAACTCAATTTCACCCTCTGCTGGATAAGAATTTTCCGGCGAACCGTTGATTCTTGACGGAAGGTAATACCCTTTGTATTTGACGGTAACTTCGTGTTCTCGACCCTCAACGTCAAAAACAAATGTCGTAAATTCGCCGCCGATATCCATTATTTCCCCACGTAGTATTTTTTGACTTTGACTTTTTCGCCAAGTCGATTCTTGACGGGAATCATGTAACCGGAAATCTTCATTCCCGAATTGCGAAGCTCAAGAATTCGTGAGGCAAGCCGCGTAACTCCATACTTGGAAAACGCTTGCATGGTAGTAATAGTTTTGTGTTTCTTCAGATGATTCTTGATGATGTCGTTTTGTGTCATGTCGTATCTCCTTGGTTAAGGTGAAAACATCATAAACAGTCAATAATCTATAAGTCAAGAATTATTTTTTTTAAACGCAAACCAACCATCAAACTCGCGTTTGATGAACTCAGCCGTATGTTTTACCTTTGGCTATGTCAGGAACGGTATTGAGTAACAACTCTCTAATCGCTGGCCTGAACCAGTTGGATTGGCTATGGCGGGTGTTTCCCCCGGCTCCGCAGCTGTATATTCTGCGGCCTCTAGCCCCGTCAGACCTGCTTGCTTACGCACTGGTCTTTCGTGCGGCCAATAAAAAACCCTTTACGGCTTGGGTTTCAGGTCGCGGTAGAGATGGGCGCAGATACAAGAAGGTCGCACATCAAGACCGAAACCCAATGCGTAAAGGGTTCGCTTGTATCAACGCTCCACCGCTAGAGCGACCTGTTTTTTCACAGGCAAAGCGATATTAAACCGATTTTTTGCACGTTGCAAGCCCCTAAAAATAATTCTTGACTTACCAAAATTTACTATTTACAGTTGCAATCGGAGGTGACAAATGAAACAACCAACAAAGCTACCGGAAACTTGGCCTTTCGCTATTCGCGAAACAAAAATAGTAATTGTCAATAAAGTCAAAAAAAGTCGTAAAAAATATGTTAAGCGTTCATTGGCAGATATAGAATCAGCACCCTTTTGAGGAAAAATATGACAGACGCACAGGCAATAGCATTGGGTAGATTCTGCGGCATGGCTGAGTTCGCAAGGCAATATCCAGAATATGCTTTCAGCGGTGAACATTACAAAAAGCAGTTGATAGACATTCTTGAACAATACGAAAGGACAAAACATGAAACTGATAGCCAGCGCATTTCTAAACGCGCAGAAGCAATTCTCTCCGGCATTAAAAAACAGCCTGAATCCGCACTTTAAAAGTAAATACGCTGACCTTGCTAGTTGTGTAGATGCGGTGATGGATGCGCTAAATGCTAACGGCATTTCACTGATTCAAACTACGCACCCGCACGACAATGGAGTGGTCGTAGAAACATTGTTTCTACATGAATCTGGCGAACAGCTTTCTGGCGGCAAGTTGTTTTTCCCTGCGGTTAAGCATGACGCACAAGGCTATATGAGCGCACTTACGTATTGCCGCAGGGGTTCGCTTATGTCGGCGTGTGGGATTGCGCCGGAAGATGATGATGGCAATGCTTCAGTTCTAAAAGAAGTGTTTAACAAAGAGTTTTGCGGCGATTACGAAACCCTAAAGTTCAAACTTCAAAACGCAGATTCTTTGGATGAACTGCAAAAGATTTGGTCTGCTATGAACACTGATGAACGAATGATGATGGCTAAAGAAAAAGAAGCAGCCAAAGGTAAGTTGAAATGAGGGAAGAAAACAAACAGCAAGGCAACGGAGAGTGGTTTAACCAGCGCATAGGCAAGCTGACTGCATCGCGGATGAAAGATGCTATGAGTTTTACCAAAAAGGGAACCGATGCTTCAGAACGCATAAAGTTAAAAATGGAAATTGTAACGGAGCGCATGACAGATATTATTGTTCCCAAATACATAAATGCTGCAATGCAATGGGGTATTGACCACGAACCATTAGCCAAAGAAAAATTTGAAAGTGAAACTGGTATTTTGATTCAAGACGTAGGTTTTGTTCCGCACCCGACTATTGATAATTTTGGTGCATCGCCAGATGGCCTGACCAGTGATGGTTATTTGATTGAAACCAAATGCCCATCCTCTACTACGCACCTTAAATATTTACTTGACAAAGACAATGTGCCGGAAGAATATAAGCCTCAGATGTGCGTTCAAGCACTCTGCACCGGCAGGAAAAAAATATGGTTTGTATCTTACGACCCTAGATTTCCGCCGAAGCAACAAATGTTCGTAAAACTCTACGAGCCAACTGACAAAGAATTAAATGAAGTAGAAGCAGCCGCAATTAAGTTTCTTGCGGAAGTAGATGAACTTTTTGACAACGTGATTGGAGCCTGAAATGCAATACGACAACACAAACAGCGGTGCATTGTTTAAAAACGACAAGAAAGAAACGGAAAAGCAGCCTGACTACAAAGGCAAGCTGAAC
>Ga0222713_10004966_pt1 | contig 13106 bp, 9 predicted proteins | sample C33_649DmetaG_FD_165061 | JGI IMG/M metagenome (GOLD analysis project Ga0222713, IMG submission 165061) | Estuarine water microbial communities from San Francisco Bay, California, United States - C33_649D | ecosystem: Environmental > Aquatic > Marine > Unclassified | place: USA: California...
CACTGGTGGCTTCCAGCAAATGGCCTATGCCATCGCCGATTTCAGCAAGGGTCGCCTGTTTCTGTTGCTGGCCCTGATGGGTACGCTGGTTACAGTGCTGTCATTGCTGCTCGACAACGTGACGACTGTCGTTATCTTCGGCCCCCTGATCATTTTAATTTGTAAATCTCTGCGCGTGAGTGCAATTCCGATGTTGCTTGCCGCCGCGTTATTGTCAGATACCGGTGGTGTCGCCACCCTCGTTGGCGATCCGCCCAATTTGATGATTGGTTCTGCGGCAGACATTGACTTCAATACTTTCATCATTCACATGGGCGCCATGGTTGCCGTGGCCTGGGTGTTGATTCTGGTATTCCTCCGCTTCCTGTTCAAAAGCGAGTTGGCAGTGACGCCACAGCCCATGGATCTGACAGAGCGAGAACCGCTCTCTGACCCGAAAACCTGGTACGGAGCTCTGGGAGTTCTGGGGGTGATGGTCATCGGCTTTGTGCTTCACAACTCCTTGCATTGGGAACCCTGGTTTGTCACCGCGCTCGGACTCACCGCTCTCGCCTTCATTGGCAAAGACATCGACATGGAAGAAGCCTTCGCCCATACCGAATTGGCGCTTCTCATGTTCTTCATATCGCTGTTCATCATCGTCGGTGGTGTGGAGCACAGCAAGTTTCTTGAATACGTCGGGCAGTTCATCATCCCGTTCGTGGAACGCGATCTGCTGATGGCGACAATCATCCTTCTGTGGGTTTCTGCGGCGCTGTCGGCGGCGATCGATAATATTCCCTTCACCGCAGCAATGATTCCGATCATTCTGGGAATGGAGGCGCAAGGCATCAATGTGACGCCGCTGTGGTGGGGACTCGCCGCCGGTGTGGGTATGGGGGGTAATGGGACCCACCTCGGTTCCACGGCGAATGTATTCATCGTAACAATCTCGGAGAAGATGGCGAAAGATGCCGGAGATCCGAGTCTGGCGATCACCCCGGGACTCTGGTTCCGTAAAGGCTTGCCGGTTATGCTGATCACGCTATTAAGTTGCACGGTCATCATGTATGTGTTCTTCGATTTCTTTTCGCGGCCAATTGCCTGATCTATCTGAGGTGCCCGATTCGCGGGCACCTCACTCCCAACCTGGCAAGCTCTCACTTCTGTAGTGGTACCGGCAGGCTCAATGCGCCGGACTGGTCCGGTGAATTGAGTTAGGTTGCAGGTTATGACACAGCGCAGTTATTTTCTCCAGGTAGATCAACTTCTTGATTCGGACAGGCTTGTCGTATTCTACGATCGGCGGATAGTTGCGCGTGCCGGAAATTATCTGTGGAAGCGAGCTGAACTGGAGCTGCTGCTTCCGGAAGATACGGAATTGCTCGTTATTGACTCACAGCAAGACTCCGCCATCATTGCCGTGCATCTTCGACAGGATCCGAGCGCATTGCTACAAGCAGAAATGTGCTCGTTGCGCAGCTTGTTGATCGGGGATAGCGAATCTGTGCTGGCTTTGGCCGGAAAGGCGAACCAGATTCTGGATTGGACACTGACTCATCGCTATTGTGGCGTCTGCGGCGCCCCGACCACCCCCCATCCGGATCAGCGTGCACTGATATGTACGGGGTGCCAGCATCAGTATTTTCCCCGCATAAATCCCTGTGTCATCATGTTGATTGTGCGTGGCAGAGAAGTATTGCTGGCACGTAGCGCACGATTCACTTCCAACTTCTTCAGCTGTCTGGCAGGCTTCATCGAGGTCGGTGAGACCCCCGAACAGACGGTGATTCGGGAGGTTCGGGAAGAAGTGGGCATCGAAATTGAAAATGTCCGCTATGCGAAGAGTCAATCCTGGCCGTTTCCCTCGCAACTCATGCTGGGATTTTATGCGGATTACAAGTCAGGCGAGATCACACCCGATGCTGAGGAGATTGCCGAAGCTGGGTGGTTTGACGTGAGTAACCTGCCCACAGTGCCGTCCGCGATGATCAGTGTGTCGGGGGAGTTAATTCGTGATTATGTCGCTAAATTCCAGCCCGCGAACTTGGAAAATCAGCCGTAATAAGGGCACAATGCGCTCGTCGTGCCTAGATAGTTAGAGCCATTTCTACCGGAGTAATTTGATTGGAATACGTCATTGAATACGCAATGTTCCTCGCCAAGGTGGCGACACTCGTTATTGCCATAATCATCATAATCGGTGCCATCGTTTCGAGTGGTCGTAGCAAACGCAGTGACAAGAAAGGCGCACTGAAAATTACCCAGGTAAACGATCATCTTCAGGATCTGCGGGATGATTTACGCCATTCAGTTCTGGACAAGGCCGAACTCAAGCAATTTAAGAAGCTTGAGAAGAAGGAGCAAAAAGCCGAGAGCAAGGCGGCGAAGGAACGTAGCAAATTGCTCGCGGGTGAAGGCGAAGGTGCGAACGCCATTCCGCGCAAGAAGCGCATCTATGTACTGAACTTCGACGGCGATATTGCAGCTGAAGCGGTCAGCTCCCTGCGCGAGGAAATTACGACCGTATTGTCCATGGCCGAAGACCAGGATGAAGTAATCCTGCGACTGGAGAGTCCGGGCGGCATGGTACATGCCTACGGTCTGGCCTCATCGCAATTGATGCGAATTAAGGACAAAGCCATTCCACTCACAATCTGTGTCGACAAGGTCGCAGCGAGTGGAGGTTATATGATGGCTTGTCTGGCTGACAAACTGGTCGCTGCTCCCTTCGCCATCATCGGTTCCATTGGCGTGCTGGTGCAATTACCTAATTTCCATCGCGTTCTCCAGAAAAACGCGATTGACTACGAGATTATCACTGCGGGAGAGTTCAAACGTACGCTCACCCAATTTGGAGAAATTACCCAGAAGGCCCGCGATAAAGTACAGGAAGATGTCGACATCATGCACGGCCTTTTCAAGCAGTGGGTCAAGGAACATCGACCAGTTGTTGAAATCGACAAGATTGCCACAGGCGAAACCTGGGTTGGATTGCAGGCGCTGGAGCTCAAGATGATCGATGAATTGAAGACGAGTGATGAATGTTTGCTGGAGGCCTGTGCCGACGCCGACGTGTTCGAGGTCGAGTACGAGATTCGCAAGACAATTCAGGACAAACTGGGTTCGGTTCTCGAGGCGACACTCGGTCGGGTGCTGAACAATTGGCTGGGGAAAACGACGCCGAATAACTATCAGTAGTCATAATCGTAAAACCACAATCCTAGAAACTGCAATAACGAAAATCACGACTGCGAAATAATCAATTCAAACCACAGGAAATCAGGGTGACTACATTCAAAGCCTTACAAGTAAGCGAAGTTGCCGAAAAACAATTTGAAACGGCTATCGTGACACGCAAGATAGATGATCTGCCCGCAGGCGATGTCTTGATAAAGGTTCAATATTCATCCCTCAACTACAAGGATGCCTTGTCGGCCAGTGGCAACAAGGGAGTTACACGACAATTTCCACATACACCTGGAATCGATGCCGCCGGCGTAGTCAGTGCTTCAGACTCGGCAGAGTTTGCCGCTGGTGATGAAGTCATCGTTATCGGATACGACCTGGGCATGAATACTGCAGGTGGATTTGGAGAGTATATTCGAGTCCCTGCTGACTGGGTCGTGAAGTGTCCAAATGGACTTGGCGTGCGGGAGAGCATGATCATCGGAACCGCCGGTTTCACCGCAGCCTTGTGTCTGGAAAAATTGGAACTTAATGGCGTCACCCCGAACACCGGACCAGTATTGGTCACTGGTGCCACAGGCGGTGTCGGAATCTTCGCCGTGGCCCTGTTGCATCATCTTGGTTTCGAGGTGATAGCCAGTACAGGCAAGGCGACTGCGCATGAACTGCTTAGATCACTCGGGGCAAGTAGTATCATCGACCGTAGTGAATTATCCGAAGACAATCCCCGTCCCTTGCTGAAAGAGCAGTGGGCGGCGGCGATCGACGTAGTCGGTGGAGAGGCCTTGTTCAATGTGGTGAAGTCGATACGCTATGGAGGCAGTGTTGCCTGCTGTGGTCTCGTGCAATCCCCTGCCTTCAAAGGCAGTGTGCTCCCGTTCATCCTGCGTGGCGTAAACCTGTTGGGCGTCGATTCCGTTCAGCTGCCGTTGGCTACCAAGGCGGCCTTGTGGGCGAAGCTGGCGACAACCTGGAAGCTGCCGCAGCTCGAATCCTTGTGCACAGAAATTGGCTTCGAAGACCTCGAAGCCGCGCTTCGCACCGTGTTAAATGGCGGTGCCACCGGTCGCTACCTGTTGAATTTAACTCGCTAACCGACCACTAGTCGCGTCGCAATTTCGGATTGATCGCGATCGGAGTCGGACAGAACAACACAACCACGTAGGACGAGACCAGGAAGGTAATAATCGCTGCCGCCTGGATAACGAGCGAAGCGAGTTCCCCAATCATGCCCGACTGAGTGGCGACAAACGCGATCAGCAGAGAGAACTCGCTGATCTGGCCTAAACGCAGACCCGCATCCCAGGCCAGCCGATTGCGCTCACTGAAGCGTCTCAGAAGATAGTGAAACACGATCGGCTTCAGCGTGAGTGCGAGCAGGGCCAGTAACAAGGCAGGCCCGATAATCTGCGCGATGAGTGAGATATTAAACTGCGCGCCGAGCGAGAAGAAAAACAGAATCAGAAAGAAATCACGCAAGGGTTTCAGGTTGTCGGCGATGTACAGGGCGATGGGGCTGGTCGCCAGGGATACGCCGGCAACAAAGGCGCCAATCTCAGCTGAGAGGCCCATGAAGCTCGCCAGTGCGCTGAGGCCCAGGCACCAGCCGACGGCTAGCAGGAAGATGTATTCCTTGAAGTGGTCAAACCGCGCGATAAGGGCGACAAGCAGATAACGCGCTGCATAATAGGAAATTGCCAACAACAGGGGAAAGGCGAGCAGCACTCGCAGTGGCGTCGAACGACTGAGATCGCCAGAATCCAGGAAGACCAGCAGAAAAATAGCGATAAAGTCCTGCAATAGCAGGATACCCACCATCAACTCTCCCATGTGTTTCTGGTGTAGCACGGTAGTTGGTAGCAATTTGATGCCGATAATGGTGCTGGAAAAAATCATGCTAAAACCGATGACCATGCTCTCGATCGGTGAAAAGGCGAAGACAAGCCCCGTTCCGAGGCCCAGTAGCACGAACACGATTGAGCTGGCCAGAGTCACTAGAAAGGTTTTCTTGAGCGTCGCCATTAACTTACTGGGCTGCATATCCAGACCCAGAAGGAAGAGCAGGAAGATGATGCCAAACTCGGCAATATCGGTAAGCAGACTTGGGTCCGAGATGAACTTGAAACCATAGGGCCCCAGGATGACGCCAACGCAAATATAAGCTACCAACAGAGGTTGCTTGCAGTACAGGGCCACGGTAGACAGTAGGGCGGCGCCGCTAAAGATCAGAAAAAACGAAAACAGCAGCGAATCAGGTGCCATGAGCTACGCCCGGGTACGGAGAGTGAAGAGCTAGCGCGCGGATTACTGGCGGCGTCGAAACAGTGGCCGCGGCTCGGTAATGGTCGCTTGATAACTCGTTGTGAAATCGTTGAATGATTGCAGACAGGCCGCCTCATCCTGATCATGACGCAACTCAAATGCGTCGAACCCGCAGCGTGACATATAAAATAACTGATCGCGCAGCACATCCCCTATTGCCCGAATCTCCCCCTGGTAGGCATAGCGTTCACGCAAGGCGCGCGCATTGGTATAGGATCGGCCGTCTGAAAAAACAGGGAAGTTCAGCGCAATCAATGAAAATTGATTCAGTTCACCGGCAATATCCGCGACGTTTTCATTGCTGTTCAACCAGACTGCGATTTCGCCAGGGTAGTCGTTCAGTTCGGCACGATAGAGCTTCCAGAACTTGAGTGGAACAATCAGGTTCTTGCCAAGCAGCACCTGCAGGACTTCTGGTCCCGTTGCTTCTTTTAATACAGTCCAGCGGTCAGGCGCCAGAGCACCATTCTTAATCAGCTTTGGCATAGACGCTCTCCTTGAAGGGTTCTATACCAATGCGATTGTAGGTATCGATAAATTTTTCACCTGATGTGCGTTGTGCGGTATAGACATCGACAATTTTTTCGATCACGTCGGGTATCTCTTCCTGGGCAAAGGAGGGGCCGATAATCTTGCCGAGGCTGGCTTCGTTTTTGGATGAGCCCCCGAGCGAGATTTGGTAGAACTCCTCGCCCTTCTTGTCGACGCCCAGGATGCCGATATTTCCAACGTGATGGTGCCCACAGGCATTCATACAGCCGGAGATATTGATGTTCATCTGACCGATCTCCTTGATGCGCTGAAAATTGTCGAACCGACGCTGCACCGCTTCGGCAATCGGAATGGATTTTGCATTGGCCAGGGCGCAAAAATCCCCACCCGGACAACATATCATGTCTGTGATGAGTCCCAGATTGTGACTGGCCAGGGACTGCGATTGCAGATCCTGGAAGAGGACGTACAAGTCTTCCTGTCTGACGTCAGCCAACACGATATTCTGGTGATGAGTAACCCGAATTTCTCCAAAACTGTATTTGTCGGCAAAATCGGCAATATGTTCCAGCTGAGTATCGGTTACGTCGCCAGGCGCCACGCCGGTTTCCTTCAGACACACGGTGGCAATGGCGTAACCGGATTTCTTGTGTGGTCGCACATTTTGTTCAAACCAGTTGGCGAACAGCACATTGCTCTGCAAGGGTTTTGCGAGTGCTTCGGGGCGGTCGTCGAGTGCGGCGTAGGGTGGATCGACGAAATAGGCCTTACAACGGCTTATTTCCTCATCGGTGAGAGTCAGTTGTGAATCCTTGATGACAGACCACTCATCCATGACCTTTGCTCTGAATGCATCGAGGCCGGTTTCCTTGACCAGAATCTTGATGCGCGCCTTATACTTGTTATCGCGTCGTCCCTCGCGGTTATAGACACGGAGAATAGCTTCGAGAGCAGTCAGCAGATGCTTTTTCTCAACAAACTCGAATACTTCTTGTCCGATGACCGGTGTTCGACCCAGGCCTCCACCGGCAAGAATTCGGAAACCGACGTCTCCTCCGGGACCCTTGACGAGATAGATGCCGATGTCATGCACCTGCGTTGCTGCCTGATCGACCTTGGTTCCGCACACGGCAATCTTGAATTTGCGAGGAAGAAAAGCGAATTCGGGATGGAAGGTTGACCACTGCCGAATAATCTCGCAGTAGGGTCGGGAATCCTCGAGTTCATCTGGAGCTACGCCGGCAAATTGATCGGTGGTCGTGTTGCGAATGCAATTACCACTAGTCTGAATAGCGTGCATCTCGACTTCGGCGAGATGCGCAAGGATATCTGGCACTTCTTCCAGTTGCGGCCAATTGAACTGCACATTCTGGCGGGTGGTGAAATGCGCGTAGCCCTTGTCGTAATAGCGAGCGATGTGTGCCAATTTGCGTAACTGGGTAGAGGACAACATGCCATAGGGCACCGCGATTCTGAGCATGGGTGCCAGCCGCTGGATGTAGAGACCGTTCTGCAGGCGCAGTGGTAAAAACTCGCCGTCCGCCAGTTGGCCGTCGAGGAAGCGCGCGGTCTGATCACGGAACTGAGCGACGCGATCTGCCAGCATCTGATGGTCATATTTGTCGTATTGGTACATGACTTCGTACTACTCCTGTGCGGAGGCGCATTGTAAACAATGCAGGATGGATTTGTAAGCGGAGCACCCCGGTATGAGAGACCGCCGAATCCGACTTTTTTATCCTCAATCGAGGTTTGGCGACAGCAGTTTGGCCATTGCGGCCACATCCCATTTTTTCCGCTGCGCCAGGGCATCAGTCTGTTCCCTTGTTATTTTGCCGACAGCAAAGTAGCGCGCTTCCGGGTGCGAGAAATACAGACCGCTGACACTGGCTGCCGGTGACATCGCATAGCTCTCAGTGAGTTCGATGCCGGTCTGTTCGGTGGCATCGAGTAATGTGAACAGTGTTTCCTTCTCGGAATGATCCGGACACGCGGGATAGCCAGGTGCCGGTCGGATGCCACGATATTCTTCTCGAATCAGCGCTTCGTTGGAAAGTGCTTCATCAGGCGCGTACGCCCAGAATTCCTTGCGAACACGTTCGTGCAGATGTTCTGCGAAGGCTTCGGCTAATCGATCCGCGAGCGCCTTCACCATCAAGGCATTGTAGTCATTGTGTTCGGCTTGATAGTGTGCCGCGAGCGCGTCCGCACCAATGCCCGTTGTCAGCGCGAAACCGCCGAGGTAGTCCGCCTGCCCGGGTTTGTCACTGATGTAGTCAGCGAGGCTGAGGTTCGGCAAGCGATCCGCCTTGGGGGCCTGTTGCCGGAGAAAGTGCAGGGTGGCAATCGGTTGCGCGCTGCCGTTATAGACTTGTACATCGTTTACGCCTTGCTTCGAGACGGGCCAGAACCCGACGACTGCACGCGCTTCAAGGAGCTTCTCATTGACGATCTTGTCGAGCATCGATTGTGCGTCATTGAACAAATCGGTGGCCGCTTCACCTACCTTGGCATCGCTGAGGATGGCCGGGTATTTTCCGGACAATCCCCAGGTGATGAAGAACGGGGTCCAGTCGATATAGGGGATGAGATCTGCCAGGGGATATTCCTTGAAAACCCGATTGCCGAGAAATGCAGGCTTGGTCGGTACGTACTGCTCCCAGTCAAACTGCTGGCGATTGGCATTGGCAGCTTCGTAGTCCAGCAGGGCGCGCTGTTTGCCGCGCTTACCTGTACGCACCCGAATGGCCTCGTATTCTTCGCGTATTTCCTGACAATAAGCCGCGCGCGTTTCAGCGTTCAGCAGATTGCTGACCACTGTCACGCTACGCGACGCATCGGGCACATAAACGGTGCTGTTATTGGTGTAGTTCTGTTCAATCTTCACCGCGGTGTGCGCCTTTGAGGTTGTGGCACCGCCGATCATCAGAGGAATCGTGAATCCGAGCCGCTGCATCTCGCTGGCGACATGCACCATCTCATCGAGCGATGGAGTGATAAGGCCACTCAAACCGATGATGTCGACATTTTCGGCTTTGGCTGTCTGCAATATTTTCTCGCAGGAGACCATCACGCCCAAATCGATGATGTCGTAGTTATTGCAGCCGAGTACAACCCCCACGATATTTTTGCCAATATCATGGACATCACCCTTGACCGTAGCCATCAGGATCTTGCCTTTGGTCTGAATCTCGCCGCCCTGTTTCTCGGCTTCAATGAAGGGCAGCAAATAAGCGACTGCCTGCTTCATGACACGCGCGCTTTTAACCACTTGAGGCAGAAACATTTTGCCACTGCCAAACAAGTCGCCGACTTCATCCATGCCACGCATCAGCGGGCCTTCGATGACTTCGATGGGTTTATTGGCCTCCAGTCTTGCGGCCTCGGTATCTATCTCAATGAACTTGGTAATGCCTTTTACGAGTGCGTAACTGAGTCGCTCGGCAACACTCTTCTCGCGCCAAGAGAGATCCTCCACCCGTTCAGTGCCTGCACTGCCGCTGAAGCCCTGGGCAATCTCCATGAGCTTGTCGGTGGCGCCCGGTGAACGGTTGAGGACGACAGCTTCGACGGCTTTCTTCAAATCGGGTTGAATGTCATCGTAAACCGCTAATTGCCCGGCATTGACGATACCCATGGTGAGACCGGCCTTGATAGCGTGGAACAGAAACACGGAATGAATCGCCTCGCGCACGGCATTATTGCCTCGGAACGAAAACGAAACATTGCTCACGCCGCCGGAAATCAACGCATGAGGCAGATGCTGCTTGATGTAGGCACAACTGTTGATGAAGTCTACCGCGTAGTTGTTGTGTTCTTCGATACCGGTACCGATGGCGAAGATATTCGGGTCGAAGATGATGTCTTCCGGCGGAAAATTCACCGCCGAGACGAGCAAATTGTAACTGCGTTTGCAGATGGCATTCTTTTTCTCGAGCGTATCGGCCTGTCCGTTCTCATCGAAGGCCATGACGATGACGGCCGCCCCGTATTTCAAGCACAAGCGGGCCTTGGCGATGAAGTCTTCTTCGCCTTCCTTAAGGCTGATCGAATTGACAATCGATTTGCCTTGCACGCATTTCAGTCCTGCTTCGATGATGTCCCATTTGGACGAATCGAGCATGATCGGTACGCGGCTGATATCCGGTTCGGACGCAATCAACTTCAGATACGTGACCATCGCTGCCTTGGAATCCAGCATGCCCTCGTCCATGTTGATGTCGATAATTTGAGCACCAGAATCGACTTGCTGGCGGGCAACCTCCAATGCTTCATCAAATTTCTCGGCACGAATCAACTCTGCGAAGCGCGCCGAACCGGTGACGTTTGTGCGTTCTCCCACATTCACAAACAGGGAATTCTCATCAATCGTAAAGGCTTCGAGTCCGCTCAATCGGCAAGCAGGCTTGATGTCGGGGAGTTGGCGCGGCGCGATTGCTCGGACTGCGGCGGCGATGGCAGCGATATGCGCAGGTGTAGTCCCGCAGCAACCGCCGACGATGTTCACGAAACCACTGCGCGCGAAATCAGCGATGATGGCAGCCATCTCCTCCGGTGACTGTTCATATTCGCCGAATTCGTTAGGCAGTCCCGCGTTCGGATGTGTCGATACATAGCTGCTGACGATAGCCGAGGTTTCTTCAATATGGGGGCGCAATTGCTCTGCACCTAGCGCGCAGTTGAAGCCGATAGAGAGGGGCTTGGCATGAGCGACGGAGTTGCAGAAAGCGGCGACGGTCTGTCCCGATAAAGTGCGGCCACTGGCGTCGGTAATCGTTCCGGAAATCATCACAGGCAAGCGTATGCCTCGGTCCGCAAAACAGTTTTCAACGGCGAAGATTGCGGCCTTGGCATTGAGCGTGTCGAAGGCAGTTTCGATTAGCAGAATATCCGCGCCGCCGTCGATCAGTCCGTTTGCAGAGTTCGTATAGTCAGCTACAAGATCGTCAAAACTCGTGTTGCGAAAGCCTGGATCGTTGACGTCCGGAGAGATTGAGGCGGTCTTGCTGGTCGGTCCGAGCGCGCCAGCGACGAAGCGAGGCTTGTTTGGCGTGGTGGCGCTGACTTCATCACACGCTTGGCGCGCGAGGATCGCCGCTGACTTGTTCAACTCATACGCGAGATCCTGCAGTTTGTAGTCGGCCTGGGAACTGCGGGTCGAGTTGAACGTGTTGGTCTCGATGATGTCGGCACCAGCCTGTAGATATTCCAGGTGTATCTGACGGATAACCTCAGGCTGAGTCAGGCACAACAAATCGTTGTTGCCGGCGAGATCCTGGGGCAAGTCCCTGAAGCGGTCGCCACGAAACTGGGCATCCGTCAGTTTGCGCGATTGAATCATTGTGCCCATAGCCCCATCCAGAATCAGGATGCGTTCGGCCAGCAACTTGCGCAGCAGCGCGTCGGGATCTTTGTGTGCGGTGTTTCTCGTCATGTCTATTCGCTCTGTTCGCCTGGTTTAGCCTGCAATCTCGCTCGCCGCTTAAAAGGCGGCAATTCTATCAAAAAGGGCGCGTGTCGCCAGCGATGAATAACCTAGTATTTCGGTCAGTTATTCTCATTCGCTCTCGAATGGAGTATTATCGGCCGATCCAAGTCAGAAACTCATGAGAGAATTCCATGGTCAGCATTACCGAATCCGCACAAGACTACCTCGCCGAGCTGCTGAAGAAGCAGAAGTGTGAGGGTATTGCGGTGCGTATTTTTATTCTGGATGCGGGCACGCCCAAGGCCGAGACCTGCATATCTTTTTGTCGTCCTGGGGAAGAGAAAGCGGACGACGAGGTGAAACAGTATAAAGGATTCAAGGCCTTTATCGACCTGCATAGTATACCTTTCCTGGAAGACGCGGTAGTGGATTTTGCCAAGGACTCCATGGGTGGCCAGCTCACTATCAAGGCGCCTAACTCGCGCTTGCCGAAACTTTCCGACGACAGTTCCATCGCCGATCGCATCAATTACATTCTCTACAATGAGATCAATCCTGGTCTCGCCGCCCATGGTGGTAATGTCACCCTCGAAGAAATCTACGATGAGAATATTGCCATCCTGCGTTTCGGCGGTGGCTGCCAGGGCTGTGGCATGGTCGATGTCACGCTCAAGGAAGGCGTTGAGAAGGCGTTGCTGGCGCAGATTCCACAGTTAAAAGAAGTGCGTGATATCACCGACCATACGGTGAAGGAAAACGCGTTCTATCAATAGCGATCCTGGCTCAGGCCGGGTAGTGGTGTTGCAGGGCAGAATAGAGTTTGTCGGCGTAGTCAGGGTCGCTGGCATCCAGCTGCGCCATCACTTCCACGAGATACTCATTGTCCTCCCGTCCGTGCCAGACTTTCAGGTAGTGGCCCTGTTTGTAACCATTATCCTGACGGAAGAAATTCAGGACGTTCTTGCCAACGTACTGACAATAGAGCGCGGTCCAGTCCATCTCGCAATCCGCCATGATCGCCTCAAAGATGGACAGGTCTATACGACGGGCTGCGGCCAGTGCGATCAGCAGTTCCAGTTTTGCGACCAGATCGAGACTGTTCGGGATGTAGTGGCGGTTGTCGAACTCGATATCTGTCTGACGTCGGGCCTGCTCCAGTAATTCCAGCAAAGACACGAGCGCCTTGTCTTCATTGCCGTAGTGGTTCAGCAGGATCTGGGATAGCAGGAAATGCCAGATATCGATCAATTCCATCTGCAATTGTGGGAGATCCTTTGACTGATGTTTCCACCACTTCCAGCCGTGGTGTTCTATCGCCTCCGCACCTTCGATGACAACGGCACGCAAATAGGGGTATTTGGCCGCGACCCAATTCGGATCCACTTTGGCATTCATGCCGGATTGCAGGCGCAACATTGCAATGGCTTGTTCTCTGGACAGCATCAGTTTGGGGTCTCGGGAAGGAAAGAGTGCGGTGGGAATATCCGTTGCGGCACGACCTTAATCGACATTAAGCGCCTGCATTTTCGCCTGCTTGGTCAGAGTGCTGAGCATCTCCTTGCGGCTGCGTAGCATATCTTTATAGGATTTCCGGGCGGCGATGATTTCGGCGTCGCTGTTGTCCAGGGCCTCCAGCTCTATCAGCCAGGCCTCCAGCACTCGAATCTCGTTATTCAGTTGCTGTGTGCCTTCCTCG
>Ga0222713_10004971_pt1 | contig 13094 bp, 14 predicted proteins | sample C33_649DmetaG_FD_165061 | JGI IMG/M metagenome (GOLD analysis project Ga0222713, IMG submission 165061) | Estuarine water microbial communities from San Francisco Bay, California, United States - C33_649D | ecosystem: Environmental > Aquatic > Marine > Unclassified | place: USA: California...
TCTTTATGCCAAATCAATTGTTCATCTTTCACATCTTCTTTAAAGACTCTAGTAAATATTCTATCGTAAACACTTTTTTCAAAGTCATCAAACGGTTTATAATAATCTAACAAATCACTCATTACCAGTAAAAATTTCCTCCGCCACTCATTCCTAAACTTTTAGCATAACGTGGTAAGTTACAAGCCCAATACGCCGCTTTTGTTTTGTCTTTCTGCTGGTCACATCTGTGTCTAGCAGCAAAACTTTTTCTTGCTTCAGGATTATTCATCTTAACACTTAATCCTGTTGTATCGCCCCAAGTGACTTTCTTAATCTTATCACCATCACGGACAAACACATAAAACTTTTTTGGTCCACCTCTTTTTGGTTTATTTAAAGGTGGGTTCTTTTCGTCTTCTTCTTGTATTGGTATATCTAGTGGTACTTTTTGTCCCTCGTATTCACTAAATTCACCAATATCAGACTCTAATAATTGTTTATCCCAATCTGTTAATTCAGATAGTAGGCCTTCTTTATATAACTCTCTAGCCTCTCTAAACAAATTATAAAATTCTTCACTATGGATTCTGTAGATATTTTCAGCAAATGGTATGTTATTTTCAACGTGATACATTACCGACTTACTAATCTTATCTTTATAATCTGTAAAACTTAACATTATATCTTCTCCATCATTCGTTTCACTACTTCATCCAACTTAGAACGCCATTCTTCAGCGTATCTTTTCTTATATTTATCTATTGTTTCATCTGAAAGTGACCATTTTTCAACATCTTCTTTTGTAATATCAGTAGTTTCTTTTTTAGTAACCACTTGTTTTAAATTGTCTTTTTGTTCACTTGGTTTGTATGACCCACCTTGGAATTTAGGATCATAACCAGATTGGCCTGGTGTAATTTTGTTTGTGTAATCGGCATAATCGTGGCCAATATCATATGCTTCTGGCACACAATTTGGTACTTGTTTTCCGTTTTTCATCTTCATTCCTACTTGTTTGTAACCGTCCCAACAAGCGTCTGATAATTCTTTTTTCAATTCACCAAACATCTTCTTATATTTTTGTGTATGAGTTGATGGTTTAGTCTTTGCTTTTTCATCACCAGGAGCTGGCTTATATGGACCTTTTGTTGTGTCTTGTGATTTAAAGTGAGCCGCTCTTTTTGATTTAACATCTTTTGATAATTGTTTATAGTATTTTTTAGGTTGTGTACCTTTTTCTTTACCTACATCTCTATCTTGTGGTAAGTTATCAGTATGACCATATTCTTTCTTTTCTGATACAGCTTCAAAACCATAATCAACATCTAAATTATATTCTCTCACTTCTACTTCTCTATCTGCTGGAACTGGAATACAATCCCATATCCAGGCTTTGTGTAAATTGTTATTGTTGTCTTCTAATACAACATAATTTGTTCCTCTTCTTTTTACTATTCCTTGTACATCTTCTTTAATGTAATCTACTTTATCTCCTATATTAAAGATCATCTCTCTAATATATAAATCTCTTATTTGTTGTTGTTCAAATTGTTCTAAACTAGCAATTGGTTTTTCTCTATAACCTAAAAAAGCACCAACACTTCCTGTAGAAGCGGCTAATCTCATACCTTTTCTCACATCATTCATAATTTTTAAAGCGTCAACACCACTAGGTAATCCTTTTTTAAATGATTCTAAATCACCTTTAGCAGCAGCCGCTCTCATCTTACTTGCTGACATACCTGATACATCATCAGCGTCTGGATCTCTTTCACCAGCAGATACAATATTAATCTTATTAAAGTTATAATAACCGTGTCTGCTTTTTACATCATTATATTTGTTTAAAATATTTTCAAATTCTCTTACTCTATCTGACCCAACAACCATTGTAATCTCATCATAACCTTTGTTATGTAAATCACTAGCAATATCTAAAATCATATTTGTTTTATTAATTTCAATATCTCTAGCATACATTGGAAACATTTTTTTCATATAAGTTAGTTTTTGACTTGGACTTAATGGGTTCTTTTTAGGGTCTTCACTTCTACTTAAATAAATTCTATGATCGTTGGCACTTATAGATTTAACTTTTTTAATTAACTTTTCGTGGCCAACTGTAGGTGGATTAAATCTACCAAAAGTAAATGCGATTGATTTAGCCTCTGGTAAATATTCTTCGTGTACCATTTTTACTAATTTTTTAGGATCAATATCTTTAAATGTATCACCAACAGCAGCCGCATAGTAACCTATGTCGTGTCTTAAAGGTAATCCTTCTTTTGCTCTTTCTCTTTTCTTTCTATCAATGACATCTTGTAAAACTTTAGCAGCATATTCATATCTCTTTGAAGTTGTTGCCATAAGTTTTAATTTATCGTAAATATCTTTTGCAAATCTTTTAGCCGCACTTTTAATATCATTTAACGTAATTGCTTCGTGCATTTCTAAATCTTTTACTTCTTTATCTGTTACAATACCATCTTCTAAAACCTTTTTACATTTCTTATAGAATTTTAAGTAATGATATTTTTCTAACATTTTATAGATAACATTTTTAGGTAATCTGTTCTTAATACCATATTGTCTTATCTCATCTGGCGACATATCAGTATCAAAGGCCGCTCTTCTTTCAGCGTCAACTGTATCACCTATTTTTACAATCTGTTCTAAACTATCTTCTATTTCTTCTAACTTATCTTTAATTTTTTCTTGTAAGTTTAATACATCATTTGGTGTTAATTCAGTTAATTCATTGTAATCAATAATATCTCTTTTAAGTTCACCTTTAACTACATCTAATTCTTGTACTTTTCTTTCAAACTCTCTTACATATAAATCTGGATCAAAAACAAACTCATCTGGTCTTTTTACAAATACATTACTTTCAATATCAAATACAGCGTCTGCTTTTTCCTCTTGGTCATCATAAGTTTTTTTATCTGTAATAAAATAAAAATTAATTGGGTGTTGTGTGCCAGGTATTAACTGTCCTTGTATGTTATCAGGATTAGAAGCTGATAGATATTTTTTAGATAATCTAACTCTTTCTTCTTCTTGTTTTTCTACAGGCACATCAAATAATACGTTAATGTCTAAATCAGCGTCATTTCTATATCTCTTTGTTAAAATAGAACCTATTAGGCCTGTTTTAATTACAGGATATTCTTTTTCAAATTCTTTTAATTGAGCGTCTATTTGTGCTTTAACACTAGACTTTAATTTTGGATTATCTGTATTAGCGTCATCAAATACAGCAGGAGCGTATGTACGTCTTGGTATATCAATAATACTTTCACCCATATGTTTAAAGTATTGTACTTGTTTTTCTCTATCAATAGCACCTTTTTTAGTATCGTAAGTTCCTAAATTTTTTCCTTTTTTGGAAAGTAATCTATACTTACCATCTACTTTGACTATTGTTTCGTGTATATCTTTAAATCTTTTTATCATTTGTTGCCTCCGTTTGAGCCGCCATTCATACCATTTGCAACATCCATATTACCGTTTTCAGTTTCTCCATTTTCTATCTCACCTGTTGGCGTTCTTCCAATACCAAATCCAAAAGCACCATAATATCTGCCTTGGCCTTTTGGTACACAGACCTTTAACTTTTCATCAAATCTAAATCCTTCAGGACACTTTTTCTGTGCCATTAAATTCATATATTTTTGAAAGTTCATCATACTCTTTTCTTTGCCTCTAATTCTTTTTTAATCCAACTTAATGCTATACCATTTTCTGGTTTTGTTGTTAATTTACTTCTAATAAATTTAGAAGCTGTATTTAAAGTTTGTGTTACTAGTTCTTGTTCACTTCTATTATTATCAACAATTAACATTTTATTTGGACTGAATATTCTTTGAAACGCACCAATATTTGCTTGTACACCGTCCCAACTTTTCTTTACAATATATTCTGGTATTGATCTACTTCGTGTTAAGTTTCTTTCTATTGCCACTTGTAAACTTGTGTTAACAAATACCATATAACAATCGTAACCTAAATTTCTAAGCATAGAATGTTGTCTTTGTACTAAATCTAAATCTCTTCCTGTAGCGTCAATAACTAATCCTAATCTACCCTCTATATAAGTATTTAACATTGTAGAAGCTGTCATTTTTGCTTTTGCTCTTACAATATTTCTAAAGTATTCTTCTTCGTCTGGCATTTTAAGAGATAAGTTTGCTTGTTTTAATCCTCTTTCAAAAGCAGCGTCTGAATTTACTACTTTTAAACCTGTGCCACCAAATGCAGAAGCTGTTACAAATGTTTTACCAGAACCAGGACCACCTGCTAAAAAGAAGGCCTTAAAAATACCTGGATCATAAACACCTTCTCTTAAATATTCTCTAAACTCTCTTAATGGTTTTGCCTTTAGTTGTTTAATAATTCTATTTGCTATTTCTTCAGGTTCACCACCTTCAGCTTTTACTTCTATAAAACCTGGCTTCTTTCTGTAATACTCAACTACAGGACCAGTTTCTTTTTTATACAATTCAATTCTGTTTTTAATAATTTCTGGTTTATCGTCTTCTCTACCTCTGGCCGTTAATCTTCTTATTACTTCTTCAGGACTTACATTTAGATAAACCACTTTGTCTATTTTAATTCCTTCTTTTTCTAAATCTTTTACTTGTTGCATATATCTTGGATAACCATCAAATACAAAACCTTTGTTTGCTTTAGCAACAGCGTCTTTAACAAGTTTTAAAACTATATCATTAGGAGCAAATTCGCCTTTACCTAAATTAGATAATCTTTTGGCCATTTCTCCGCCTTGTGCCTTTGCCTTTCTTAATAGTTCACCAGGATAGATATGATCTATACCAAACTCTTTGATAATAAATTCAGCGTAAGTTGATTTACCTGAACCTGGACCTCCTATTAAAATAATATTCATTTATTAAACCTGCATTGTTCTTGGCACATCTACTAAAATACCTTCACCAAATACATTCATTTCGTGTGTGCCCGAGTTAGTTCTTAGCTGAAATTGTATATCTGTTTTTTCTGAATACTTAAATGGTATTCGTCTTTGTATATTCATATTACTATAAAATGTTGTTCTTGCCACAGTATATTGTTGTCCTGTAGATGATTGACTAAAGTTTCTAAAAAGACCTGGTTGTGCTGATACACCATCATTTGAAAATGCGTCAATACGATATAAGTAAAACTCTTTATTTGCTGGCACAGTATAGATACTTGCCTGACTTCTACCATCACCTGCTCTAATACCAGCATAATTCACAGTTTTACCTGTGTTTTGAATTGTAATCAAACCTACATTTGTTCCACCTGAAGTTAAGATTACATCATTGATTCTAAAAAAAGGTTTGTTTGTGTTTATATCACCACCACCATTGATTGTAACCACATCTGATATTTCAGCATAGTTAGCGTCTAGTCCTTGTATCAATAATGTTTTACCATTATCACTACCACTTGCTGATGTTACTGTCATTGTAATCGCTGAACCTGGATAAGCATATACTGAAGCAAACTCCCAAGCAGGTATAAATGAAGTTGTTACTGAAACTTGATAACCAAATATGTTTCTTACTACAGAACCTCTAATCAGGCCTCTACTGACTTGTATATTTTGTTCTGTTAAATATCCTACTGCCATTATCCTTTAACCCAATCTTTTTCAGCCGTAAAATTGGCTCTACTAAACTCTAATCTATCTACTAACTTGACAGCACCAGCCACTCTATCAACGGCCACAAATCCTTCTGGTGCCGTTACTTTGTAACCATTTGGTGTTCTTAAAAAATGGCCTATACTTTGTATTTCACTTAATTTTCCTACCAAATAATTTTTGGCATTTTGTAATGTGACGTGTGAAGCAATTGCAAAATATAATGCCTGTTTGTTTCTATCTATAAATCTTAAATTCGTATTTAATATATCTCTATATTTTTGTTTAGCACTATCTGTTTTTTTAGCGTCTATTTCTGCTTGTAATATTGATTGATAATATTCTCTAAACATATCAACAAGTGTTTTTACTTTAGCCATATTACCTTGTGTGTTTCGGATAAAATGATTAAAAAATGCCTTTAATCTAAAACCTACAGATAATGCATCAGACGAAGATTTGGCCATTTCATCTAACATAGGTCCTGCTTTTATAAGTGAGCCTTCAGCCATTCTAATTCTAGCATCAAATTGTGATAATTCAGATGATGTTAATTTAGCTGAGCCGCTTACGTCTTTGTAAGCAGCGTCAGCTAGGAATACGGAAGATATTCCAGATTTGCCTGATACGGTACCAAAACCAGCTGTTAAACTTTTCATTGTTTTACCAGAATAAGATGTGTGAAATACAATACCCATTCTTGCTCTACTAATTTTTTTACCAATGTCTGAGTCAACAGGAACGGCATATGTAATAGTGTTAGGTGTAAAAGTAATCATATTTTCACCGTCTATTGTAGCCGCTTTTAAGTCTGATTTTGAAAAGAGAAAATCTCCTTGTAAGATACCAGAGATGTTTAATTTTTTAAGTTCCCTTAATGCTATGTTTAATTTATTGGCTAATTCGCCACTATGATTTCTTCTTATATCAGATGAGGTGTAATTGATTTTAGGTGTAACATTAAATACTGATTTTGTACCAACAAAGAATTGGCCATTTTCAGGATTAATACCACAGATTATAGCAGGTGCTCCGTCCCATTTGACGGACATATTGACTTTCTTGCCAGACGAGCCAGCAAGCATATTTCTGATAGACTTTAGGAAGTTAATAGCATTTTCGCCACCTTTTGAGCCACGATTTATAATATCGTCCTCAACGTGTTCTAAATGTGTGTTCTTTTCCTTTGTAAAAAATCCTTTAAAACTAAACATTTCTCTCTCATTTTTCCCATAACTATAATCACTTGTTCCATATAAATCAACTGTTTACTTATATTTATACTATTTTTTCTTTGTCTTTTTATTTGTTAACTTATGAAAAGGACACTTTTTAACTTCAGCCTGGTGTAATTTATAACCACCTTTAAACTTTGTTCTTACGTGTAAATAACTTTCATTAGTCCAACTAGCGTTTTCTGGTGTAGGTCCTTGTATATCAAAATCGTATTTTTGTCTTTCATATGGTACATACATAGCCAAAGGCGTACCTCTTTTAATAGTAAATTCACCATATTTTTTCATCAACATTTGCTGATTAATTTCGTGGTGTATATCAGACCATATAATACCAGGTAATGTTTCAAATACAGGATTAAAGTCATAATACATAGGCAACTGCCATACTGACCAGCCTGGTGGTGTTTTAATACGCCAAGGACAATTTGGTTTTAATACCATACTTGTATTATCTTTTACGTGTTTTGGCACCCAATCTCTAAACTGAACATCACCGTGTGATGAAAAATTAAACATTTTTTCTGGTGTTCTCCATTCAAACTTATCGTGTTGTATGTTGACGTGTAAATCACACCAAAGTGGTACAACAAATCCTTGAGTAATGTATTCTGGAAAAGATGGACAATTTCTAACCGTACCTTTTTCATCAACTCTACCCTCTATCATTCTTTCAACTCTTTTCCACCAATCAGGAATATACTCTTTTGCTGGAACAATAGGTACAACTTTTTCAAGGCCTTCAATTGTAGACCACCAAGTTATTTTTGGTTTTTCTTTTTGTTTCCAAAATGTAAATAGTTTTTTAATCATTTTTTTTATCCTCAATATATTCGTATTGATGTATATTACCTGATACTACATATCTATAACCTTTAAATTTAGCTGGTCTTACAGCGTGTTTTACGTGTCCTTCAAAAAATACTAAAAGACCTGGTTCTATATTTCTTTCACCGCCTTGTTCTCCCATTTCAGGAAAGAATAAACCTGGTGCTCCTTTTGGAGCATTTATATAATAAGCAAAAGACCAAATTGCTGGCCAATGGTCGTGTGATATAGCTATTTCTTCACTTTTATATTTCATACCCCACAAATTGTTTAATACAGGCTTTATTTGTACATTGTATTTAGCTTCTGATATTTTTTTACTTATATCTAATACTATATTTGTTAGTTGTTTAAAACCTGGTTCGTGCCACATTTTCCATTCTGTCATTTGTGCTTTAACATTTGTTTTATGATTTTGTCTATCACCATACTTATCTATTACTTTTTTAAGTTGTTTATCCATTTCTGGTTCTTTTAACATACATTCAAAAGTAGTAAGAAAACTTTTAAGTGGTAAATCTTTTCTTTTAATTTCTATCATACTCTTATCCATAAAAAACTAGGTATGCCACCATTTGGTTGCCAAACCTTATGTTTGTTTTGAAATTTCATAAATTTAAAAGCGTCTTCTTCAAAAAAGTATTGAGCTATTACATTATTTGTAGGTTTTTCAATAACTTCCCATATTATATCTTTCTTATGTTTTTTCATTTTTTTTTCATAATGTAAATCAGGTTGTAGATTATTTGGTCTTCTATCACCTTTATGAAATCTAACTTTTTGTATTTTCTTTTTTGCCATTACACTTTAAAATCTGAAAATTTATCATAAGCCTGTTCAGGTGTAGGATAATTTTCTGTTTCCTTTGTTTGGTTACTATCTACTATATTTTGTGCCGTATTTTCCACATCATATAATCTCATTTTACTTCTATCAACACCTACAATAAATGCTCTGTTCATACTAGGGTCGTTATATCTATTCTTTAATTGTTTTACTTTCATTTGCCCTAAAGATTCTAATTCTTCATTAGACATTAAGGCAAACATAAAGTCGGCTGTCGCAGGTAGACCAAAACTTTCTGAAGTATCTTCTAAACCAATATCTGTACTTACGTAACCAGTTCTAGTTGTTTGTGTAGCAGAAAAGATTGGTAAATTAAACTCAACTGCTAGGCCTCTTAATTCTTCAGCAATTGCCTTAATATAAAAATAAGAAGATATATTACCACCTTTAAATCTGCTACTAGCACAAATATTTAAATAATCTACAAACACAACATCTGGTTTAAAACTTTTCTTTAGTGATAATTCATTAATTAATGCTCTAAAATGACCACTATGAGCTGACGCTGTTGGATATTCTTTAATGATTAATTGACCTGTTGTTTTACTTCTTAACTTGGCCATTTTATTATCATATAGTTGTTTAGGCATATCGTGTAAATCATCCATTGTAACATCCATTAAATTGGCGTCAATTCTTTCAGCAATTCTTTCTTCGGCCATTTCTAAAGTTATGTATAACACATTTTGACCTTGTGTTAAGAAGTTAGAAGCTACGTGACACATAAACAAAGATTTACCAACACCTGTACCAGCAAGGGCAATATTTAATGTTTTACTTGGTACACCACCTTTTGTAATTTTGTTAAAGAAAGATAAGTCAAAAGGATATCTTTTTTCTTTTGTATGGTACCAATCAAATCTACTTTCAGCGTCACCAATATAATCGTGTCCAATATGATTGTCAAAACTAACGGCCAATGCCTCACTTAATATACTTGGTATTGCCTCTGGCTGTCTTTGTTTATCTTTGCCATCTAGTATCTTAATACCAGATAATACAGCATTGTGTACTGCTCTGTCTTTACAAAACTTTTCAGTTGTATCTAATAACCATTGTAAATCAGATTTCTCATCTGTAAAACTAATAACAAGTTCTTTAATTAGTTTTAGTTCTTCTTCGTTTAAATCTTTTCTACGGCCAAACTCAATTAAAATGGTTTCTTTTGTAGGTAGGTTTTTATATTCTTGTACAAACTTATCTATTTCTTCGTACAATAGTTTTTCTATTCTATTTGTAAAGTAGTCAGGTTTTACAAAAGGTAAAGCCTTTCTTGTAAACTCCTCATTATAAAAGAAGTTTCTTAAAATAGTTATTTCTATTCTTTCGTTATTTGTCAAAGACAACGGTGCCATCTGTTACCTGTTTTTCCAATTGTTCCATTAATATATCACCAATAAAATCTATAAACTCTTGTGAATCAATATTTGCCTTATTAGGATTACTTACTATATCATAATCAAACTTCATAGGCAACGTTCCGTCTGGATTTTCATCTCTAGCAAATCCAACTTTACCGTACTTATAGATAACGTTTTCAAATTTACCATCAACGATTTTTATACAAGTAAAATCGTCACCTTCTTTTTGAACAAAAACGTATCTTTTTTTATTCTTCGTCTGATCCGTAGCTGAATTTCTTTTTGGCATATTCATCAATCTTATCTAATACTTCCTTTGTAAAATATTTTTCAGGCTCATCATTGATGTTTTTACCAAATACTTTAGAACCATCTGGCATTTCAAATCTAGTTGATACCTTTTTAAAGATACCAGCCTCTTCGCCTAGTTCTAACAGACCGTAATACTTATCAAGTCCTTTTTTATAAGTTAGTTTGACATCTATTTGAGCATTTTCTTTTGTTAATCTACTTTTATAATTTTTACAATGTATAATATTACCAACTACTTCAGTACCGTCTTTTTCTTTACGTTTACCTAAGTAGATGATTGATGAAGCGGCGTATTTCAAACCTGAACCGCCACCCATTTCTTTTTGTGGGAACATAGAACCAATAACATCATAAGTGTGATTGGTCATTATCATAGGTATATTTGCTTTACCTAATTTAAGTGTTAAAACTCTAAATGTTGATTTGACAATTTGTGATCTTGTCATATCTCTTGTTTCTTTACCAGCAGCCGTATCTTCCATTTCTTTTGTAGTAGATAACATTCCTAAACTATCTAATACAAACATTAAAGGTTTTCGTTTGTCTTCTGGTTGTTCTAAATATTTGTCTATAATTTTAATTGATTGATTTCTAAACTCTTGTACTGTTGCTACAGGTACAATTACCATTCTACTTGAATCAACACCTCTACCCTCAATCATCTCCTTTGAGATGGCACTTTCTGATTCAAAGTAAATAACTCCTGCGTCTTTGTCTGTATCTAAAAAATGTTTACAGATACCTAAAGCAAAGAAAGTTTTACCTGTTGCGGCTTCACCAGCGATTGCTGTGATTTTATTTCCAGGCATACCACCGTAAATACTACCTGATAACAAAGCATTAAAAGAATACGAGCCTGTATCAATAAAACTTGTTACATCTGCGCTATCAACACCTTCACTTACAAGTGAGGCGTATTCATTACCTGTTTCTTTAATTATGTCCTTTAGAAAATTGCTCATATTCCATTATCTCCTTTTCACTATATTTTAATATGTACCACTTGATGTTATTATTATAACAGAAATTCTTAATTTTGTCAAGCTCCTGTGGCTTAAAATGGTACCGTTCTACAATTTTACCCTTATTATATATCATTATTTCCATTATCGTCTTCAAAGGCCTCTTGCCATTCTTTTTTGTCTTTAGCCCTTAATATTACTGGTCTACCCCTTTTGGGTTTTTCAAGTTCTAAATTTGGCATACGAGCAGGTCCTTCCCATTCAAACCTTAATGACGGATCTTCAGGTACCCAACCTTTTCTTGGTTCTTCATAGTCTGAAGATTTAACTCTTGCCCATAATAAATCTTTCATCTCTTTTAAATCAACCATACCAAAATCATTATAAACTCTATTTTCAAATTGTTCAGCCATATTATGTACAATCTCTTTATTGTATTGCACTTTTCTTTGGTAGTCCCAATACTCTTTTAAATCTTCGTAATCTTTTTTTGTTATCATCTGATAATTTGTATTTGTGCACTCGGTGACCATATTTCAAGCTCTTTTCTCAAACGATTTTCATTTTTTAAATTGTTATAACGATTGGTTGCTTTCTTCTTCCACCACTCTACAATATTATTTAGGTAATGTTTATCGTAATTTTCGTCTTTAACAATTTCTGTAGTTTTATTATTCACAATATCAATGTAGTTTTTAATACCAAAACCACTTGTGTAATATCTTTTTCTTTCAGTTAATTTTTTAGCATTACTAATAGTTGTGTTAAACTTTTCTAAATCTGTACCATCTAAACTTCTTTTTACCAAACTAATAATAGCAGTTGTAAGTTTTAACTTTTTACTTGAAGCGTCATCTTTTACTAATTTACCAACTTTATTTTCTACAAAGTTAGCCAAATCGTGGTAAGGTTTACCGTGTATTAAAGGTATAAAGTCACTATCAGTTAAACCTCTATATCTTAAATAAGGTTTCATACCATCATACTGACTTGATGATTTACTATTACCATATAAAGATGTTGTTTCAAATAAAACTAAGTTCATATCGTATTTGTCATTCATCATCTTTCTAACTTCGTGTGTACAACAAATGGCCGCTAATAGTTTACCACCAAGATAATTATAACCAAAAGGTTGTGATGGCACAATTACAAAACCCATAATCGCCGTTTTATTAAATGTTGTAAGTTCAGGTACATTACCTAATAATTGATTACGAGGTTTCATATTAATTACAGGTGAAGCCAATCTAATAAAACCTACAAACTTATTTGTATTTGTTTCTCTAATGGCTAGTTTTAGATTTTTACCAGGAACACTTGACATATTTGTATGAGAAGAAATCATATTTAATAATGTATCAAATCTTTCATTAGCAATTATATCAATCTCAAAGTTCATTTCTTCAGGCGACATATCAAAGTTATCAAATATTTCAGTTTCAGGACCCATACCTGGTAAACTAGCTGATACTGTGGCGTCTAATTGAGATAACTTTTGATCTCTCATATACTGATCTATTCTATCAAATTGACAAAAATAGTCATTGAATATACCAGCACAATATAAGGCTTGTTCTTTGTTTAAAGTTTTTCTTTGTTCCATAAATATAATAAGAGTGTTACAAATAAGTAAATCATTATAACATATAATATTGATAAAGTCAATGCCATTAGAATTTACCTACTTCATTACCCCAACTATCCCAACCAGGTCTTTTAGTTCTAGCAAATAGTTCTATGTAGGGCCCCTCCAGTAGCTCCTCAATTCGTTGGTAAACGGTATCTGGTTTTCTGGAGTGTTCTCTACGATTCGATACAACTAACTGATCTACATTACTAGACATTCTACGAGGTTTACCTTTGGTGGCTAATAACGCCATCTCTGGATTTGCTCTTGTCCAATAACCTAAACCTTTAA
>Ga0222713_10004973_pt1 | contig 13091 bp, 9 predicted proteins | sample C33_649DmetaG_FD_165061 | JGI IMG/M metagenome (GOLD analysis project Ga0222713, IMG submission 165061) | Estuarine water microbial communities from San Francisco Bay, California, United States - C33_649D | ecosystem: Environmental > Aquatic > Marine > Unclassified | place: USA: California...
TCTCGCGCGCGTCTTCGTGTGCGCCATCGCGCGCGCTCGCGCCCATCGTCCGCAGACCACGCGACGGGCGCGTGCGCCAGCGAAAAGTGGGCCCGCGACGCGCTCGCGCGCGCGCGCGATGGGCGTCTGCCGTCGAAATCGCGCGCTCCGCGTGAAGCCATTCGCGCGCGTTCTCGAGTGCGTTGACCCGACGTCGGGGCGATGTGAACCGACGGAAACGATGGTCCGTTTTTGGCGCCATCCGACCGACCGACCGACCGACCGACCGACCGACCGTCAGCGTCAGCGTCAGAGTCATTCATAGTCATTCATAGTCATTCATAGTCCGAGTCTCTCGTGAAACGATCGTCATTGTCATCGTCATCGTCATTTTCATCGTCATGAAACGAATACAGTACGTACCGTTCGTCCGCGTATGTTTTCGTATGGTCTCGGCCTCTCCCCAACCCGAAGTCACGTCGTCGTCCCCCTCGAATGGCCATTCGATCGAATCGACTCGTGGACGAGTCGTCATTCGACGCGATCGCGCATCGCGCGCGCGCGCGCGCGTCGCGAGCGATCGACGTAGGTATTCAAGGCACCGCGATCGCGCTCGAGCGCACACGCGCGCGCGCGCCATGGCTCGAGGGTTAAACGCGAAGATGTCGTCCATGAACGTCGGGAAACGACCGCGAGTGGTGGATCAACGACGGTACGCGCGCATATCGACGACGAGGAGACGGGAAAAGGAATGAAAAAGAAAGGACGATACGGCAAAGGATGAGGGCAGATCGCGAGAGAGGCGGAACGATGGAGGGTGAGAACGAGATCGCGAGAGAGAACGACCGGGTGTTGAACGTGGGTTTGTGAAATGCGGTGGAGGGAGAGAGAAAGACTGATTGAGATCGATCGTCGCGCGCGCACGCGTAGGATGATATTACAACGTACGAAGAGTTTGTTGCGATTTCTCGGGTTGGGACACATGCGAAACATGGGGGCGGATTTAAGCTACCGCGCGCGGGTGGAGTTCATGTTGAAACAGATCTTTGGGGAAACATTCGCAAAGTCAGGGTATTGGTACATGCACCCGAATCCGGATGCGTTTTTTGCGATGGTGATGAATATTGCCGGCGCCGGATCGAATGCGAAGACGAATGACGGCGCAGAGTTGTTCAAATTGAAGAACGGGACGTCGTACGAAGTGAATAAGAGTAAGCTGAAGGCGCTCGGAGTGACGGAGAAGAAGTTGAGAGATCTTTTCGCGGCGACGCCGGCTGCGGATCAGAAAGTACAGACAACACCCGTGAAATCGATTTGGGTGCCGAGCCCGGGATTCGACGTAGAGGACCGAAGTCACGACGAAACCGAGGCATTGGTGGCGATCATGGACATTGGCAAAGTCACGAACGAAAGGAAGGTTTCGTCAAAACGTGAAGCGCCGAGTACGAGCGGGAAGAGTGCGAAGCGCACGAAGAAGGCGCAACACCGCCCGAGGTGGAAGGAAATCTCTCAACTCGACCAGCTCGCGGAGCTTTCAAATCAAGTGGTTTCACGAGAGGCGCGAGGCGCTAATATTCTCGACAAAGACAAACACGACGAAGAAGACGGTGAAGAAAATGCCAAAGCTCGAACGGCGAACGAAGATGAGGACGACGAAGACGACGCTATACCGACGGCCCCTCTCACTGGTCTCGATCATCTCGACGATTGGGATATTATCGCCGAGGATGGAACATATTCCATGTCTATCAACGACACTGTTGACCATATCTCATCACTCGCCGAGCTTCACTCGCAATTTTTCATGGTGCCGACGGGGTTTCAGAACGCCCAGTGTAGCAAAGAACGATTCGCTGAAGATGAAAACGCAAGTCGATTACTAGAAGCCAAAAACGATTTACTTACGGTTGAAATGAGTTTAGAGCACGCTCTCACTCACGGTGAAAACCAAATGGCGAAGAAACACTTGGAAGCGCTGCGAGACATTGTGTCCAGCAGCTTGAGCAAGTATACCGAAAAGCGATAAACGCGATCTCTAGCAAGACACGCCACCGCATGTAACAATTCAGTTGACAATTTTCCACAACAGCACAATACTAATACATTTTCTTGCCTAAACAATTCGCTAGCGGCTAGAATATAAAGTCGACGACCATAGAAATGTGATCGGACGCGTGCCTCACGCTTGGGAGACGACGATGCTGCAACACTTCTTCCAAACTTGGACACCGCAACACACGGATGGGTTCTATTCCAGGTGTGTACCAAATGTAATCATTCGTACCGACGAATTTGGCGTGACAAGTCGTGAACTCGGGTTCTCGACCCTCGACGGTTCGATAGGCGCTCAGCAGCTCGCCATCAAATGCGTGGCAAACGGTCAATCCTCCGGGCGTTAGTCGCATCATCTCTTGAATTTGTGCAACATCGCATTCACGAGAAGTGTGTTTGGTCACTTCGATTTCAACTCCAGTTCGGCTTGGAAATGGTATCGCCTTATCACCAAGTGCAAGCGCGAGACTCTCTGCGTTCCAGCCTCGGCGCATTGCGTTCACCGCAACTGTTTCGGCCTCGGAAACAAGCTCCGATCCAGCGGCAGTCATCGTCAAGGCATCAGTATCGCAAGCCTCATCATCGCTTCCATCACCGTCAACGAGCGCTCCCGAGAGTTCGCGACGATTCACAAGACTTAAATCTATTGTCCCTGCGAAGAGGAACTCGTACAGCGGACTCTCCGGATTGAAATTCCAATCTCCTGCAAGAACGGAATGCACCTCTAAACCGCTGGCTATAAGTTCACCTTTCACTCGCCCAACAATCTCTAGCAGCTGCCGACACTGGCCAACCTTCAAATCCCCGCGCTTCGGGTTGAATATTAGGTGCGCGTTCGCCACTACCAAGCGAGATTTAGCTCGCTCGCGATGTCGCAGCACCGACACACAGGCCACATTATCGCCCAAGTTCCAATCACTGAAGCGTACTTCTTCCCTTATCTCCTCAACGAAAACTTCTCGCCGATAGAAAATCGCGCAGGAATCTCTCTTCGATTCGCCGGTCGCACTTTCGCTTCGTCTCGCGCTCGCGCCCGCGGCGTACCCGCTCTCGCCCAAACGCTTCGACACCTCGCCCGCGCGATCTTCAAACTCTTGCAAGCACACGATGTCGCCAAGCAGGCAACGGAGCTCTTCAACAATCGCTCGCGAACGATTGCCCCAGTCTAGTCTATGACGCGCGACGCGATAGAGCGCACCGGCGAACGCTTGTGCGTTGGCATCGGCGAGGATGTTGTAACTTACGACGCGTACAGTGACTCTTGGGGGATGTGGCGACAACGACGACGCGTCGGAAGGCGCGCGCTTGCGTTTATCGGACGACCATTTTCGCGCGTGGACACCAATTCGCGCGCCACGCTCGGGTGTGGCATCAGACATGCGCGCGCGAATGAAGAAAAGTTAAAGTTGGACGTGATGTACGCTCGCGTCGACGACACGCGCCCGATGTCCACGAATGGAAATCAGATGAACGCGGTCGAAACGAACGCATGCGAGGAGTTTAATGTTGCAAAGAGACTGCCGCCAAAGGCATAGAGTTGGCACGAAGGCGGTAATTAATCTCTGCGTGATTCGTGCCCATCGTCACTCAATAAACACGCGCTGGGAAAACGAGCTCTCTCCAAAACGGAGGTTTACGATTACATGTCCTGACACCTGAACACAAACGTTTACTGTTTCCAAACTATGATGGACGAAGAACTGAGGGAAGCGAAGAGTTCTATTCCGCTTCGGCAGGCTTCGTACCACGAACGCGACCAGTACGGCGAGCCGCAATGAGACCCACCTTGGCACCAGCCGGCAAGTCGCGACGCACAGTGGACGCGTGACCAATGTGCTGGTGGTTACCACCACCGTGGGGGTGTTCCACGGGGTTCATAGCCACACCACGCACCTTCGGCCAGCAGTTACGCTTGACCTTGTACTTGTGGTAAGCCGCGCCAGCCTTAAGCAACGGCTTATCGCAACGACCGCCGCCCGCAACTTGCCCAACCGTCGCTCGGCAACCCGACGGAAGAGTCTTCTTGGCGCCAGACGGAAGCTTAATACGGGAGAAACCCGTGTCCGTGTTGTGGGAGATCAAAATGCAGTACTCACCAGAGCACTTGGCGAGCGACCCTCGGTCACCAAGCTTTTGTTCAACGTTGCAAATGATGGTACCTTCCGGCATGGACGAGAGCGGCAACACGTTGCCGATGTTCAACGCCGCATTCTTACCGGCGTACACAAACTGCCCAGTGTACGTCCCCTCAGCCGCGATGAAAAGTTCCTTTTGCACACCATAACGCTTCGTGTGGCGGAACGTCAACTGCGTCGAGCGAAACAAACGTGAATCGTCAGCGCGCGAATCAAAGCGTCGGCGCGCGTCCCTCCTTGTATCCCTCCCCAAGCCCTACACCGCGATCGACCAATCGAACTCTCATCGAGCGCGCGCTCAACGTCGACGTACCTTGGCGAGCGGCGCTCCTCGTCCTGGATCGTGGATGATATCCGTCACTAACCCCTTCACATAGCCGTGGCGTTCGGCGTAATCCTACCGCGACGGAAGCGAGCGAGGGGCGAACGATGGTCAGTTTTAGGGTCAAACGCACCCTCCGCGATGCGCGCCCTCCACGCGCGCGCGCGCGCTCCATTCGCGCCTTCGACCGAAGAAAAAGACCGCACGACGACGCAGTCCACCCTCCGAAGCCTTCGCCCGTCGCTCCATGCCTCCGCCGTGGTTTACGTGCGCTCCATTCGCGCGCCATGCTCGGGCGTTCGCGCTCAAGTCGCTCGTGCGATCGATCCGCATCGCGGTGTCACGCACCTGGTTGCGATGCTTCGCCGCGCCCTTGCGGTGCGTCGCGTGGGAGGTGAACACCGACCCTTTACCTTTACGGCACGTTCGGATGACGCGTCCCATGGCGCGTGCGGAGCGTCGGGAAGAGGCGGCTCGAGCGCGCGCGCGCGATGCGGTCGCGAGCGACGACGACGACGACGCGACGGTCGTCGTCGCGCGCGTCGTCATCGTCGAGCGCGGCGTCTACTACGTCACCGTCCGTCCCTCGTTTTACGAGTTGTGACTTAAACATAAACAGAAACGATCGCGCACGACCACCGGCGCGCGTCGTCATCGTCGATCGCGTCGCGCACTACGTCACAGTCCATCATCTCGCCTTGAGTCGTGACTCGAGGAAAATCATAAAATCGCAAAAACGACCGTTGGCATCGCGCGGCGCTTCGGCGGACGACTTGCGACGGCGCACGACGGGCGACGGAGGACGGGCATCAGACGGCGACGGGCGCGCGATCGCTCGAGTCGCGCGCGCGACGGTTAAGTTTGGGGATAATTTTTAATCGATCGCGAGCGATCGCGAGCGAGGCGATCGCGACGAACGCGCGCGAGCGATCGCGACGAACGCGCAGAAGGCGGTGAGCGCGCGCGCGGCACTCGAACGGACACATCATGACGATCGGGGATCTGAAGCGCGCTGGGGCGGACATACGGGACGATCACGGAACGCCCGTGAACGCATCGAAATTCAATGCGTCGTCCTCGACGTCGAACGCGTCGACCGCGGTGGATGATCGCGATGACGATGATGACGATTTCGTGGAGTTGGGAGGGACGCCGGAGGGCGCGCGAGGAGGGGAGGATGAACGCGCGCCGCTGTCGCCTTCGAAATCACACGGGAAAAAAGGGATGATGAAACCTGAGACACCGGATCCATGGGCGACGGATGATACCCCTCGACGAACGCCTCGCGCGTTTGGTAAGGTGGAGAAAGTTGAGAGCGCGACGGCGACGAAACCGGCTGGCGCCGACGGGTCGGGATTGGAAACGCCAGAGCGCGCGGGACGAGATCGCAGTCCGCGCGGTCGAGACGCCGCAAGCTTGCGGGGAAAAAAGACCGTGATCACTCAAATTGGGTCCGATACGAATAGCGATGACGTGAACGTCGGGGGATCTCCTGCGGGGTCGGTAGACGAGGAAGAGAGTCAGCAGAATGCGCCGGCGACTCAAACGCCGCAAGCTTTGAAAACGCCAGCGGATAGGTTTCGACGAAGTAACGTCGAGGTTCGCCACGGAACGCGCCCGGGAGGGATGTGGGCCTCGGTAGCATCGCCCATGACGGCGCCGTTTCAAGGGCACCCGCATATGCACCCACACGCACAGTCGGTGATGCATACACCGAAACCAACGGTCGCGGCGGTGGCCAAGGAGGACAAAGACAAAGCGCTTGCCGACTCGATCGACCGCGCGACGCCAGCGCCGGCACCAGCGATTTCGAAGAAGCGGGCCGCGATGCGTATGTCTTTGCCAGCGAATATGATTCCCATGACGCCGGTACCAATTTCGAGGCAAGTTCTCGAGCGCATTGAATGCCTCGGGCCGGAATTGAATATCGTGCAGCGCATGATGCTCGTCATCGGCATCTTGCTCGACTTTAACACCAAAGCGCAGTTAGTTCGACAGTTGGTCCGATTCGCGCAGCAAGGAGCCTGGGTGTGGTTTGGCTTAGTTTTGGCGTTCTTTGTGTTCTCTGCCTTTTGCATCACTGGCTACTGGGTGCTTCACTATCCTATGCCCCCCAAGCCAACAGAGGGAACGGTGGGCAAAGACAACCGCGTGTTCGGGTTTAGCAAGTACGACTTCAAGCTCATGGTGCGACGTTTCGGGGCGGCGTGTGCAATGCTTCAGCTCGGCACGGCATTTGCCGCTTGGCGCGCGCTTCGAACAAACGATGTGCGCGCGAGAAAAGCAGAGATGGATCTTCGCGGAATGCAACTCGTCGACGCCATCTTTCTCGCTCTTCCGGTGGCGACACTCCAATGTTACATTGGCATGTCGTGCTCGGCGCCCGGCGCCGTGTGCCCGGGTCACGAAGGATTCGACATTTTGCTCTTTGTCGGCGTCTTGGGCTCAATCATTTCTGGTACTCTATGTTTTGTATCGTTAGATTTACACGAAAAGCCACCAGCATATTCGTGGCCGGAGTATTGGAAATTGCACAAGTCACACTTATCAGAAATGATTGCGAAGTCGATTTACAGATTCTTTGAACTCGCGGCGCGCATTTGTACCCTCGGTTTGTTCGCCGCCGTAACTGGCGGTTATGTCTTCCTGGTGTTCTTTTTCCACGCATGCGTTATATTGGGATTGATTAAGCTTCGTCTTCCGGGCGTTCACGATAAAAAGATTTGGGAAAGATTTTGCGAGCTGCGTCCATTCAAGGTTTTCGGTCGCAAAGTGAACCTTCCAGTGCTCGACGACACGAAACTTCTCGTGGCTTGCTTGATTTGGCCACCGTCGTCGTATGTCTCCAACGCGGCCGATCGTAAGGGTAAATTCTGGTGGCGTTCGACATCGTGCCCGCGAAAGTCCTTCTGGGGACTGATGCGCGAAGACGCGCTGGTTCCTTTTGCCGTAAACATTGGCGTTCTCACGTTTGAAGCCGCAATGATGATAATCATTCTGGCGATCGTCGCCCAAGAACACTGGTATTTTTTCATGGGCTTCGCTGTCGTCGTCAATCTCGTGTGGCTCGTCAGCGCGATTAACTGGATGAGTATGGCTGCGCTGTGGAACCCTTTTCTTCCTGACGGTCCTCCGCTCGGATATCCCAGCGTCAGCGCGCTTAATACTGCCATCGGAGGACGTCGTTCAATGGGCACGCCCAAGCAGGCGCCCGTCGCGCCGATGCCCACGCCTGTGGCCAAGATGTTCGCCCCATCTCCTCCGCTTGCTAAAAAACGTTTGCCTCTTGAGACCGTTGGTGAAGAATCCCAGTCGACACCGGTGTTTGGACAAAAATCTAACGGTCAAAATCAAGACACGACGCCGTCACTCGGCCCGAGAACGACGCCCGTGATGATCAAAGGCAGTGATGAACCGATCGAAGTTTACGTCGACATGGGAGACGATTCCGCAGAAATGAACGACGAAGATGACGAAGTTCCTCCCATGGTCATGGCCTCTCTCGGTGAAGAGCAAATGTTGCGAGCAAGCGCGCAATGGCGCGAGTCATTGCAACGTACATTATCCCCCGAGGATGATCTCGAAGCTGCCCGCGATGCGCTCGATTTCCTGAACACCACGGACGATGGATCTCAATACGTTGGTGGTACTCCGTGCTTGGCATCACCAGCTCCATACAATGATGAGAATGAAAATTCTTCTACACTCGTGGAGTCACCACCTGCGGAACTTTCAACTGTATCGCCAATCTTAGCACCTAGGTCTCCCTCACACAAGGCGCCGCGTTAGACTGTTCTTGGAGACAAGACGCAACACGAGTACCAACTTGGTATTTATAAGTGATATTTAACGCTGCTTGTAAAACAATATCAGAAATGATAAGGCTAACTTAAAAATAACAAATCGCTTGAATGCTAGACACGCGACGTTGCCGTTCAAAGATCTTTGAACGGCACGGCGGCGTCGCGCACTATCATGTTGTGAAACGTACTCTTAGGCAACGCTTGGTCTTTCGTATGTCCGAGTTCCGCGGCTTTAATGCTCGCATCTTCTATCGCCACTGCAATTTTTGCAACACTGACAAGAGAAGTTGCGCCCAAGTACGCTCCGACACCGGCCAAAGTTATCGCGCTTCCGACAAATGCTCCTGAAAGTTTTATTGCGCGCGGACTTCCATTACGCAAGATGGTTGTGAGTGCCGTCGCCCCAAGAATTCCAGCGATTATATTGCTGGTGTAATTCGGCGGCTTTGCATCGATGGGCCATGAATTTAGCATTTCATTGAATCTTTCTCGTGATTCCGTGCTTTGGACGTCATCCCAAAGTTTTGTTATCCCCGCGACGTGTCCCGCTCCGACGACGCCTACTATTCTTTGAGCATTTGAATCCCGTTGCAGCGCGTGCGCAAGAACCAAGTCTCGCTCGTGAACCACCGTATGCAAGACTGACCAGTCCATGAGGGTTGGCTTTTGATTTTTTGGCTGCATTCCCGGAGTAAACATCGGATTTCCTTTGAATGACTCCATACGAACGAATTCTACGACGCGAACTGCGCACCCACGAACACGCAACAAATCATCGACTCGAATCGGAACGCCGTTGACCGCAGCCTTCAATATCTGCATAGAAGCTTTAATAACCTCGTCGCTCGAGTCGCACCCGGCTCTATCTAAAAGTCTTTTCGTGCTCTCCACACCGGACTTGAAGGCGACGTCGCTAGGTGGATTCAAAGTGGATTCCGATTCGGTGCCGAAACCGTCCCCGACGTCCGAAATCTCAGTTTGTTTTTCTGAAACAAAAGCATCGTACAACGCGCTACCGCGACGTACACGCGCAAACAATCGCTCGATTGTCGAGCGTTGGTGACGATCACCGACTACAATGGTCGCGCCCACCTCCTGTGCTGCTCGAACCGCCTCGACAAACTCGCTCCCCGGCCTCGAGTCAAGCAACGCTCCCACCGTGGCGTACCCTAAGCTGCCTACCACAAGTGGCAATTCGCCGCTAAACAACAATTTAAATGCATCCCATGTCGTCGTAACGCGCCTCGCCGCCCGTAATGCGGGCCGCGCGCTCGACGCGGATGCCAATAAAGCTTCGAGACGCTCGGCGTCAAGCTCGAGGACGACAACGTCGGGCTTCTCTCGCAAAATTTCCCGACGCACCTCGTCCGCGGAAGCGCTGCTGACATGTGCGCTACCAATTATGTGACAACGCGCACCAGAGATCGGATGGATGAGGACTTTCTCGCACTGAGGCTTGGGCTCAATGTCAACGATTTGTAAAACTTGCAACTGTCAGCACGAGCAAACGCGAAGGACGTGAGTACGCGAGAGAGGCGGAGCGCGGTGAGACGAAGCCTAGAAAATAGCGCTTACCCCGCCGTGTGTGCTCATGGTGATTCCGGGTGGGAAGCCGTCGAAATCGGCGGGCTCATCCGCCATGGCGAGGCGCAGCGCGGCGAACTGTGGAGCAGAGTTTAGATAACAGGGATTTGGGTATTTACATTCGCTACAACGACGGCGGATTCTCTTCTGCGCGTGAACGAGGGGTGAAAACACTCGCTAGACTTGGGGCTTCGCTAAAACGTCTGACGAATGAATCGTCTTCGGGCTTACCGCTCGTAGAATGAATACTGCCGTGCTGCTGAAACGTCTTTAACATCTTCACCAAGATGTCTCGCTCCGTTTGAAGCTCACCCAAGGCGTTTTTCATCATTTGTCTCTCTTGTGCGAACTGCGTGGCGCTCGCCGAGGCGATCGAAGCGACGTTGTCTTTCGCTTTCGCCGCGTCCCTCTCAGCCAACGCGAGCGCCTCGGCTGCGGACGCATCCCTCGCTGCAGAATGCTTAATTTCATCTTGTAGCGCGATAAGACGCTCGTTTGCTTCGTTTAGTGAAGATTTCAACGCGACATGATCAGTCATCATGGCTTCGTAGCGCTCGATGAGCTCAGTCTTGTTTTGCAAATCAGACTGCATAGCCGCGACTTGATTCTCAAGCACCAGTCTTGCTGCGTTTGCGTCTCGCGCGGCGGTTTCTGAATTCGCCTCAGCCTCGGCGAGAGCGGCAATCTTAGCTTGCAGATTCATCTGAGTTTCGGCGAGTTGATTTTCTGCGGTCTCGCGCAAAGATACTACATGGGCTTCGGCGCTTTCCATAGCATCGTGCTTCGCTCGCAACTGCGACTCCAACGCTGCCATTTGATTCTCAAAAGATTGGCGAACGCTCTCCGCGTCCTCAGCGCTCGCGCTCAAAGCCTCAGCGCGCTCCAAGGCTTCGCTCTTTGCTTCGAGCGCTTCACTTTTAAGTTGCAACTCTGATAGCAAATCAGAGATTTGTTTTTCCAGTGTTTGACGCGATGCTAGTGCTCCTTGAAGTTCAGACGTAAGCGCTTGCTCGACTCGTCTGAATTCCGAACCTTTCTCATCGAGAATCAAACGCGAGGATTTCTCTAACATCGCAAATGCCTGATTCTTCGCGTGTAATTCCGCACCCGTGTCTTGAGCTTGCTGCTTCGCCGCTTCGAGTTGCAATTCGAGCGATCGACGATCGATTAGTGCGCTCTCGAGCTCGCGCTTCACCTCGAGCGTCGACGCCTCCGCGACCGCAAGGGCCTCAGTCTTTCCTCGAAGTTCGAACTGCGACGATTCAACAGCCGCACGAGCTCGCGATAAATCTCTTTCAACCTCTTCAACCCCAGAAGTCGAGGCCGCGACGGCGATTTCAAGCGCCCGACTCTTCGCCTCGAGTTCAGCGCGAAGCGACGCGACGTGCGTTTCCAACGAAGCTGACGTAGCCTCCGCAAGCTGCACATCCTCCTTCACTCGCGTCAGCTCCTCTTGAAGATTTCGCGTCGCCGACATCATCGCCGCCTCTACGTTTAACGCCTCTTCGCTCTTCGCCGCTAACTCCCCTCGCGCCTCCTCCAACCGCGTTTGCAAATCTCGCGTTTTACCCGACAACTCCTCATTCGCTTCAGCGAGAAATTTCTCCCCAGCCTCAGCGTGCGCCAATCGCGCCTCGAGCTCGATAATCCTCCCTCGATACTCCCCTTCCGCGCCCTCAAACTCCGCTCGTCTCTCCTCCAACGCTTTCTCCAGCGCTCGCGCGTGCGTGCGCTCGACGTCCTCGCGCTCCCTCGTCCTCGCCCCGTCGCCTTTTTTCCCCCGTTCCTCGCGTAACTCCGCTTTCAGCCCTTCGATCGTTTCTTCCATCGCGTCGACCATCTCTTTCGCCGTCCCACGCTCGCGCGCCCGCGCGTTTCGCTCCTCGTTCAGCGCGTTCGCCGTCGCTCGCAACACATCATTCAGCGCGTCTCGCGCGCGTTCCATATCCCCTAACGCGCGCTCGTCCTCGTCTTTGTGCGCGCTCGCGTTCGACGAACGCTTAAGCGCGTTCGATTTCGTGTCGTTTAATTTCTTCATCATTCTTAACGCGCGCGCGACGCGGCGCGACGTCGCGCGCGCCGTGCGTCCTTCGTCGTCGCGCGCGAATTCGTTCAGTCGCGCGCGAATGACCACTGTCGTTTTCATTCGTGGCGTCACGGATGGTTTTTTCATTCGTGGCGTCACGCGTGGTTTTTTCATTCGTGGCGTCACGGGTGGTTTTATCATTCGTGGCGTCACGGATGGTGCGCATCGGACGACGCCCGCGGCGCGCGACGTCGACGACGACGTCGCGATGCCGTTCGACGCGAACGTGGCGATGCGATTTCTTCAAAGCGCTCGCGCGATGTGCGCGAGCGTGGACGCGGAAAGAGAGCGTCGAGGGCAAAGCGTCGAGGCGTTGAGCGTGACCACGCGCGCGATGTTCGGCGGCGAGTGCGTCATGGTGAATGGACACATGATCGGCGGCGTGTGCTCGAACGGGAAAGGGGGGAACATCATGCTGCGCGTGGGCAAAACCAGGGTTGAAGAGGCGCTGACGATGCGTGGGGTCGTGGAGCAGACGTACTTTGCGGGGAAACCGAACTGGGGAGGGTTCGTGTACGTCGACGTCGAGGCGTTGGGGTTGCGAGAGCGCGACGCGAAGGGAGATTCCATCAGCGCCCTGGATGAGGCGACGATGCTCGCGGTGGAGCTCGCGGCGGCGGCACCGGAGAAGGACACGGGCGGGACGAAGAAGCGAGTCGCGACGGGAAAAGTGATGACGACGCCGAGCGCGAAGACGGTGAAGACGGCGACGGGAAAAGTGACGACGACGCCGAGCGCGAAGACGATGAAGACGGCGACGGGAAAAGTGACCACGAAGACGACGACGACGACGACGACGACGACGAGCGCGAAGACGATGAAGACGGCGACGACGAACGCAGCGGCCGAATCGACGCGCGCCGCCGTCAAACCCAAAGCGTCGAACGCTCGAGTCAAACCTCCGAAGCGCGCGCGATGACCCTCTCGCCGCGCGCGCGCCGCCCAGCGCGCTCGTTTCTCACGTAATCTCACCCAATCCATCGCCCATTCGCTCGCGCTCGCCCTCGCGCTCGCGTTTTCCGCGCCGCGCGCGCGTTCGCGACCGGTCGACCGACCGACCGACATTTTGACCGACCGACCGACATGTGACCGACCGACCGACACACCGTCGACGACGTCGACGTCGTTCG
>Ga0222713_10004974_pt1 | contig 13089 bp, 17 predicted proteins | sample C33_649DmetaG_FD_165061 | JGI IMG/M metagenome (GOLD analysis project Ga0222713, IMG submission 165061) | Estuarine water microbial communities from San Francisco Bay, California, United States - C33_649D | ecosystem: Environmental > Aquatic > Marine > Unclassified | place: USA: California...
ACCAAGATTCGAGAGTTCGCATCCTCTGTTTCATTCAGTGGTAAGACCAAGGTTGTTATCCTAGACGAAGCGGATTATCTAAATCCAAACTCTACTCAACCTGCGTTGCGTGCATTTATCGAAGAGTTTGCTAACAACTGTCGGTTTATCTTCACTTGTAATTTTAAGAACCGAATCATCTCTCCACTCCACAGTCGAACTGCAGTCATTGAGTTTAAGTTGACAAAGGCAGATCGTCCTAAGATGGCAGGTCGTTTCATGAAGCGTCTGTCAGAGATTCTTGTCACAGAAGGTATTCAATACGACGAGAGGGTTATCGCTGAAGTTCTTAAGAAGCATTTCCCCGACTATCGCCGTGTTCTAAATGAACTGCAGCGTTACAGTGTTTCTGGTGCGATTGACGAAGGTATCCTTGTCAACGTTCAAGAAGTCAACATGAAAGAACTGGTTTCTTCTCTAAAGGCAAAGGACTTTAAGAAGATGCGTGGTTGGGTCATTGAGAACATTGACAACGATCCGAATCTTATCTTCCGTAAGATCTATGATACCATTCTTGATGAAGTAAAGTATCCTTCGCAGTTGGTTCTGCTGCTTGCAGATTATCAGTATAAGGCAGCATTCGCTGCTAACCCTGAGATCAATCTGGTCGCATGCCTTGCTGAAATTATGGCAGCGATGGAGTGGAAATGACGTGTGGGAATACAAAGATATTACCACGATGCATGTGGAATTATCTAGTCTCTGCAATGCAGCCTGTGGTTCTTGTAAACGATTCGTCTCTCATGGTAGCAGACAGATTGTCCCTGAGTTAAAGCAAACTTATATCTCATTTGATAGTTTCAAGCAATTCTTTCCTGAAGAATTTTGTAAGAATATCAAGACGTGGATCTTTTGTGGTAGTTACGGGGATCCCATTACCAACCCTGATCTGCTTGAAATCCTAGAGTATATCATATCCAATAATGATACTGCTGGCATTCGTTTGAATACTAATGCTGGTATTAGAGATACCAATTTTTGGAATTCGCTCGGAACATTGTTCTCCCAGCAACTAAATAGAGCAGTTATATTTTCTGTTGATGGCCTGGAAGATACCAATCATCTTTATCGACGTAACGTAAAGTGGAAAAATGTTATGAACGCTATGGAAACATACTGTTCTACGGGCGCTACATCAGAGTGGGATTTCTTGGTGTTTAAACACAATGAACATCAACTGGATGAGGTTAAGGAACTGGCAGAACAACTCGGTATAACTAGACTACATTTCAAAACTCCTATGGGATTTAGTATGCGGCAACCTATGCGTATGCTAGACAAGAATGGAAACGTAGAATATCTCATTAGACAATCAGACGAGTATAAATTCAATGCCCATTGAGTGTTTTTCATATCGCGATTCTGGGTTGGAAATATACGTTGATGCCTCGGGTAAAGTATGGCCATGTTGCTTCATTGGTTCTGATGTTCACCATAAAACGTATAACATAGAAAACAATAACTTATACGAAAGAAGTTTGTTTGATATACTTGCTGATGAACCGTTTAAAGAATATCCCTCTGAAACTGAATTTATGTGCAATATTGCTTGTTCAAAACGAGCTCCGCTGATGGATAAAATTTATGACAAAACAAAGTGATGTGCTCGAAGGACTTGGTGATCCAAAGGTAGAATATCGAGCAGAAGATTATATTGAAAAGAAGAAAGGTATCTCGCCTTTCGATTTCATCAAAGATGTCAACTATGAAAAGAAGAATCTAATAGTCGACGAGTGGTCCGAGAAGCAATACAATCCTTGGATCATCAATCGTGGTTTGACATTTAGTATTGACACTGTCCACCCTGCAAATGAAATGAACTGTCGCCCCCACCTGGACAAAGCGTTACAAAACATGTATCTTATAAATACAATACGTGCAAAGAAAAGATTTGATAAATGGATCAAAATCGAAGACGATGCCGAGGTGGAGATGATAAAAGAGTATTATGGTTATAGCAATGACAAGGCTCGCCAAGCACTCGCAATTCTCTCTGAAGAACAAAAACAATACATAAAAGAGAAATTGTATAAAGGTGGTAGAAAATGAGTGAAGATTTTTTTGATATTAACTATCCAGGGTATGCACCCTTGGAAGTTAAGTTAAAGAATCCAGACGACTTTCTGAAGGTTCGCGAGACTCTTTCCCGTATCGGTGTTGCGTCCAGAAAAGACAAGGTTCTTTATCAATCATGCCATATTCTACACAAGCAAGGTAGATATTTTATTGTTCACTTCAAGGAACTCTTTGCCCTAGATGGTAAGGATGCAGACTTTAGTGACAACGATCTACAGCGTAGAAATACTGTGGCACATTTACTTTCCGATTGGGGTCTTATTAATATTCTGAATCCAGAGATTCATGAAGACAAGGCACCTCTAAACCAAATTAAAGTCATTGCGTTCAAGGAAAAGAATGAGTGGGAACTCGTTCAGAAATATAACATTGGTCGCAAAAAATAATTGACTTTCTTCTAAAAATATAGTATAAATAGAGGGTGGAGTGCTTCGGACTCCACTCTTTTTTAATCTCGCTTTTAGGAGAACTATTATGAAATTTGATACAACAAGTCTTCCGCACATGGATCGTTATTTCGTTGGCGCCGATCGCGTCATGAAGAAGTTGGCAGATATTGCTGACCAGTCAGTCCATCTTGCGACCAAGTATCCCCCATATAATATCAAGAAGGTAGATGAAGATCGCTACGTTATCGAAATGGCAGTTGCTGGTTTCGGTAAGACCGATCTAGATATCGAACTTCAAGAAGGCAAGTTAAAGATTAAAGGAAACGTCAAGTCTGACGATAGTTCTGAATATCTTTACAAGGGAATTGCCGAGCGTGGTTTCACACGCGAATTTACTCTTGCCGACAACGTCGAAGTCAAGAGTTCTTCTCTGGTCAATGGTATGCTAAAGGTTTGGCTTGAAGCATTTACACCAGAAGAAAAGAAACCAAAGAAGATTGACATTACTGACTCTGACGCAGAAACAAGTGGTGCAGAATCGACCGCTGAGTTTCTCGCAGAACAAAAGGAAAAGTAATGTTTAATCACAAGTATGTTATACCAGTTTCTCGTGCTGGCCATATCGTTATAGCAAGTTTGCTGATGATTATGGGTTACGCGATTCTAACAATTTAAATAATGAAAGGTGCCAACCATGGCGAATATTAAATGTTTGAAGTTAATCAGTGGTGACGAGGTCATCGCCGACATCGATGAAGGAATTGAAGGTCTTGTTATCCTGAAGAAACCATTACAGATTATGATGATTCCAAATCAGAATAATCAATTCGGTATTGGTTTGGCACCCTTCTGCCCGTATGCCAAGGACGACGTGGTTCCACTTCGTTCTGGTGCCATTCTATCCATTTTCGATCCAGAAACTGGTATGCTGAATGAGTATAACACTCGTTGCGGTTCTGGTATCGTTGTTCCTGAAAGTAAAATCATTCTATGAAGAACTTAATCGCTGCTCTATTTCTATTCGCTCTGCCAACTGCTGCTAATGCGTCCCCTTGCGATCAGTTCTATCCGAATGGCAAGGAGATCGTAGTTCCAAATACGGTAGTTCTATGTAACTCTTTCTTTGCTACAGTCTACGATGATGTTAACAACGCAACGGTATTCTCTACTGAGATTGCACAGGCACGTGTTGTCAAGGTTCCTCGAACTGATGACTTCCGTGCTGATAAGCGTATTGCCGACTCGCCAACTCCTGCTGATTACACCAACACTGGTTACGATCGTGGGCACATGGTTCCTGCTGCAAATGCAGATGAGAAGCAGGAAATGTCAGATACATTCCTGATGACCAACATGACACCGCAACTACCATCGGTGAATCGCACTGCTTGGCGTCTACTTGAAGATCGCGTTCGTTCAGTCCCGTTCAAGTGGGTTGTAACTGGTGCGCACTATAGCAAGACACCAAAGCGTATCGGTAAGTCAGGTGTTCCTGTTCCTGATATGCTTTACAAGGTTGCATTTTTCGAGAGTGGAAATGTTGCCGTCTATATCGTAGACAATCTTGTTCCCAAGTCGCAGGTTTCAACTATGAAACTAGAAGAACTCGAAGCATTGATTGGATATAAACTACGATAAATCCCTTTACTTTTGTTATGTTTTATAGTATTATGGTATTGAATGATGAGGGATTTTTATGAAGTTTTACACTTGCGCACACCAATATGGTTCTAAGGTTTTAGTCCGAGGAGTCCATAATGGTGTGCGTTTCACCAAACGTGCTGAGTTTTCGCCGACCCTTTTTGTCAAGGCGAAGACCAAAGAAGAATCTATCCATCGATCTTTGTTTGGAGAACCGCTCCAACCAATTGAGTTTGAGGATAACAATGCTGCCAAAGAGTTTATTCAAACTTATGGTAAGGTAGAGAACTTTCCAATCTACGGGCAGACTAACTACGGGTATCAATTTATCACTCGTAACTATCCTGGAGAAATCCAGTGGGATATTACTCAACTAAACATTCAGACTATCGATATCGAAACTTCTGCTGAACATGGGTTTCCTGATGTTCACAATCCGATTGAAGATATTCTGCTGATCACCGTCAAGAATCTTGTTACCAGGCAAATCATCACATTCGGGTGTGGTGAGTTCGACGACAAGTGTGAGGAAATCGAGAAACTTCGCGCTCAAGGCAACAAGTTCCTCTATGTCAAGTGTGACAATGAACGCGATCTGATTGAAACTTTCCTTCGTTTCTACTCTGAGAATTATCCTGATATCATTACGGGATGGAACAACGATCTGTTCGATATTGCGTATCTGATTTCTCGTGTCGAACGTTTGTTCTGCACCGAAGAAGACAATACGATGAAGAAGAAGTTCTCGCCGTGGGGTCTTGTCCGTCGTAAGACTGTAACAATCATGGGTCGTGAGCATATCTCCTATGAGATTACAGGTGTTGCGATTATCGACTACATCGATCTCTATAAGAAGTTTACGTATACTCGCCGAGAGAGTTACAAACTGGACTTCATCGGCGAGGTCGAACTTGGTATTAAAAAGTTGGATAATCCATATGAGACTTTCCGGGAATTCTATGTCAAGGATTGGCAAAAGTTTGTAGAGTATAACGTTCGAGACGTTGAGATCGTTGATGCTCTTGAGCGCAAGATGAAGTTGATCGAACTTATCTTGACGATGGCATACGATGCTAAGTGCAACTATAATGATGTGTTCTCGCAGGTTCGAACTTGGGATTGTATTCTCTACAATCACTTGCACGATAAGAATATTCAGATTCCGCAGAAGAAGGAAAACCAAGGTCGCCAGATCGAAGGTGCATATGTGAAGGAACCGAAACCTGGACAGTATGACTGGGTGGTTTCTTTTGATGCTACTTCTCTGTATCCATCAATCATCATGCAGTATAACCAGTCACCTGAAACATTGATCAATGGTGTGGTTAAGGATACGACTGTTCGTGGTTTGCTTGATAGTAAGTATGACCTTGATGATCTCAAGCAAGACGATTACTGCATGACTGCGAATGGTTACTGCTATACTCGTGAGAAGCAGGGTCTATTCCCTGAGATTGTTCAGAAGTTCTTTGACGATCGTCAGCGATATAAGAAACTGATGATTGCAGCGGAGAAGGAATACGAACAAACTAAGAATCCGAAACTGAAGAATGACATCTCTAAGTATAACAATTTCCAGATGGCAAGAAAGATTCAGTTGAACTCTCTGTTCGGTGCCATGGGCAACGAATACTTCCGCTACTATGATGCTCGTATCGCCGAGGGCATCACGATGACTGGTCAGTTTATTATTCAAGAAGTCGGCAAGGCGCTTAACAATTATCTAAACAAGGTTGTCGGAACAAATGGACATGACTACTCTTTCTACAGCGATACTGATTCTTGTTACATTTCCTTGGACCCTCTTGTTCGTAAGTTTTATGGCAATCTGGATCGCGATAAACTCATTGATGTTCTCGATAAAATCTGCGAAGAGAAAATCACAGAGACAATCAACAAGAGTTGCGATAAACTTGCGGACTACACGAACGCATTTCAAAAGAAGATTGTCTTCAAACGTGAAGCAATCGCGGAACGTGGTCTCTGGGTTGCAAAGAAAAGGTATGCGCTCAATGTCTACGATAACGAGGGTGTCCGATACAAAGATCCGAAACTCAAAGTCATGGGTCTCGAGATTGTTCGTTCCTCGACTCCAGCACCTGTTCGCGAAAGTCTTAAAGAAGCAGTCCGACTCTGCCTGACAACTGACGAGAGCACTCTCCAGAAATTTATTGAGCACACTCGTGTGCTGTTCAATAACATGGAACCTGAAGAGATTGCATTCCCTCGAAGCGTAAATGGTCTAGTGAAGTATACTTCTCGTGCTGACATTTATGGTAAGGGAACGCCGATGCATGTTCGCGGTGCGCTGATGTATAATCACTTACTCGAAAAGCATAAATTAACTATGAAGTATGAGGCAATTCAAGAAGGCGAGAAGATTAAGTTCCTGTATCTAAAGGAACCGAATACCATCTCTGAAAATTGTATTGCTTTTATCGGTAAAATTCCAAAAGAACTTGACATTCATAAGTATATAGACTATAATACAATGTTCGAGAAGAGTTTCTTGGAACCATTAAAACAGATTGTAGAAGGACTTGGTTGGAATACAGAACCAGTCGCAACGTTGGAGGATTTATTTGGATGAATGCGCTAATTGATAAAATTAAAAAGAACAGTACGATTAAGGAGACTAACGTTCTCTCTAAGAGTAAGTTGTTCAGTACGAAGGATCTGATCCAGACATCAGTTCCTGCGTTGAATGTCGCCCTGTCTGGGAAACTGGATGGTGGGTTGACTCCAGGATTGACTGTCTTTGCTGGTCCATCGAAGCACTTCAAGACTGCGTTTGCTATGATGTTGGTGAAGAGTTTCCAGACTAAGTATCCTGATGGTGCTATTCTGTTCTACGACTCGGAGTTTGGTGCACCTCAGTCTTACTTTGAGAACTTTGGTATTGACACTGATAAGGTTATTCATACACCTATCACTGACATCGAACAGTTGAAGCATGATGTCATGCAGCAGATCAACCAGTTCGAACGTGGTGATAACGTTATGATTGTTGTTGACTCTGTTGGTAACTTGGCATCGAAGAAGGAAGTCGACGATGCTCTCGACGGTAAGTCGGTTGCCGATATGACTCGCGCCAAGCAGATGAAGTCGCTGTTCCGTATGATCACGCCACATCTTACCATCAAGGATATTCCGATGGTTGTGGTCAATCATACTTACATGGAAATTGGTATGTTCCCCAAGGCAATCGTGTCGGGCGGAACTGGTATCTACTACTCTGCTGATAACATCTTCATCATTGGTCGTCAGCAAGAGAAGCAAGGTTCTGAGATTGTTGGATACAACTTTATCATCAACGTCGAGAAGTCTCGTTACGTTCGTGAGAAGTCAAAGATCCCGATTGAAGTCACCTTTGAAGGTGGTATCAGTAAGTGGTCTGGTCTACTAGACATTGCTCTGGAATCTGGTCATGTCATTAAACCGTCGAACGGTTGGTATCAGAAGGTTGGTGAAGAAAAGAAGTATCGCCTCAACGATACTTACACCAAGGAATTCTGGATGCCAGTTCTTACCGACCCTACGTTTAGTGATTGGGTTGAAGGTCGCTATCGCATGGCAGGTGGACAAATGATGGAGGGTGATAATGTGGACGTATCTGATGAAGATATTTCAGAAGAATACGAAAACTTGTGATCAGTGTGGGGTCGTTCTGAAAAAGAACGATCCCGCCATCTGCCTGCATGGCATCGATGAAGGTCTTGAGTATGAGATTTATGTGTGTGAACCTTGTTGCGAACGAATCGCAAAAGAATATGATGAAGTAGAGGAAGTTAAACTTGCAGAAGATCGAGACGATTATCCTGAGTAAATTGTTTTCAGATGAAGACTACATGAGAAAAGTTATTCCTTTCTTAAAGAAAGAGTATTTCCATGATTCTTCTGAGCAAAGGTTATATCAATATGTCAATGATTTCGTAGAAAAATACAATTCACTTCCAACCGTGGAAGCGATTGAAATTGCTGTTCAGAATGACCGCAGTATTAATGAACAAGAATTTAAAAGCATCAACGAAAAGTTGACAGTGCTTGATGATAATTTGGTGGTCAATGAGAAGTGGTTGCTTGAGGAGACTGAGAAGTTCTGTAAGGACAAAGCAGTCTATAATGCAATCATGCAATCTATTCAGATTATTGATGGTGAAGATAAGCACCAAACTCAAGACGGTATCCCTTCGATCCTGCAGGAAGCATTGAGTGTTTGCTTCGACAACAATGTTGGTCACGATTATCTTGACAACTCTGACTCTCGATTCGACTTCTATCATCGTGATGAAACCAAGTTACCTTTCGATCTAGAAATGTTCAACAAGATTACCAATGGTGGTCTCCCGAACAAGACTTTGAATATTGCTCTTGCTGGTACTGGTGTTGGTAAGTCATTGTTCATGTGTCACATGGCAGCAGGTGCGTTGGGTCAAGGTAAGAACGTTCTCTATATCACCATGGAAATGGCAGAAGAACGCATCGCTGAACGTATCGATGCTAACTTGATGAACGTAAACATTCAGGATCTGAAGGATCTGTCCAAGTCCATGTTCGATAATCGTGTTGACAAGATCCGCAAGAAAACTGAAGGTAAGTTGATCATCAAGGAATATCCGACTGCGTCTGCGCACGTTGGACACTTCAAGGCACTGCTAAACGAACTGCAACTGAAGCGAAACTTCCGACCAGATATTATCTTTATCGACTACCTAAATATTTGTGCATCCAGTCGATTTAAGGCGGGTGCGGGTGTAAACTCTTATACATATGTTAAGGCGATCGCTGAAGAACTTCGCGGGTTCGCAGTTGAGTTCGATCTTCCTGTTGTATCTGCCACTCAGACTACTCGTGGTGGTTATGCTAACAGTGACGTTGACTTGACTGATACTTCAGAGTCCTTTGGTTTGCCAGCAACTGCTGACTTGATGTTTGCTCTTATCTCGACTGAAGAACTTGAGAAGATGGGGCAGTTGATGGTCAAGCAGTTGAAGAATCGATACAACGATCCAGCAATGAACAAGCGGTTCATGGTTGGTATTGATCGAGGTAAGATGAAACTGTATGACCTTGAGCAATCTGCACAACAAGGGATTATGGATTCTGGTCAGGAAGATGTTCCTGTGTTTGAACGAACACCAATAGGAGCGAGGTCTAGGGAGTTTTCTAAGTTTGACTTCTAATTTTATAGAACTATATCCAAACGTATTGTCGTTGGAAGATTGTAATCTTGCATGCGAACTGATGGATGATATTATTTCTCGTCCAGATCCTGGTGCAGCATGTGTTCTTTCTGACGATGCGAGCAGGACTGACTGGAACATCTTTACTGACAGATATGGTTCTCTTAAAAAAACTGAAGATAAAATTTTAGAAGCAGTAATTTCTGGTTGGAGAAAATACAACAAGAAATATTCTGCCTGCTCTAGATCTGGGTATGAAGTATTTAATCCAGGATGGAAATTTCAACGATCTGAAACTGGTGGTGGATTCCATCAGTGGCACCATGAACAGGGCGCAGGAAGGCAATCTCCTTCTAGATTTGCTGTCTGGATGATATATCTAAACGATGTTGAAACTGGTGGTAAGACTGAATTTAAGTTCCAAGAACTGGAAGTTAGACCAACAGCAGGAACATTAGTTATTTGGCCAGCAGCATATACTCATCCTCACCGTGCGAATCCAGACTTGGTAGGAAAAAAATATATTGCAACTGGTTGGTTTAATTATCCAGACCGAGAGCGTATTCGTAAATAAAACACTTGACAAATCCATATAAGTATAGTATAACTAATTTGTAATTGGTGCCATAGCTCAGCTGGATAGAGCAAGAGCCTTCTAAGCTCTAGGTCGTAGGTTCGAATCCTACTGGCATCGCCATTTCTAAGGATAGATTATGACTGAAGAAACTCAAGAATTGAATTTGAAGTTGGTAGCAACCACATTAATTTGGACCAACGCTGGTACTGAAGATATGCCACTATGGAGAGCAAGTGGAGGTAAAGAATATATCATAAAGAGATTCAATTATGAACCTACCATCGAAGAAATTGGTAAGTCAGTCGAGGACAGGCGACATCTGATTGAAAACCACTATAAAGAATTTCATGAAACTCTTTCTGGATGGCAGTTGTATTTTGATCAGAACATGACTCACAATGAGTATATGCAGTATCATCTAACCCAGTCTGTTGATTTCCCTGCGACAGATCTAACAGAGGTTGATGCGTCAGAGGAAATGTCTGCGATTGTCTCGCAATAATCTAACAATAATCCATACCTATTACAATGAACAATCCCTGCTCGAAACTCAAATCGAGAGGTGGAATGTTTACAACCAACCAGTAAACATTATTTTGATTGATGATGGATCGCAGAAAGTTCCTGCGATTGACGTGATAAAACAACACGAACTTAAAGATTATATTAACTTTTCTTTATACCGTGTTACAGAAGACATTGGATTCAACAGTCATGGTTGCCGAAATCTTGGTGCCAGACTAGCAAATACTGATTGGTTGGTATTCCTGGATATCGATTATACGATACAACCATCAGATCTAGCAAGATTAAAAGAAGATCCCCTCGATCCTGATACATGGTATGAAATGAATGCCAAGTTTCATGGTCGAGGGGATCCGTACATGGCATTAAATCAATTTGTTATTCCGAAGAAAATGTTCCTAGATGATGGTGGATATGATGAGTCGTTTGTTCCATTTCATTATGGTGATCGAGATTTACTAGACCGATTGGCAAGTAAATACAACAAGAAAAATCTTGATTGGTTGACATTAACTTGTAGACGTGGAGGCAGAAAAGCAATTCATGATGACACTGCCGATATCCCTGTATATGATGACGAGAAAATGGTTTTTTATACGAAGAATTTTAGACTCTCCGAGATCGTCAAAACGGATAAGAAAATCAATTTCGAATGGACTCAAGTATTATAAATAGGGAGTAACATAAGATGGGATCCCTATGCATAGTTTTATAAATTTCCTTACTGAAGCAGCAATTCTACACATTGAACATCCCTCTGATAGATTGTTCGATGGTTCACAAGCAGCAAAGCATGCACTAAGAACATTGAAGCAGGTTTCTGCTGGTAAAGCACCAACAATGACTCGCAAGATTGACGACAAGATGTCGTTCAATGTTATTCGCAGAGCAGACGGTAAGGTTGGTGTTAAGTATAAGGGAACTGGATCCTCTTATAATTTCTCGGAACAAGATATCGATACGCAGCATGGTCATAAACCATATCTTGCACATCCACTTAAACTACTTCTAAAACATCTTCCCAAAGTTATTCCGCATACTCCTGGTGAGTATCAGGGCGGATACATGTCAGACAGAGAATCTAGAGAACATGAAAACGGTAAAATCTCTCATACTCCAAACACTATTAAATATGCTGCTGATGCTGACAGTCCAGAAGGTAAAGCACTGGCGAAGTCTAAAGTCAGTGCGGTAATTCACACAAAGATTACTTCTGCTGGACCAAAACCACTTACCAGTCTTGAAGGTTTCGGTCATCATCCAGACGTTCACCTAGTTCCACATCTTGTTTCTAAAGACCATGCAGTTGTTCCAAAAGAATATAAGTCACCTGCTGATCAACATCTGAGGCAAGCAGAACAACTGATGGGATCGCATGGTTTCGATCACCTTGGTGGTCACGAGCAAACTCTGCGTCAGTATATCAACTCGACAGTTACAACTGAAGAAACTCCATCGGCAGAGGGATATAAAGGTTATCTCCGCAGATGGCATCAGAAAAAGATTGATGCAGTAAAGACCGACAAGGCAAAGACTGCTAAGAAAAAAGTAATGGATGACATGGTTGATCATGTCTCCAAGAACCAAAAAGAATTCTATAAGACTCTAGAAATCCACCACCATCTGCAACAAGCAACTAACCATCTGTCTAGAGGGTTGGATTCATTTGGTGCAGGTGGATTCCACACAACAACTGGTGGTGAAGCATCGGGTGGTGAGGGTCACGTCTATAATGGACTGAAGGTTGTTGACCGCGAAGGATTCTCTAAAGCGAATCGTGCACGTAGCGAAATCTTGAGAGCGAGCAGAGGAAAATGAGCGAAACGCATCACTTAACAATTGGTAGATTTGCTCCTGTTCATGCTGGTCATGCCATGATGATCAACAAGGTTTTAGATGCAGCAAAGCATGACAATGCAAGTCACACAATCCTGACAACTGCAACTCATGATGGTAACAAGAATCCACTGACACCAGAGCAAAAGGTAAAGCATCTTAAGAGAGCATTTCCTAGTGCGAACGTCGAAGCATTGAGTAAAGGTCATCCGACTCTGCTTCATCATCTGTCTAAGTTACACAGTCAGGGTGTAAAGAATATCGTTGTTCATGCTGGTTCGGACAGAGCGCATGAATATCACACATTAATTCATAAGTATAATGGAGTCGAAGGTCGTCACGGTCATTTTAATTTTGACTCAATCAAAGTTAAGACTGTCGGTGGAACAAGAACCGACGCCGACGAGGGTGTTGCTGGTGCATCTGCTACTAAGATGCGCAAGGCAGCATCATCTGGTAACGAAAAAGCATTCCATGCAATGGCACCAAGTTCTATGTCGACAATTCATAAACGCGAAATGTATAAAGACGTTCGTCGTGGAATGGGAATACACGAATCGATTTCATTCAAACAATTCCTAGAAAGAATCTAAGATGGCACAGATTAGAGTTAATGACGAATTCTATGAGACCCAAGGTCTTGTAACATCAGATGGCGAATTAGTAACTACTGCAAATCCTCTGCCAGTCACAATGTCGCAAGGTGGTTCTGGTCTATCAGAAAACAGCACCTTCGGATTGAACGTTGCTCGTGGTTTACTACCAGGAATGTCGGGCGTTTTTAAGACAGGTGTTAATTCTGCATTTGGAAATGGAACCGAAG
>Ga0222713_10004975_pt1 | contig 13087 bp, 10 predicted proteins | sample C33_649DmetaG_FD_165061 | JGI IMG/M metagenome (GOLD analysis project Ga0222713, IMG submission 165061) | Estuarine water microbial communities from San Francisco Bay, California, United States - C33_649D | ecosystem: Environmental > Aquatic > Marine > Unclassified | place: USA: California...
TCTGCAGGATTATCTAAACAAAGAATTAAAGAAATTCAAAATGAAATTAAAGCAATTAGAGAACGTGCTGAGGCAAAAAAGAAAGCTTTAAGAGAAACATTTGATAAAGAAAATGCCGAACTTGAGCTACAAAAAGCTAAATTAGATTTGCAAAATGCAGTTGCTCGTGGCGACAATGAGGCTATGGCTGCTGCACAAATTAGAATTCAACAAATTCAAAAAGAGGCAAGTCTTAAAGCTGCTGAATCAAAAATTGATGAAAATGCTAAAAAAGCAGAAGAAAAACAACAGGCGATACTTGATAAAGATGCTGCATATAAAGATGCTCTTAAAGAAGGTGCTGCAAAGCAAGGAAAGAAAGCAGAAAATTTACAAGGAAGTATCTCAACGATATCCTCACTTGCTGCAACTTTAGGTAGAGTAGCACAGTTACAAATATTTGCAGATTCTCCTTCAGCAACAGCACAACAAAAAACAGATTTTAAACAAGCTTTTGCTAATGCTCTTAATGATATTGCCAAAGCAGCTAAATCTGATCCTAAAGTTTTAGAATCATATGGACAATTTTTAGAAAGAACAGATACGGGTAAAAAAGATAAAAATAATAAACCTATTTTTGAATATAAAAAAGATAAAGAAGGAAATTATATTCCTGGAAAAATGAATGAAGCATATAAATCTATGCTTCCAGGATTTAGTACTTCAGAAGGATCTGCTTTAACAGAGTTAAAACAATTATCTGCGGGAATGACTACCTTTGCAGAAAAAATTACTGGTGGAAAAACTCTTTCACAAATATATGACATATTGGCTAAAGGATCTCCAAAGGGGCAAGAGATAACTGTTGAAATGTTAGAAAAAGCTTTAGCTAGCGGGAAGTATAACAAGTATCTCGATACTGGATCTGTTGCCGATATGCAAAAGACTGGTTTCTTTAATAAAGATGGAAGCTTAAAAGATAATGCTCGTGAATTAGCAATAAGATCTCAAGAGTTACAGGCAAATCAAAAGTTTAATACTGGTGGAATTTCATATAATGTAAAAACTGGATATGATGCTAGATGGGGAAATCCTGGTGCAGTACGTATGTCTATGGGCGGATATATTAAACGTGCAGTAACTGGAATTTCTTCAATGAATTCATCTCAGCCTTATCTAGTTGGAGAAAGAGGTCCAGAGCTATTTGTCCCATCATCTGGCGGACAGATTATTCCAAATAATTTAATTGGTCCTAAATATGATATAGGGTCTAATGTTTTAAATTCTGTTCCTTCAGGATCTGTAAATAGTTCATACAACAATAACGTTTATAATATTGATATAGACTTAAATGGCACAAATGTAACAGCAGATGATATACTTAGAAAGTTCAAATCAGAGCTAGCACTAATTGGTGCTAAAGAAGGAAGAGTAAGAACTTTGGGAGGCGAATACTAATGCCACAGCCATATGTAAGTTTACCTAGAGGCTCAATTTTATATATTGAGGCTAAGGATCTTTTGGCTACTCCTGCGGGGACAGTTAAAACTTGGAATAAAGTTTCAGAGCATAATAGAAGCGCTTTTCAAATAGGTAATGAAAGAATTGAAAAAATAGTTAGAACATCAAATGGAACTTTACGAAAGAACCATATTGCCGATAAAAAGAAATTTCAGGTTTCTTGGGATATGCTTCCATCATACAGAAGTTTAACAGTTGACGGCGGCTGGGGAGCAGAAGACTTAAGATCATTTTATCTAGGAGATGAAGGAAAACAAAGTTTTAATATTAGAATAAACCTTGCTAAAACAGGATCAGACCAATCAACATCTGGATACGAATCTTATACAGTAATATTTTCATCATGTGATTTTACGGTTGTTAAAAGAGGTTTACAACCACACTGGAGCGTTTCATTATCGCTGGATGAGGTATAATGATTCCTTTAACAACAACTGCTAAGAACGCTATAGAGCAAAATACATCTGTTACTTATGGCACATCTTTAATATTTGAATATAGTATGAACTCTATGATTGATGGAATTACCGTAACTGGAGCCACAATAACCAAAACAGATTCTTCTGGCGCTTCATATACACCGTTTAAAAAACTATTTCCCGTTGATTCTATTATCAAACCATTTAGACCAATAGGTGCTGGATTAAAATATGCTATATCTGGAGACGTTGATTCAGGATGGAAGAACCCAAAATCTTTAACGTATAGTCCAAATTTTAGAGTATATTATCCTGGCTCAGATACATTTTATAAGTATTATATTTCTGCTCAGGGATCAGGCCTTGACGTAACAGTAACATATCCTAAAACTATATTAACAAATAAAATAGTTGCCAGATTTGAGTTGGCTCATTCTACACCTACAACATGGACTATTTATGGAAACGGTTCAGTTCTTGCCACTGGAACAAACTCTGATATTGTTCCATTTACTACAGGCGGAAATAAGAATTATGATGCTGGAACTGTAACAATATATTATAATGGAACATCATGGGTAAAGACAGAGCCTGCTACAATTTCTGCTCCTGTAAGTTTAACTAGTACTAGAATAACAACTGGAGCGGTTTCTGGAAAGTATATTGGATTAATTGAACTATCACCTAAATGGTATGTAGACGCAACAGATCACATGGTATCTTTTGACATATCTAAAGAATCATCTACAAGCTCAGAAGACCTTATGCCAGTTGGAAAGATATCAGCAAACTCATTATCTCTAAGCATGATATCTTATGAGTCACCTAGAAAAGTTATATCCTTTGACAAGACTTTAGCATTTGATTCTACTAAAATTTATTTATACAAAAATACAGAAATTAAACCATATATTAAATTATATAACTCTGGTGGGACTCTATCTGATTCCCAAGGATCATATGACAACATACTGCAAGGAATATTCTATGCAGACACATGGTCTTTTTCAGAATTTGGAGATATATCTTTAAATGCTTTAGATGGAGCTAAAATATTACAAGAGACAATAGCAACTAAATTGTTATGCGAAAACTTTTCAGCCACCGCTATTATTAGAAGATTATTAGACTCAGTGGGATTTACTAATTACAATTTTAATATTAAAGATACAGATACTTCCATTATAACCCCTACGTATTGGTGGACTGAAAACAATAAAACAGTATGGGATTGTTTACAAGAGTTATGTAGAGACACTCAAATGACTGCGGTATTTTCTTATAATAACGTATTACAGTTCTATAGCAGAGAGTGGATATTTGATTCTACTAGGGCATCTAACTGGGATTTTAGAAGTGAAACATCTGGATCTAATTTGTCTAATATACTTTCTTTTAGTAAAAATGATTTACCATCGGCCAACCAAGTAAAAGTATTTTGGAATAGTGTTTTAACATCTAACTATATTCAAAGCGCCCAGGCCCCATGGGTATCAGATACATATATACTTTCTGCATTTACTTTAAATCAAAATATTTTAACAACACATACGGCTGGTCAATACATGCATTTTACTCCAGCAGTTGTAAATGAGCAAGAGCTTGGCACAACAGCATACAACTATACTGGGTATCTTGCAATTGGAGCTGAAATTATAGAGTATGATGCTGTAAATTTTGAGTATGTTGATTTAAATGGGACAAAACAATTTGTTGATTTGATAAGCAAAACAGATAACAATAAATACTTAGGCATAAGCCAACAAGGAACTTTAAAGCCAAGCGGAAAATATAGAATTAAAACACGAGGGGCATTTAATACACCAGTATTAAATCATTATATTGATGCACAAGACATAGTAAATTCTTGGAGTGGTCATGAGGTGGTGTGGACATGAGTCCAGAAATATACGGAGATAGATGGTGGACATTGCCTGGTGAAGGATATTCATCTCCTACGGCAACAACACCTGCTGATTTAAAAATTCCATGGATAAGCATTCAAACAACTTCTCCAACAAGAGCTGTGATAACTCTTGGAACCCCATCTGTAACTCCAGGAAGTTACGGTGGATCTGGAACAACATATACTCATAACGACCCAGATTTTGTTTTTACAACAACAAGCGGAACACATGTAAGAGAGGATTTAATTCCTGGACAAAAATATTCAGTTAGAGCTAGAGCATACACAGGAGCAAATGCTACTGGAACATATGGAGATTATATTTATGAATCATTCACTATGCCAAAACTTGCTCAGGTTGCAGCACCATCTGCTACAACAAGTGGCACAACTACTCCAAGCACTCCAACATATACAGATGAATTAACAAAATCAACGCTAGCAAAAATACTTGCAGAAGAAGCTGCTGCTGCAGCCGCTGCTGCTGGCTCAAATGAATCTTTAGACTTATCAAATAGCTCTACATTTTCTACTGAAAAATTGGGAACATCTACTGCTTTTTCTGGAAATAGAGAGTTGCAAAGGTCTTACTTAAAAGTTACTAGTACAAATAAAGACTCTAATTCTTATTCCGTAGCAATTAAAAATACAGGAATATCAACTTCGTATACCAAGTACTCTTTTGGGGCAGGAATATTATTTGCCAGTACTTTGTCTAATTTGAGATCTGGCGGCGGAATAGGATTCTTTACTAATTCTACTGGTACAAATGGATATTATATTGAGCTTCAAACAGATCAAAGCCAAGCAAATGATAAAGATAAATCTTTAAAGATATACAAAATTGTAAATACAAAAAGAATATATCTTACAGATTCCCAAGACAAAAATTCAGGCAGACTCCTTGGAGGAGTATTAACATCAACCTTATATAAATTAGATGTTGATGTTACAGTAGACAGCACTGCAGGTATAGTTGTAATTGATGTATATGTAAATAATTTTAAAGTAAGCGCAGTTGATACCAGTGTTCCAAATACTACTGATCCAAAGAAAAAAATAATTACCCCTACAGCCAATATTGCCTTATTTTCTAAATTGCATACAACCGCATTTGATTATGTCTATGCAAATCCTGTAAGCGCAACACAAATTACAGATGCTTCATCTAGAAAAATATATGACGGTCAGTATTCAACATCAACAATAGATTTTACATTTGGGGAAAAGGTTGCACAAAATTTTAATTCTCCAGATAACAAAATTTCTTTCCTAGAAGAATTTGGAAAAACGGTTAGAGAAATAAGATATGTAAAAGCTAATTTTGCACAGTCCGCTGCAATACCTTTATATGCTAGCACAGGTATAAATAAATTTGCAACAGTTTTAGGAAGTAAATTTTCAAACCATACTGCTGAAATATTTGTAATAAATAATGCAAGCTCATTTATACCATTATCGGTTGGAAATGAACAACAGTTTTTTGTGCTAGGAAACTATGTAGATAATGGGTCTCAACACGAATATACCGAACCCGTAGATGAATCCACAGCGCTTGAGCCAGCCACATTTCAGTCAATGTGGATTCAGTCTGAATCAGACGCAAAAGCTTTATACGGCTGGATTAAAAACCAATGGTCTAAACAACAACAATCTGTTAATATGGAAATTTTTGGCAACCCAGCAATAGAGGTGGGCGATATAATTACAATTAATTATCCTAAGAATGATTTAGATGGAACTAAAAAATTCCTAGTAACAAATGTAAATACGTCTTTTGATGAGGGGGTATCTACCGACATAACCGCTAGATCTATTTATAGCGCATAAATGGTATAATAAAAATATGGCAACAAAGAATCCAAGAATTTCTAAGTCAGGAGTAACGACTACTGGCCGTTTTCCGCTTTATTCAAATTCACCAGAAGTTAATGATGCCGACCCATCTTTAGTTAGGCTAGTAGCAGGAAACTCTCTTTCTGCTCTATATCTTTCAGCTGGGTCAGATTTACTTGGCGAAGACATTGATCTTTTAGACGGCACTCTTGTTGAAGGAGATGGGTCTTCAAGCGAATTATCTAATGAAGCTTCATTAACACCTTCAGATTTTTTTAGGTTTGGAACTCCTAATATATCAGACATATCTATTGTTTCTAATACAGTTGTTTATGATTCTGCAGGGAACCCAAGCGTAACACTGGTATTTAAAATAAAAAATTCAAGCGGGGAGACATTAAAAGGAATGAATGCAAAGGTTGAACTAGTATGATAACTAAATTTGGAAAACGATTTTTAACAAATTATTTAGCAGGCAATGTTGCTTTTTCTGCAAAAGAGTTAGCTTTTGGAATAGGAAATACTACACCAGATACAAATGGAAATGATACAAGACTAGACTTTGAGTTTTACAGAGTTCCAGTAAAATTTACCAGCATAGACATTGCAGAAGTAAGTGGAAGCTTTGTTTACAAAGCGGTATTTGTTGCAACAATTCCTCAAGATGTGGCTGGAGTTATATCTGAAATTGCTTTATATCCAGCAAGTAGAACATCAACAAATAATTTTGATAGCAAGTTTATTAGTTCGTTTGAAAACAATGTTTTGTGGGAAGATTCAATTGGATCTAATCCTAGCATTCAATTAAATAGCCCAACGTTTACATCAAAAATTGGAGAAAATTCTGTATTAATTCAGTCTCCTTCTTCTACAGCAACTGAATATAAAACAGCAACAGGAACAATAGATCTATCTGGATATAGCATTAATGATAGCCTAGCCATTGCCTATAATAAAGCGGATGCTAATTTATCTAAAATACGTGTAAAGTTTTATAGTTCTACAACCCAGTATTGCTACATAGATTTTACACCAACATCTGGAACTGGAGATAAAATACAGTCAGCTACTTTAGCTACATTATTTTCTAATACATCAACAACTCCGCCAGATTTTAAAAATATAACTAACCTTGGAGTTGAAGTAACTGCAACAAGTGGCGGAACAACATCAGTATACTTTGACGGAATTAGAATAAATGATGAAGACACATTTGATCCTTCATATGGAATGATTAGTAGATCTGTTTTAACTGGAGGAGATATAATTACTAAAACCTCTGGTAGACAAGTAGACGTAGAGTATAAGTTACAGTTAGGATTCTAATGTCTAATCCATCCGACTTAAATGTGGTTTCCCAGCCAGATACAGATAAAAATTATTTTAATTTTAAAGCAACTAATTTAAAAATTGATCAAACGTATGCAATTAAATTTCAATGGGTTTATTCTGATGGAACGGTTAGCGATTGGTCACCAGGTAAATTTGTAACTACAAGCACAGAATTAGTTCCACCCGCACCAACAGCTACTGTTACAGGTGGGGCTGGATTTATAAAAGTAGAGCTTCCAACATTTCCAGCAAACGCTTTGCGTGTTGATATAAGAATTTCTGGAGGAACTTTTGGAAATGGAACAGTTGTTACAGATTCTTTTACTTCCGCTGGAGTAAAAACAATTGCAGCTTTAGGAGCTGCATCTCCAGGAAATGCTTATGTTGTAACTTTATTAACAGTAACTCCTAGTAAAATAAATGGAGATCCATCTACTCCAACAACTGTTTATGTAACAGATCCTTCAGCAGCTTTAGTAGTAACTGCTCCTCAAGACCCGTTTGCACCAGTTGTAAAAGCTGGATTAGCTTCTGTAATTGTAGAATGGAGCGGTAAAAAATCTGATGGAACTGATTTAACTGTTACTGGATTTAGCGGAGCAAAAGTTCATATAGGAACATCTGCTGGATTTACTCCATCAGATAATAATTGGGTTCATACTTTAAATTTTGCAAATGGATCAAATAGAGTTTCTATCGGTGTTGGTTCAATTATAGATAAAAGCAATAATACAACATTACAGTATGGAACAGCGTATTATATTAAATTAGTTGCAGTAAATGCTAATGGTGATTTAAGTAATGCAGTCTCGGCTTCAAATAACCCAGTTACTGTTTTAAGAGTAGCTGCTAGCGAAATTGATGCTGGCATATTAAGAGCAGATGCTTATATACAAGCGGGAGCAGATGGTGGACAAAGAGCAGTTTTATCTGGTAGTACATCTCCTTTTATAATTTATGGAACAGACGGAACAACAAAATTATTAGAATACTTAACAAGTGGAACTACAGGAACTCTTGCAATTAAAGGCTCTGGAACATTCAGCGGAGACATAAGTGCGGCAAGTGGAACATTTACTGGTAATGTAACAACTAGTGGAAATATTTCAGCAAGTAACGGTAATTTTACAGTCAATAATGGAGTTTTAACTGCATTAGATGGAACTATTGGTGGTTGGACAATTAATGGATCTATACTTCAAAGCACTGCTAACAATAGCGGACAAATAAAACTTCAACCAATTACAGCAAATGGCGGAAAAATAGCGTTGCTTTATGGCGGAGTAGAAAAAATTACAATTGATGCAGTAGAAGGAATTATTGGGCCAAATATCACAGTTGCAGGAAACACTGGACCTGCATTTAAAATAACTCCAACTGGTACAGCAGAATTTAGAGGAACTATATATGCATCAAATGGTATATTTAGTGGAACAGTATCTGGTGCTACAATTCAAACAAGTAATAGTAGTTATATCAGAATGGATGCTGCATCGCCAGCAGAAATTCAACTACATGCAAATGGATATACTTACGACGGAACCATAGATTTTGGTGGCGGCACATCAAATAATAAACCATTTGGATCTTTGGTAATACAATCGCCATCAAATGCTCCATATTTTAAACCTTCAATAACTCTAGATGACTCATTTGGAATAACTTTTGAATCATATAATAGAATTTATTTTACTGTTAGTCAACCACAATCTGGAACAAATGACACCGCTTATTCAAATGTGTCTGCTTATATTGAACAATACGGATCACAAGGAGCATTTCAAGGAAGATTTAATTTTACAGCCAATATACCTGTAGGTGATAAATCCTTTAGGCCAATCTTTGCTGGCACATCAAGTTTGCCAGAAGCCCTATATCCATTTGAGGAAATAGGTTCGATCTACTTGGAGTATTAGTAATGGCAGGAATGTGGATTAAAAGATCCTCCTGGTCCTCTATAAAAAACATGTGGATCAGAACAACAGCTGGCTGGAGCCCAGTTAGATCTGGATATATTAGAGTAAATACTTCTGGTACTGGATGGAAAAGGTTTTGGTTTAAAGCAAATCTTCCAAATGAAATAACTAAACCTAGATTTAATACAACAAATACTTCTGGCACTGGAACAATATATGATGGTCCAACAGCTACAAGTCCACAATATTTAAATGAAAACCTATTTGGAAAAGATGGAACATATTCAAATTACACAGCAATATCTGATAGAAAAATTTCTTATGGGGACACAGATACCGCAGACATTAATTCAAGAACAGTTATTGTATACGATGACAGATTTACATCTGCTGGAGGAGTTACAACTGCCAATAGAATTTCAGTAGATGATAAATATTTGTTTTACGAAATGACTGTTTCAAATGGAACAGATCCATTAAATTCAATTAATTCTATTAGCAATGGAATTAAAATGATTAAAAGTCAGCCTCAATTAGGTCCATTTACAACAGCTCTTACTGGAAACTCAACACCATTATCAACATTAACATTTAATTATAACTTAGAAAATTTCTATTATAATAGAGTAGAACAGGCAAATTCTAAAATTAGGTGGTGGAGATCGTCTACTCAATCTGCTTCTGGAACACTTCTTAAAGAAGAAACAATTTCCGCCACGCTTACTAGCTCAGACTCTTCGTCTTTATCTGGACAAAGTACCTATACAGTTGCAGCTAGTGCTGACAATGATTATTATATAGTTGTAGAGATAATTGCAGGAAGTTCTTGGACCAGGCATTTTGGATACAGCAATGCTTATCAAATAGATTCATTTTCTAGTGCAAAAATTCAACCTCCATACAGATTTTCATTTGGTAAAACCATATACGTTGGAACAAATGGTTATATAGGATTAGATTCTGGTAGTTATTCACCATCAAATTTACCAGACGGAAGATCAATAGCTATATTTGTAAAAGATTTAACTCAATATTACTTAGCAGAATATTCTGATTCAAGTGTGTATTATTTATATATAAAAAGCTACTTGTACAATACATCCGCTTCTTCTGTAAATGCATTAGACTATCAAATTAAATTTTATAATGATCCAAATATAAATTATTGCGATATTTATATTGTAAGAAAAGGAAGTAACGTAGGTTCATTTTCAGATGTTTCAACTGGTTATTATGGAGCATGGGGACAAACAGATCCAAAATATGCTGGAATGGTTGGTCCATATTCTATTTCTCAAGGAACTGTTTTTAGAGTTTATTTTGGCGATCAGGCTGGAACTACAAGTGGAATTCCGTGGACTGCAGTAAATAATAATTTGTGGGATACTGTTCAAGAATGGTCTTACCCCCCTGGACTTGATGATGATTGGACGGCTGTAGTTAGTGCTGCAAATCAATCTGCTCCGTTTCCAACAAATACAGTTGCCCCAACATTAACAACAGATACAGGAAATTTTTCAGCTGGATCAACAATAACACTTAATACTGGAACATGGACTGGCACAAATTCTTATACATATGAAATATTGTATGGAGGATCTACTCCTATAGCAACAGATTCAGCTGCAACAAAAACTCTTATTAATACAAATCAATATGTTATAACAAACGCTGATGCTTCAGCACCTTCTTATTATTTTAGAGGCAGAGTTACTGGATATTCAGGATCAGGACAAACTGGAAATTCTGCACAAGCCTTTACAACTACTTCTGCCAGATCAACGCTTAATCCAACTACTACAATATCAGTAGGAACATCAACTGAAACTGGATTTACAATTAGCGGAACAGCTGGACCGCTAACTGGATTTGGAACTACTTATGTAAATGTTACAGAAATACAAATATATAATAGCTCTCAATCTTTAGTTAGCACAATAACAACAGGCCTTCCAACTGTTAATGGAACTACTGGAGCATGGTCCTATGTTTGGACAGGACATTCTGGAGCACAAGCAACTTATTACGCAAAAGTAAAAGTAACCGCCACAGACTCTGATCAAACTACATTTACAACTGCATTTTCATCTAGTATTTCAACACTTGCAGCATTAAGTTCTCCAACAATATCTAGCGTATCATATTCTACCTCAAATAATACATGGACAGTAAATTATACTGGAGGATCTGGTCCATATTATCAAATATGGTATCAGCCAAGCACTAGTTCTACTGGAGCCCCCACTTTAAATGGATCAGAAACAAGTACTCCAGATGCAAGTTCATCAAGCTCATCTTCTACCGATAGGGTTTTAACACCATCAAGTGGTTTTGTATATTGGTGGTGGGTTAGATCAGCTAAAACTTTAAATGGAACAGGGGTTGGAAACGTGAGTGCTTGGAATGGTCCAGTTACAATGTCTCCAATGAATACAGCAATTCCAACTCTTACTGGAACTGCCAAAGTAGGACAAACCCTTACATACGGAATTGGAACATGGATAAACTCGTCTTCTCAAGATTTAAGATTATATAGAGGTACTGCAAGTGTTGCCACCTCTGAAACTTTAGCAGCCTCTTCTACATCTACAAGTGCAACATATACAATTCCTTCTTCTGATTTTACAGATCCTAATAATAGAAAATATTATAGATCTTTTGCAAATGTTTCTAATCCTAGCTTTTCTTCAGGATTTGTAGCAGGAACAGAAATAGGTCCACTTGTAAATGTAAATTTATATACAATAACATTTGATAGTCAAAGTGGTACCTCCGTATCTTCATTAACACAATCTACTGAAGGTGGATCTATTGCTAAACCAACAGATCCAACAAGAAGCGGGTATTCATTTGGAGGCTGGGCAACTTCAAGTACTGGAACTACAGCAGTATCTTGGCCAAGAACTCCATCATCAGATGAAACATTATATGCAATATGGAGTCAAGACGTAGTTGCCCCATCAGCTCCATCTTCAGTATCATGGGGAACTCATACATATGCATATGTATCTGGAAGTCTTTCAACTACATTAACAAATGCTGCTGCAGGAAACTCAACAAAAACTCAAAATTGGACATATCAATCTCGTGTTACATTTAACTATAGTTGGTCATCAGTAACTGGTGCAACAAGCTATGAAGTATTTACAAGCTCTAGCTCTACTGCACCAACCTCTTCAAGCACTGGAACAGATGTTGGAAATACTACTACTGGATCATTTACGGCAGTTCAAACAAATAGAGGAACTTTAACTAGATATGCATGGGTAAGGGCTGTAAATAGTGCTGGTAAAAGTGGATGGACAGCAGCTGGATCAACCACATCAACAGCAACAGTAGTCTCTGGACTTTCTACGGCAGGAAATGTTAAAATTTGTAGAACTAGTACTACAACATGTACAAACGCTTCTGGTGTTACAAACACAGCTCTTTCATACACATATAGTGGAGTTAATACAGGCTTTTCTCACGTAGCTTATCTTAGCAATATTACAATTTCTGGAACTACTGGATTAAGCGCTAACTCATAAAATGGAGAATATATGTTAACAGATAAAGAAAAAATAGATATTTTAAATGACAAAATTTCTGAGCTAGAAAACTATATTTTAGAGCTAGAAACAGCAATGGATAATAATGAAATTCATGAAAGCCAGATAGCCTTTGTAAACAACATACTTTTAGAGGAAAGGGGCTCAGTAAAGGCTCTTAAATCTCTATTGCAAGAAATAAATCTAAATGCTATAATATGAAAGGAGGAACAAAATGACCACATTATCAAATGAAGAAAAGCTTACAATAGTTAATTCTAAATTAAAGAATCTTAACTATAATAAGTTTAGTCTAGAAATAGATAAAGTATCTGAGAATGCTAAAGCATCTCCAGATTCAAATACCATTTCAAGATTAAATTTATTAATTTCAGAAGCGGACAGACAAATTGTTGCCCTAACAACAGAGGCTGCACTATATACACCAGAAGAGGCATAAAATGGCAGAAAAAGCTGAACTAGTTATAACAGCCCTACAACAGCGTATTGGAGAAGTAGTATCTAATTATGAAACTCAAATTGCATTTTTACGGGCAGAAATTACTAAACTTATGGAAGAAAAAGAGGCAAAGGTTGAGGCTGTTAAAGAATTCGAAACCCACCTTAACAATATCACAACCAACTAAT
>Ga0222713_10004976_pt1 | contig 13086 bp, 10 predicted proteins | sample C33_649DmetaG_FD_165061 | JGI IMG/M metagenome (GOLD analysis project Ga0222713, IMG submission 165061) | Estuarine water microbial communities from San Francisco Bay, California, United States - C33_649D | ecosystem: Environmental > Aquatic > Marine > Unclassified | place: USA: California...
CGTGAGCAGGCCGGCGAGGTCGGAGGCCTTCTCGACGACGGGTCCGGAGGTCACGCGCACCGGGCGGCCCATCTCTTCGGCGAGGATCATCGCGAGGGTCGTCTTGCCGAGTCCGGGCGGGCCGTGGAGGAGGATGTGGTCGAGCGTGCGGCCTTCGCGACGCGCGGCGCCGATCATCACGCGCAGGCGTTCGACCGTGCGCTGCTGGCCGACGAACTCGTCGAGCTTCGGCGGGCGCAGGGCGGCGTCGAGCGAGCGGTTCGCGCGGGATACGGCTTCCTTGCCGGCGGGCGGCGGGGGGTCATCGGGCGAATCCTTGCGGGCCATGGGCGCAAGGTGCGGGGTCGGGGCGAATTGGCAACCCTCAGTCCTCGGCGAAGCCTTTCGGCAGGGCGGCGGCGGGGAGGCGTTCGACGTCGGCGCCCAGGGAACGCAGGCGTTCCTCGAAGCGTTCGTAGCCGCGGTCGAGATGGTAGAGGCGCTGGACCCACGTCTCGCCCTTGGCGACCAGCGCGGCGAGGATGAGGGCCGCGGAGGCGCGGAGGTCGGAGGCCATCACCGGAGCGCCCGAGAGCGGGCGGCCGCCGGCGACGACGGCCGTGGCGCCTTCGATGGCGATGTCGGCGCCCATGCGCTGCAGCTCGGCGGCGTGCATGAAGCGGGCGGGATAGATCTTCTCCGTGATCGGGCTGCGGCCGTCGACGAGGAGCTGGAGGGCCATGAACTGCGCCTGCAGGTCGGTCGGGAAACCCGGGTAAGGCTCGGTGACGATCTCGACGGCGCGCGTGGGCCGGCCGCGGGCGCGGATGAAGCCGGGGCCGGTCTCGACCCCCACGCCGGCGGCGCGGAGCTTGTCGAGGAAGGCCGTGAGGTGCGAAGGCTCGCAGTGGGTGACGGTCACGTCGCCGCCGGTGATCGCGCCGGCCACGAGGTAAGTGCCGGCCTCGATGCGGTCGGCGATGACCGTGTGGTCGCAGCCATGCAGCGCGGCGACGCCTTCGACTTCGATGACGCCCGTGCCTTGGCCGCGGATCTTCGCGCCCATCTTCACGAGCATCGCGCAGAGGTCGACGACCTCCGGTTCGCGCGCGGCGTGTTCGATGCGCGTCACGCCCGGAGTGAGCGTGGCGGCCATCACGAGGTTCGCGGTGCCGAGCACCGTGCTGCCCATCGGGCCGCCCATGGGGACGGTCGCGCCGCGGGCGCGGGAGGCGTCGACCTGCACCAAGCCGGCTTCGACGGACACCGCGCAGCCGAGGGCCTCGAGTCCTTTCAGGTGGAGGTCGATGGGGCGGGGGCCGATGACGCAGCCGCCGGGGACGGCCATCTCCGCCTGACGGAGGCGGCCCACCAGCGAGCCGAGGAGGCAGACCGACGCGCGCATCTTGCGCACGAGGTCGTAGGGCGTGCGATGCGCGACCTGCTCGGCGCGGATCGTCCAGACGCCGGGCTCGGGGTTCGCGACCGTCGCGCCTTGGTGGCCGAGGATCTCGGCCATGTACCGGACATCGCTCAGGTCGGGCACGTTGCGCAGCGTCACCGTCTCGCCCGTGAGGAGCGAGGCGGCGAGCAAGGGCAACGCGGCGTTCTTGGAGCCGGCGGCGCGGACCGAGCCTTTCAGCGCGTGACCACCGCGGATGCGCGCGACCTGGAGCATGTCGGGTAAAAGAAGCGGGGGCGCCGGTCGGCGCCCCCGTCAAGTTCAGCCTTCGCGAGGACCGTTGCGAGGACCGCGGTCGCCGCGGAATTCTCCGCGACCTCCGCGCGAGCCGTCACGGCCACCGCGGGAACCGCCGCGGAATTCGCCGCGGCCACGGCCGCCGCGATGACCGCGGTCGGAACGTTCGCCGCGGGGTTCGCCGCGCGGCGCGTAGGGACGGGACGAAGGCACGAAGACGGCCTTGTCGGGGATGCCGAACAGGGTGGCGAGCTTGCGCTTCAGCGAGGCCCAGAAGCCGATGGGGGCCTGGACCGGGATGACGACGGGTTCGATCTGGATGCGCGGACGCTCTTCGCGGCGCGGGCGGTCCTCACGGCGCGGACCACGGTCGCCCTCGGCGCGAGGTTCGCGGGCTTCGCGACGAGGACCACGTTCGCCTTCGGCGCGGGGTTCGCGACGCGGGCGGTCGCCCTGCGGGATGCCGGGCTGGCGGCCTTCTTCGGCGAGACCTTCCGGACGAGGCTCACGAGGTTCGCGGCGTTCGCGGGGTTCGCGGCGCGGACGATCTTCGCGGGCCGGAGCGGCGGACTGGGCGCGGTCGCCCGAGAGCTTCTCGGTCAGCTGCGACGGGTCTTCGACGACGCCGATGGCGGGGCGGGCTTCCTGGCCGTTGGCGGCGGAGGGAGCGACGCCACGCGGCGTGCCACGGCGGCCGAACTGCTTCGGAGCCGTGATGGTGCCGGGCTTGGCGGCGGGTTCGGACGAGGCCCCGATGACGGAGAGCGGAGGGAGTTCCGCGTGGGCGGACTCCAGCTTGGCTTCGTTGAGGCGGGGGGCGGCGGTGCGGACTTCACTGGCGCCTGCGTCCGCGGCGGGCTGGTGGGCGGAGACTGGCTCCTGGCCCTGGGTTTCTTCTTGGCTCATGTTGCTTATGTTGGGGCGGCCTTCGTTGTGGCCGACCGGATGATGCGGCCGTTCCGTTGTGGAGCGGCGACGCGGTTTGTCGGACCCTTGGTGACGGAGGACGAACCTCCTTGGGGTGCCGAAATGACCCGGGAGGGACTCCCGGAACCCATGTGAATAATTACCCCCTCCGGCTTAACAACAAGAAAGTCCCTCAGCGGGCCTCTTCCGTGAACCTTTGTTCACGAATCAGCACGATCTTGACGGTTCCTTGGTAGGAAAGGCTCTCTTCGACCTTCAGGCGCAGGCGGCGGGCCAGCTCGGTCGCCCCGAAGTCGTCGACCTTGCCCGGGTCGACGATGACCCGGAGTTCACGGCCGGACTGGAAGGCGTAGGCCTCCCGGACGCCATCGAAGGCGAGGGCGATCTCTTCCAGGCGGCGGACGCGCTGGGCGTAGGACTCGAGGGTGGAGGAGCGGGCGCCCGGGCGGGAGCCGGAGGCGGCGTCGGCGATCATGACCAGCGGCGCGTAGAGGCTTTCGGCCGGGACCTCGCGGTGGTGCGCGGCGACGGCGTTCACCACGCGCGCGTCTTCGCCGAGGCGACGGAGCAGGGCGGCGCCGGCCAGCGCGTGGCTCGAACCCGCTTCGGCCTCGATGGCTTTGCCGAGGTCGTGCAGCAGTCCGGCGCGCTTCGCGGGGACGGGGTCGATGCCGATCTCCGCGGCGAGCATCGCGCAGAGCTGGGCGACCTCGATCGAGTGGGCGAGCGTGTTCTGGTTGGACGAGAGGCGGAAGTGGAGGCGGCCGAGGAGTTCTTCGACGGCGGCGTCCATGGGCGGCAGGCCGAGGTCGCGCACGGCGTCGCGGCCGAGGCGGCGGGCGTGCTTGACGACCTCGTCGCCCGCGAGGCGGACGCTGTCTTCGATGAGCGCCGGCGAGATGCGGCCGTCCTTCACGATGCGTTCCAGCGCGATGCGCGCGATCTCGCGGCGGACCGGGTCGAAGCAGGAAACCATCGCCAAGCCGGGGGTTTCGTCGATGAGGAGGGTCGCGCCGGTGCTCTGTTCGAAGGTGCGGATGTTGCGGCCCTCGCGGCCGATCAGGCGACCCTTCATGTCTTCGTTCGGCAGCGAGACCGAGAGCGCCGTGGCGTCCTGCGTCGTGGAGGTGGTCAGGCGCTGCATCGCCGAGAGCAGCGTGCGGCGGGCCTCGTCGTCGACGTCCTGTTCGACCTGGTCGAGCAGTCCGCGGCGGAGGTGCTGGGCCTCCTCGTCGTATTCCTCGCGGAGCAGGTCGAGGAGGAGCGCGCGGGCTTCCTCGGGCGTGACCTTGGCCAGGCGTTGGAGTTCGCGGAGCAGGTGTTCGCGCTGGCGGCTGTTCTCGCGGGAAAGTTCGGCGGCCGCCGCGGCCTCGGCTTCGGCCTCGGCCATCGCCCGGGCCGCCGCCTTTTGTTCGGCCTCGGCCTGGGCATGGAGTTCGGCCGCTTCGACGGTGGCTTCGCGGCGGGCGAGCTCGACTTCGGACCGAAGCCGGGCCTCCCGGACGGCCCCGAGGGTGTTTTCACGCCATTTGGCGACCGCATAGGCCACGATGGCGCCGGAGGAGAACGCCACGGCGGCGAGGATGCTTTGGTCGGCTGCCACAGGCATGGTCGTCGCGAAAACCGGAGGTCCGGTCCCATACCCTTGCCGACCCGGACCCTTCGGCAAGCCCTTTCGGCCTGCCGGGAGGTTCGCCTTGCCTCGGAGCCTCGGTCGGGCTTCTTCGAGGCATGTCCCGACACCTTGACGATGAGCGGTCTTCGGCCGCGGTCTGGTGGGACAATTTCGCCAACTTCGCCTGGCGCACCGACTGGACCCAGGTGGTGATCATCCTGTTCCTGAGCTCCCTGGGCGTCGTGGCCATCCACTCGGCGGGGAGCGCGCGCGATTCGGTTTATTACCGCTCGCAGGTCGTCTTCGTCGTGATCGGCTGGTTCGCCTACTGGGCCGTGTCGGCCTTGGATTATCGTCTCATCCAGCGTCACGCCCGTCGCCTCTACCTCGGCACCGTCCTGCTGCTGCTCCCCGTCTCGTTATGCGCCCTGGCCAAGACGAACCTGGGCGACTTCATCCGCAGCGTGAACGGGGCGCGTCGTTGGATGGATTTCGGGCCGTTCTCGATCCAGCCGTCCGAGTTCGCGAAGATCGGCGCGCTGGTCTTCCTCGCGGCCCTGCTCGCGCGCTCCCCGATCGGTTCCTTCCGGGCGACTTGGGGCACGGTGGCGCGCGCCCTCGGGGTCGCCGCGGTCCCGTTTGTCTTGATTTTTGTGCAGCCGGACCTAGGTTCTGCGCTCATCTACCTGCCGCTTTCATTCATCCTGCTGTTCGTCGCCGGCCTGACCACCAGGTTCTTCCTGGTGGCCGGAGTCGCCGCCGTCCTGCTGGCGGGGGTGGTGGCCGTCGATCTGACCGAATACTCGGCCAAGCTCGACGAGTACGCGAAGGTCAATCCGCAGTCCAAGGACCCCGTGAAGGATTTCCGCGGCAAGCACGAGGCGGAGGCCTGGTTCTTCCTCCTCAAGGACTATCAGCGTGAGCGGATCATGTCCTTCGTCGCCCCGGACGTCATCGACCCCAAGGGGCTTGGCGCCACCTGGAACGTCAACCAGGCCGTCATCGCGGTCGGTCGCGGCGGTTTCCGCGGGCAGGGCGTCGGCAACGGCACGCAGGCGCGCTTCGGCTACCTGCCGGTCGCGGCGGCGCACAATGACTTCCTTTTTTCCGGGATGGCCGAGGAGATCGGCTTCACCGGAGGCTTCCTGGTGATCTTCTCCTTCGTCCTGCTCTTCTGGCGCGTCGTGCGCACGGCGGTGCGGACGACGGATCGGTTCGGCTCTTTGTTGGCGATCGGCGCGGCGGTCGTGCTCGGCACGCACGTCGTGATCAACGTCGGCATGAACATCGACCTGATGCCCGTCACCGGGGTCCCCCTTCCTTTCCTTAGCTACGGAGGGTCTTTCGTACTCAGCTGTTTCCTGCTCCTTGGACTAGTCCAGAGCGTTCACCGGCATTCGGCCGGTGGCGGCGAAGACGGAGGCTCTCCGGCAACCGGCTTAACCGCCTGACCGAGATGCCTGAACACAACGAACCCGAAGATATCCACGAAGAGCTGCCCGAAGGCGGCGAACCGACCTCCCCGATCGACCAGCGCAAGCTGGCCGACGAGGCGGCCAAGCGGCGCAAGGAGCTGCCGTTGCTCCAGCGCATCGTGAAGCATTTCTCCAAGGACCGCGCCGTCTACCGGGAGCTCGTGATCAACGCCGAGACGCTGGAGAAGCGCGTCGCGCTCCTCACCAACGGCGTCCTCGACAAGTTCGAGATCGAGCACAAGGGCGAGAACCGCATGGTCGGCGCGATCTTCAAGGGCCGCGTCCAGAACCTCGAGGGCGGGCTCAAGGCCGCCTTCGTCGACATCGGCCAGCCGAAGAACGCGTTCCTGCACTACTGGGACATGCTCCCGGCCGCCAACGACTCGCAGGTCGAGTTCATCCGCGACAACGAGTCCGCCGAGCAGAAGCAGCGCAAGGCCCGCTACCAGGCCAAGGACATCCCGCAGCTCTTCCCGGCCGGCTCCGACATCGTCATCCAGGTCGTCAAGGACCAGATCGGCACCAAGGGCCCCCGTTCGACCACGAACATCGCGCTCCCGGGCCGCTACCTCGTGCTCATGCCGTTCAGCGGCGCTTGCGGCGTCTCCCGTAAGATCGAGGACGCGCCCGAGCGCGAGCGCCTGAAGGACATCCTGCGTTCCCTGACCATCCCGGAAGGCATGGGCGTCATCATCCGCACCGCCGGGGAGGGCAAGCAGGCCCGCTGGTTCGTCCGCGACCTGCACATGCTGCTCAAGCGTTGGCAGGCCATCGTCGAGAAGATCAACGCCCCCGACCGCAAGCCCGTCCTCCTCTACCAGGAGCCCGGCCTCATCGAGCGCACCGTCCGCGACTTCCTCACGGAAGAGGTCGACCGCATCCTCGTCGACAACCCCGAGGACTTCAAGCTGGTGCAGGACCTGGTCGGCGAGGTGTCTCCGCGCTCCCGTTCCCGCGTCGAACTTTACGCCGACCCCATCCCGGTCTTCGAGCGCTACAACATCGAGCGCCAGATCGAGCAGCTCTTCCAGCGCCGCGTCCCGCTCCCGAGCGGCGGCGAGATCGTCATCGACGAGACCGAGGCGCTCACGGCCATCGACGTCAACACCGGCGGCCATCGCGGCAAGGACGGGGCCAAGGACGGCAGCTTCATCACCCAGGCCAACCTCGAGGCCGTGACCGAGGCCGCCCGCCAGATCAAGCTCCGCAACCTCGGCGGCCTCATCATGATCGACACCATCGACATGAAGAACCCGAAGGACCGCAAGAAGGTCTTCGAGGCCCTGCGCGACGCGATGGAGGACGACCGCGCCAAGCACCAGATCCTGCCCATTTCCCAGCTCGGCGTGCTCCAGATGACGCGCCAGCGCCACACCGAGTCCAACACGACCTCGATGTACACGGCCTGCCCGCATTGCCAGGGCCGCGGCATCGTCAAGAACCCGCGCACGGTCTCGGTCGAGATCCAGCGCAAGCTCCTCAGCGTCATCCGTCGCCTCCGCGAGGCCGCCGGCCCCGAGAAGGAGCTCGAGATCAACATCCTGCTCCATCCGGTGAACCTCGAGCGCATCATCACCGAGGACCGTGAGTTCTTCCGCGACCTGATGAAGTCCTGCAAGGTCCGCCTGGGCACCAAGCCTGACCCGACGTACAGCATCGAAGCCTTCAAGCTCTTCGACGGCGCCGGCAAGGAATTGCGCTGAGGCTGCCGGCTGTCGTCCGTCAGGCCTCCGGGTGCGCCCGGGGGCCTTTTTCCGGGGGCCTACTTGCGCGGGCGATGGGCCAGCAGGCGGAGGCCGTTGAGGCAGACGACGATGGTGCTGCCTTCGTGGACGCTGACGGCGAGGGGCAGGGGGGCGCCGCGGAAGATGACGTAGGCGGCCATGCCGAGGGCGGCGCCGACCGAGATGAGCACGTTGAAGCGGATGGCGCGTCGGGCGCGGCGGCTGAGCTCGATGGCGTCGACCATCCTTTCCAGGCGGTCGTCCATGAGCACGAGGTCGCTCGACTCCAGGGCCGCGTCGCTGCCACGTCCGCCCATGCCGATGGCGACGTCCGCCGCGGCGAGGCTCGGGGCGTCGTTGACGCCGTCGCCGACCATCGCGACCACGTGGCCTTCCGCGGAGTAGCGGCGGATCGCGGCCATCTTCGCGTCCGGCGTGAGCGCCGCGGCGTAGGCCTGGATGCCTACCTGCTGCGCGGCCGCGGCGGCCGCCTCTTCGCGGTCGCCGGTGAGCATGACCGTGCGGATCTTCGCCGCGTGCAACGCCTTCAGGGTGGGGCGGCTGGCTTCGCGGATGCGGTCGACCAGCGTGGCGCGGACCGTGACGGCGCCGTCGGAAGCCCAGACTTCGCTGACGATCGCTCCTGCGGGCACGGCGGCCGTCGGCAGGATGGAGCCGCCGACGAACTCGCGGGTGCCGACGCTCCAGCGCGTGCCGGCGACGGTGCCGGAGACGCCTTGGCCGGGAGAATTGGACAGGCCTTGGACGGGAAGCTGAACGGCTCCTTCCTTGAGGCAGGCCCGGACGACCCCGGCGGCGAACGGGTGCGTGGTGGCGGACTCCAGGGTGAGGAAGGCGCCGAGGGCGCGTCGGCGGTCCGCTCCTGCGGGGAATACCTCCAAGGCCGCCACCTCCGGCACGCCGGCGGTCAGCGTGCCGGTCTTGTCGAAACAGACGCAATCGACGTCGGCCAGCCGTTCGACCGCGGCTCCTCCCCGGAAGAGGATGCCTTGGCGGGCGCCGGCGGCGATGGCCGCGAGCACGGCCGAAGGGACGGAAAGCACCAGGGCGCAGGGACTGAGCACGACCAGCAAGGTCATCGCCCTGTAGAGAGGGGCGTCCTGGGCGGAGGTTTCACAGCCGGCCGGACTCGCGAACTTCAGGAAGACGTAGAAGAGGGCCGAGGCGGAGAGGGTGAAGATCGCGTAGCCATCCCCCCAGTTGTCGATGGCCCGCTGCGAGGGCGCCTTGCTCTCCTGCGCTTCCCTGATCAGACGGACGATGCGCTGCAGGGCGCTGTCCTTTTCGGCCCGCGACACGGCCACGATCAGACGGCCCCAGGTGTTCAAGGTGCCCCCGGCGACCTCGGATCCGGCCTGTTTCGGGGCTGGTTTGGCTTCTCCGGTGAGGTTGGATTCGTCCACCGCGCTCTCGCCGGAGAGCACTTCGCCGTCGGCCGGCACCAGTTCGCCGGGCAGGACGGCGATGCGGTCGCCGGGGCGCAGTTCGGAGACCGGCACTTCCGTTTCGGCGTCATCCGGACCCAGTCGGCGGGCGTGCTTCGGTGACTTGTCGAGAAGGGCGTCGATGGCGCCGCGGGTGCGGTCCATCGCGTAATGTTCGATCGCGCCGGCGGTCGAGAAGAGGAAAAGAAGCAGCGCGCCTTCGGCCTGGGCGCCCACGATCCAGGCGCCGGCCGCGACGACGATCATCAGCAGGTGGACGTCGATGCGCCGCCGCCGGAGGGAGGCCCATCCGTCGATCGCGGCGTCCCATCCGCCGGCGACGCAGGACGCCGCGACGAGCGCGAGCGCCCACGGACGGCCGGATTCGCCGAAACGCTCCGCGACCAATGAAAGCAGGCCGAAGACGCCGCTCGCGGCCGCGAGCGTGGCGAGCTTCCGCCACTCGCCGGCCGTGGCTTCGTCCGATCCGTGCGCGTGTTCGCCCATGCCGTCATCCTGTCCGCGCGCTTCGCGTCGGTCAACCATCCGTCCGTCGCGTGACCGTATCGATTTGGCGTTTACGATGTCGGCGGCCGGACGTTTTTCCGAACGCCGTCGGCGCCGGTCCGGCGACATGAAAATTTCCTCTTGCGCAAGCGCAGGTTTTACCTATCACTCGTCATCAAGAGTTAACCGCAACGTGACGAACCGAACCGAAACCCCGAGCGAAAGCCTGATCACCGTGTCGCTTCCCCCGAAGCTCCACTCCGAAGTGGTCGCCTTCCAACATCGGTCCGGATTGAGCACGCTGAGCGAAGCCATCCGCCTCGCTCTCGCCCGTTACGATGACTCCCGTCCTTCCCTGGAGACCACCCGGTCCCGCCAGGTTTCTTTCCGCGTACCGTCGGAGCTCCGTACTCGCATCACCCGCCAGGCGCGCAACGCCCGGGTGAGCGTGGGGCGTATCGTCAGGGTGGCGCTTCAGGCGCTGCCCTCAAACCCAACAACGATCCAAAAAAAGGACACAACTATGGCTAAAAAGAAGGCTGCTGCTAAGAAGGGCGCCAAGAAGGCCACCAAGGCTAAGAAGAAGTAATTCTTCTTGTCTTTTCCGTCCCTCGGGGCGGATGGCGCCGGTACTCCCGGTCATCACAAGGACCCTCGCAAGGGGGTCCTTTTCTTTTCCCGGGTTCGCCGACTGCGTATTGGCTTGAAACCATCTGCAGGAATTCGGTTTCTTATGTCCCTTCTTATCATGAGCACCCCCGCATCCGGACGCATCACCATCGCCAACGGCAAACTGACCGTCCCTGACCACCCCACCATCCCTTTCATCGAGGGTGACGGCACCGGTCGCGACATCTGGCGCGCCTCCGTCCGCGTCCTCGACGCCGCGGTCGCCAAGGCCTACGCCGGCAAGCGCAAGATCGGGTGGCTGGAGGTCCTCGCGGGCGAGAAGGCCTTCAAGCAGACCGGCGACTGGCTGCCGGAGGCGACCCTCGCCGCCTTCCGCGACTACCTCGTCGGCATCAAGGGCCCGCTCACCACGCCGACCGGCGGCGGTATCCGCTCCCTGAACGTCGCCCTCCGTCAGCAACTCGACCTTTACGTCTGCCTCCGCCCCGTGCAGTGGTTCACCGGCGTCCCTTCCCCGGTGAAGAACCCCGGCAAGGTCGACATGGTGATCTTCCGCGAGAACACCGAGGACATCTACGCCGGCATCGACTTCGAGGCGGGTTCGGAGATCGCCCTGAAGACCCTCGAGTTCATCAAGGCCAACTTCCCGAAGGAGTTTAAGAAGATCCGCTTCGGCGCCGAGCAGCCCGCCACGGTCGGCCTGGGCATCAAGCCGGTGTCCCGCCCGGGTTCCGAGCGTCTCATCCGCTCGGCGATCCAGTACGCCATCACCAACAAGCGCAAGTCGCTGACGCTCGTCCACAAGGGCAACATCATGAAGTACACCGAAGGCGCCTTCATGAAGTGGGGCTACGACCTCGCCAAGAGCGAGTTCGGCGCGGTCGAGATCGACGGCGGTCCCTGGTGCAAGATCCCCGAAGGCAAGCCCGGCGCCGGCCTCGTCATCAAGGACGCCATCGCCGACATCACCCTCCAGCAGGTGCTCACGCGCCCGACCGACTTCGACGTCATCGCCACGCTGAACCTCAACGGCGACTACCTCTCCGACGCTCTCGCGGCGCAGGTCGGCGGCATCGGCATCGCCCCCGGCGGCAACATCAACTACCTCACCGGCCACGCGATCTTCGAAGCGACCCACGGCACCGCGCCGAAGTATGCCGACAAGGACGTCGTCAATCCGGGTTCCGTCGTGCTCTCCGGCGAGATGATGCTCCGCTACATGGGCTGGACCGAAGCGGCCGACCTCGTGCTCAAGGGCCTCAACGGCGCCATCGGCGGCGGACGCGTCACCTACGACTTCGCCCGCCAGATGCAGGGCGCGACCGAGATCAAGTGCTCGGAGTTCGGCGACGCGATCATCGCGTCGATGTGAACGCCCCCGCGGTCCTTCGCCCGCTCGCCGTTGGCGGCCCCTTGGGGCTTGCCAACGGTTTGTTTTTGGGCGGAAATAGGGGTCAACTCAACGTACCATGAAAACCGCCTTCTCCGCCCTCGCCCTCGCCGTCTTCGCCGCAGGCGGTCTCGCCCAGGAGCAGGGCGCCGCGCCCGCTCCGGTCTCGGCCTCGACCCAGGACCTCTCCCTCCGCGGCGCCATCGCCTGGCAGGGCAAGAATGTCTTCCGCGGCGTCGAGCGCTCCGACAGCCAGGGCCTCATCCAGACCTCCGTCACCTTGGATTACAGCGCCCCCGGCCTGAGCGGCCTCTCGATCTACGGCAGCTTCTTCAACGCCGACTCCGTCGAGCGCACCTATGCCGTCGGCCTCCGCCGGGACTTCTCCTTCGGTGAGATCGACGTCGGCCATCAGCGTCTGACCGCGACGACCGTCCGCTCCATCGCCACGCACGGCGTGACCCAGATCGACTCCAACCGCGAAGTCTACGCCGGTGTCTCGCTTTCCGGCGTCGCCCTCAAGCCTTCGACCTATGTCTACTACAGCACCGAGCTGCAGCAGACCACCGTCGAGGTCGCAGGCGCCAAGTCCTTCGCGGGTTCCAACGTCGGCCTCGCCGGCTGCGACGTCATCTTCAAGGCCTATGCCGGTTACACCGACGCCTCGACCTCGGTCTATGCGGTCCAGAACGCCTATCGTTACCTCGGCGCCTCCCTGGACGTCACCCGCCAGGTCGGCCGGGGTCCGGAACTCGGCGCCGGCGTCAGCTGGGCCCATAACAGCGACCGCCAGGAACTGACCGCCGGGTCCGTCTTCTGGGGTCGGGTCTACGCCAAGTTCATCTTCTGACCTGCCTCCCGGCAGGACAGGGCAGGGAGGCGCGGCCGAGGTCGCGCCTCCCTCGTTTTTGGCCCATTTAGGGCAGGGGCCCGCCGGGGCGCATTCGGGTGTTGACGGAGGGGGGTCCTTTCTCATGTTCCCGCTTTCCCTCTTTATGAAGACCACGCTAGCCAAGAACGTGCAGCTCAAGGACAAGACCTGGTACGTCGTCGACGCCAAGGACCAGGTCCTGGGCCGTCTCGCCGTCAAAATCGCCAATATTCTCCGCGGCCGCCACAAGCCCACCTACACCCCCCACGTCGACACCGGCGATTACGTCATCGTGATCAACGCCGACAAGGTCCGCCTCACGGGTTCCAAGGAAGAGGACAAGACCTACATGTTCTACACCGGCTGGGTCGGTACCGCCTACCGCCGCACCGCCGCCGCCATGCGCGAGCGTCGCCCCGAGTTCCTCGTCACCCACGCCGTCAAGGGCATGCTCCCCAAGAACCGCCTCGCCAACGCCATGCTCCTGAAGCTCCGCGTCTACGCCGGCGAGAAGCATGACCACGCCGCCTCCAACCCGATCCCGTTCAAGGGTTAATCGACCGATCCTTTCGCAATGAGCGCCAAGTCCTCCGCCATCCTCGCCGTCGGCCGTCGTAAGACCGCCTCGGCCCGCATCCGCCTTTCCCGCGGTACCGGTTCCATCGTCGTCAACGGCAAGCCCGTCGAAGAATACCTTTACACCGAGGCCCTGGTGAAGTCCGCCACCCTCCCGATCACGACCGCCGGCCTCGACGGCCAGCTCGACGTCGTCGTCCGCGTCATCGGCGGCGGCCCCAACGGCCAGGCCGGTGCCATCTCCCATG
>Ga0222713_10004977_pt1 | contig 13084 bp, 18 predicted proteins | sample C33_649DmetaG_FD_165061 | JGI IMG/M metagenome (GOLD analysis project Ga0222713, IMG submission 165061) | Estuarine water microbial communities from San Francisco Bay, California, United States - C33_649D | ecosystem: Environmental > Aquatic > Marine > Unclassified | place: USA: California...
AAAACATGTCGATCAGGTCTCATGGAGGACTGACTATTTTGTACCTAAGAACGAACCCGACATTTGTACCCAGAGTGTACAAACCATATATAAGTATATGGATGTAGGTATTAGTTCATAGCGGTAAGCGACGTCAATGCTGATTTTTCAAGTGTAAGAGGTTACAGATGGTTTTGAATTCAAGTACTCGGCATGGTGACTGGCACTGCCGGACCGGCGACAGGAATTGCCGGTGGGTCAAGTACGAACGGCTCGACAGCGACGGATGACTTCGCGTGGTTTCGCCCCGCAACAAACAAAGCGGCGGCCGACGCAAGTCCCCCGACGACGACGGCAACGCCAAACGTCTTGTGAGACTCCTCGTCGTTTTCGACGACACGTCGGTAGACCGTGACGCCAATGGCGATCGATAGCGTGATCACGATCGAGAGCCATTATTTTCTGCGCGTTTTACAGGAAACCGCCCAGAATCGATACCGATGGGGTCAAATGCTATGATGATGGTTGGAATGATGGGGAGTATCGGCATGTTCTGCTGCTGTCTCTTGACCTTGTGCTTGACGGTCCTCGGACCCAAGATGCTGTCAGGGCTCGAGGGGGGGCAGGACGTGCCTCCAGACGAGAGTGAGGTTCCCCGAGCCGAACGGGGATGTATCTATTTGTTCGAGGATAAAGACGGACAAGGGACCCCGTTCCAGGCGTGCCTGGGTGGGAAGAATGATTGGAGTGTGGCAGATCTCAGGACCCAGGACTATAATGACAAAGCCAATGTCCTCGACGTCGGCCCTGGCGTCTCGGTCAAACTGTACGAGGACATCAACTTCAACGGGAATAAAAGCGGGAAACGTGTCATTATCAAGTCAAGTCCGGAGTGGGTTGACTTGGGCGATCTCGGGTTTGGAAAGAAGGTGTCCTCAATTCGTCTCTCCAAGAACTAGGCCGATGCGGCCATCATCAGCATCATTATCCCCCCCATACTGCACGACACACAGAGACTCACACTGCTCGAACTCACCATCGGTGCCTGCTGGGCCCGTTTTTTGCGCTGCCGTTCTTCCTCCGCTGCCTTTTCGTACTCTCCGTGTGTCTGTCGTATCCCTTCCGCCTGTGCCTTGTTGGCTTCCGATATCATCCCGGGCACATCGGACCTACCGCCGAGGGCCGAACTCACCTCACTATACATGGAAAAAGTGAGAACCATGACTTCAGCGACCACCTCGGCAATTAAAGCGAATACCATTTGTTTGTAGTGGTGTACCCCTACCAACAAGTTGTGATAATAATTCATTTATGGCGGGGAATGTCGCACAAGAACTTAAGCCTGTCCACACGGTCCCCGCACCCTGCATCAATCCCCACCACAACTTTCCCGAGGGGGCACCGTCCTGACGTTGCGCCCTTGATGACTGGGTCAATTTGCCGCCTTGGTCCGTCGGGGCCGACGCGGTACCCTCCTTCTCGTCCGCCAATCCACCCAGATGTCTCGCCGTTCAACCCGTAAAAGTTGACTCCGTTCACCTCACTATCCTTCGAGAGAATGTCCCATGCGTAGACGCCAGCAGGTGCAGACATGAATTTGTACTTCCACAGCTTGCGTCCAAATTGGGGTTTCAGTACGTTTTTCCTGGCGTCCGACCACCCAATCGTCTTCCCAATCATAATTGGTCCCATCCACAGAAAGGCGACCCCCCACACAGTGAAAAGAGATAGAGTTATAGTTGCTAACATGTATCCAATGAACTCGAATGCAGCACCCACACTTGGCTTGTCGCGATTCCCACACGTCACTCCGGGGAACAACCGTTTGACATCATGCGTGTCCGGGTCGTAGCAATAGCCCTGTAGGGCGTTCGTGTGCATCCCCTCTCCATGGAACCCGATCACGGAGGTGAGGTAGGAGTTTGGCGGGCACATTGCCCTCGTCGACTTTCCACCGCCGCCGCCATAGGAGGGAGACTCCCATAAACCCGCCGATGCGTTCCGCTCCATATGTGGATTGGTTGTCTTGGTATTTGCAGCACCTTGTTTACCAGTCATCATGGACGTGACCGAACTGCTGGACGATGAGCACATGCATAACGTCATGCATAACATCATGCAGGACATGAGCATGGCGGCACCATCATCTTGTCCCATGGGATGGCGAACTATTGACTCGCGTCTCCCACGGGACAAGAAAACATTCCCGGTCCTGCAGTCCCGTCCATTCTCTTTGGATTGTATCATTGTATCATTGATCAACATGGTTCGCGTTCAAAAGTTCGCAACTCTGCTAATGTTCGCCACATTGGCCATCGTCAATTGTTCGCCAGCGTCGGCGAACTTTGCCGAGCGTAGGTACCGCACCCATCGCCGTGCTGGTCTGCGACACCCCAAGGAGTACGGCTCCAAGCCGCCACGCCCTGTACAGAGTCCACCACCCAAAGCGCCCAAGCCATCGCCGCCCAAGCCATCGCCGCCCAAGCCATCGCCGCCCAAGCCATCGGATGATGAATTGGTGATGTGTGCCGACCAGTTCCTCGGCAGCGCATGCGCCGAGTGCTGCGAGTCGAAGTGGATGGTCAGTAACGAACTGTTCCTGAACGACCCATCATGTTTCAAGACAAGCGAGTTCGCGTGGTGCGATATCGTTCAATTGGTGGAACCCAGTCCTCCGGTACCGGAGCCGAGTCCACCGCCTCCGGTGCCGAACCCGAGTCCACCGCCTCCGGTGCCCGAGCCCAATCCTCCGCCTCCGGTGCCCGAGCCCAATCCTCCGGTGCCGGAGCCGAGTCCGGAGCCAAGCCCGGAGCCGTCGCCCGAACCCAGTCCGGAACCGTCGCCCGAACCCAGTCCGGAGCCGTCGCCCGAACCCAGTCCGGAGCCGTCGCCCGAACCCAGCCCGGAGCCGTCACCCGAACCCAGTCCGGAGCCAAACCCGGAGCCGTCGCCCGAACCCAGTCCGGAGCCGTCACCCGAACCCAGCCCGGAGCCAAGCCCGGAGCCGTCGCCCGAACCCAGTCCGGAGCCAAGCCCGGAGCCTGAGCCGCAGTGTCTCCCGACTGGGGTCGAGTGCTCCCACCCGGCCGAGTGTTGCCCTGGGAACACGTGCTACAGGCCTGGCGGACCGAGGGGTCGACGCCTTTCCAAAACGTCCAAGCAATGCATCCCAATTCCGCCGTAATGTTGTAACCAGATCCCGGCTAAGTTTTTAAACTTGGGGAATGATAAATGCCACCCCCACCACCCCCACCACCCCCACCACCGCCACCGCCGCCACCACCGCCCATGGCGGGGCTGCAACGACAAACGGATCTAGTCATTCGACTCACGCTGTCCAGTGCAAAGAACCAAATCATGTTCGGGCAGCGACCCGTTGCCCAACTCAAGCAGAAGAAAAAGTCTGCAGCGTTTAAAGCCGTCGGGTCACTTACTCGAGAAGCCGATGAGTTTGTCAAACTCCTCGAGTCCATGCTCACTAGGCGAGACGCGAATATCGCGAAGCGAAAGAACGTGAGCAAGGTCGAGAAGTTTTATAGAGGATTCCTCGCGACCGCGGCTCGGAACCCGAGGGATGGGCAGAACCTCATGATTGCCCTCAAGTTCACAGTCAAACTCGACTCGCTCGCAGATTCTCAACTGATCCATAACATCATCTTCCACGAGTTCGAGAAGGAACGCGTTCACCATAGGTACCACTATTATGACTGGTCATCCGTCAGGAAAGCGAATACCTCGCTCAGACGGGTGGTCGTACCGCTCAGTCACGAGGGTAAGGGTCTCAACCGGGTCCTGCGCGACATGGCCAAACTGTTCAGCTTTGCGGGAAGACGCCCAGTTAATCATTACATCTCGAAACTCAAGAGAGTGCTCTTCCGCCCCATCATCTTCGACTTGAGCCTCGGCGGGCATGCAGTCCAAGACTTTGACTCGATGATGGTCCGATTTTTCGAGAGTCGTCGTCAAATCATTCTCAGTCTCATCAAGACCTGCATTAGGACGCACAACGACGTGCTCAGCACCTTCGGGATCACAGATAAATTGACGGTTGATGCGTTTTTCAGTAGTATCGGGATGTCAGCGGCAACCTTCAACATGACGAAGGTGGTCACCATTCGCCACAAACTGTCACTCCTCTCCCTCCCTGTGCTCAAAGAAGTGATCAAGATGAGGCGCTTGGATGCAAATGCCGCGACGTTCAACAAGTTGCAGAAACTCCACGATACGATGCAGGGTGCACTGAACGGGATCACACAAGAAGACACGAAAAACGCCACAACGTTGGACGCCGTCGACTCGTTCAGAAAGAAACTGAAGAATATATCGGATGAAGTTTTTAGACCAACGGTCAGAACGCATGCGCTGTTCAATTCGATCGGTCGATCGAATTCCAACGTGGGCATTCGTCACGAGACCGTCATCGGGATCATGGAATCTTTACGGAGCGAGATCGAGGTCCTGGTAGCGGCACTGACGGTGAGTGATTCCAACTCAAATCCTGAGTCCGAGCCGGAGAAGGCTGTCCCTGAGGCGATCAAGGAGAAGCTCTTGGAGAAGGCCGCGGAGAAGATTGCACCAGAGCACCCAGATATCAGCGCCCTCCTCGCAAAGATCAAGAACGCCGAAAACATGGTGGCCAAACTTGAGCGGGAGAAGGCGCGTCTTGAGGTCCAAGTCAAGGCACTCCTGGCCCAGAAGAATGCCGCAAATGCGGAAAAGCGAGCCAAAGTTGCCATATTGCACGAAATCATCGCGAGCAAGAAGGATACCATTGTAGACACGAGATATGAACTCGCAATGCTGAAGCGTCGGTTGCGAATCCTAACAGGCATCACGCTCACCGGCGCGGCCGCGTTTACATGGTCCTATGCATGGTCCTATGCCAAGGGGTCCGGAGGGGGGTCCGGAGGGGGGTCCGGAGGGGGGTCCGGGGGAGGAGCTGTGGACGTGAATGCATTCACGAAACAGGCCAGGGCGGTCAACTCGAACTTTAAGCAGCGGTTCGTGGCACCCGGGGCCGTCAAGAGGATACCGAATCGACCACGCAAGGAAACCCTGGGGCAAATGGATACGGGTCTGGTCCATCGACCAGTCAACTCATCTCGTCTCCTCCCAGCCCCCGCGGGAAAGAGTGGAACAGGGTACAGCCACGTTCCCCTCGCGGCCATTGGGCTGGTTGGTGGCGTATACGCCGCGAGACGTCTCGCGAAGAAAAAGATCCCCACGAACGATGGGTTCACGTGGAATGGGTATAGGACGAAACCATATACCAGTTGATGCTGTTTGATTTTTATCTTGGCTACTGCAAACACTAATGTCAACAAATCCAACCAAAGCTTGCGAGGCGCTCGATCGGATCGACGCGTTGCTGACCTGGGCCAACATCCTCGGCGGAATCTTGGCCCTTTACGTCACGCTTCGCGTGCATACTGCGACCAAGAGCATTTGGAAATCTTTCGCGACCTTTGTCCTCATCTCCCTCATTATCGGCTCGATCACCATCGGCTTTGCGGCGAACGCGGTCAAGAACAACCCTTGCATCGAGGAAACCATGAAAATGATTGAACAACAAGGCGACCACTTGCAACTTTGAAATTTGAACTTACACTAGTGGCGTTATAACCATGATATCCCTAGGCACATGGCCATCCTCATAGCTCGTTTTAAAACTGTACGGTAGCGTTTCCAGCGCTTCGAGGAGGTGATCCTTCCCGACGCGCTTCCATTCCCAACTGCCGAGCAACCGGCAGTCATCAATCAAGATCTTTGCCGTGTGCGACGAGTTCGCAATGGCGTGAATCTCGTTCAACAAGGGAGTGCCCCCCTCGTACTTTAGATTTCCACTCGCATGGGCGTCGAGCCACAAGGTGACACGACTTCCCTCCGGAAGTGCCTGCAGGATCTTGGGTAACTCGAGTGCACTATCGCCATGCACGATGTGCACGCGGTCATCGGCCGCGAATGCCTTCTCGGCGTCGAGGAAGAGCGTATCGTCCAACTCGATACTCCAGACGGCACTGAACCCTGCCTCGAGAGCAGATCGCACCCCCTCCCCTTGATAGGTCCCCGTCTCGATGAGAATATCACCAAACTTATGTTTCTTGAGCGGATTGGTCTGTGGGAGCGGCATTCTAGAAGGACGCGGTTTGGTGTTGAACTCCATTTTAAAATTTAGATTTTCCCCGCATGGACCAGCGGGCCGAACCAAGTGGGACGGTGAATTGTTCGGTCGGTCCGGGGAAAGATGAGTTTAGCGTGGCTGTATACGAGTGTTCGAGTTGTTGTTACCGAACAGTGAACAAGTCGAACTTGAATACGCACCTGAAGACGAAATGTGTTGGAGGAGGGGTCCAAAAACGCCGGGGTATAGTTCGCGTCCTTGACCTTGAGACGCCACGGGCTAAAGACCCATCACAACCCCTCTCCCAGAAAGCCATGGAGGAAAACAACAAACTTCGGCTACGGAAAGCGATGGATGGACGTACGTCACTCGGGGATACGGATGAACGCATCACATTCTTCATATACCTCGAAGAAGGTCGGCGAATCCTCATGGATATTTACTCGAAAGAGTCGCTCATGGACCAGTTTCTCTACTTCATCAAGTACTATACTGGAAATGCCGCGCCATTGAAGTGCAGATCGATCGCGCGGTATGGTTCCAAGGGGGGGAGTCTCGTTGTCGTTCGAGATCTCGGTCTCACCTACCCAAGTCTGAGACGGTGCACGATCGTTGACCTCCTCATCGAACTCTACGCAAAGTTTAAATACGTTTGCGAACAACCAGTCTACCGGGACGATGTACCGCGGGGAATGCGGGATGCATCGGGGGTCTTTGTCCGTAAATTGGACCAACCCCTTGACAGGACAGCGAAGAAACGGACACTCACGCTCAGAGAGATACTTGACACCCGGCGAGGAGATGATGACGTCATGAATATCCTTATTGACCAGTTTCCACTCTGCCTATCATTCGTAGATGCAACGTAAACCCAAAAGCAAAAAAAACAGTTTCAGGATAGATTTCGACATGGTTCGGAGCGCGAATCATTTCCCGTTGATGTTCGCTGATGGGCGAGTTTTCGAAGTGTCAGTCCCCTTCCTCAAGCAGTGTGGAACGCTGGAAATGTTCGAGCTTATCCCGGACCTCGTGAATGACGGGTACATGGAACCAGTCAGCGTCCCGGGGCTGGAGTATGAGCAGCATGCGCGTCTGCTGGGCATCGTTTCTGCACTGGATATGCATGCAAGCAACGTGCCCGACGGCTCATCTGTTGATCACATTTATGACCTGAAGTTGGGTGCCCTCACCGTCCAGGATCTCCTCACTCTGCTCAACGCGGCGGATTACCTGCACCATCAGCACGCGCTGGGGTCATGTGCTCGGGTCATTGCTGACCGGCTGAGGGGCAAGTCTCGGGAGGAGATGCTCCAGGTGATGGGGCTCGAGGAGAGTAGAGAACGGTCCCAACTCGTAGACGCCAGACTCGATTGGGTCCTCGCAAAGAACGACGTACCCTACCCATGGTAGCCGTCAGTTTTGTATCCTGTAACAACCTCCGGTCGCCACCGCTTCTCTGTAAACACTCTCGGATAGCAGAAGGAAAGCACAACCGTCTTGTTTCCCGTACTGATCCGTCTTGTTGGACACGTATTCTCTTTATTGAGTGGGGCGATGACACCTCGATTCGTTGCCTCCCTACCATGTTTACTATTGTAGTACTTGTTTCTATTCTGTAGGTACACACCTTTCTCGATCGTCTGATTGATCTCATTCTTTGTAAGCGAGTCCTGTTCGTCTCTGAACAGCGCGTGTCGCGAGTACCAGACGAACTTTGGTCGAGGCATTGTCTTCACGATTTCCGTTGCAAAGACCCCCCGCATTCTATTTGCTGGAAACCTCTTCAGGTACTCCATTGACATCTTCATCCTAGAACATCTTGCTGCAGTCTGTAAAAACATGAATCGTTCGAGTTCGATCCGCTCTCTCGGTGTCAATCCCGTCATTTAAAATGTTCTCTATACCAGGGTGTATATATATTGTTCGCGGACAACATGTTGCACAATTTACCGGAGGATATGCAGCGAGAGATCGTCTCCAGGCTCAATCGTCGCTCGAGCGCCCGTCTCCGTGCTACCTCGAAAGAAATGAAAGGCGTGGTGGATTCCATGGTCCCGCGGGGTGGGTCGTACCAGAAAAAGACGGGAAAGTATCAGAAACGCTTCTCCATCAAAGGAATGGCAAAGTGTGCAAAGAAACACGCCTCCCACTTTATGGACCTGGAAGATATGCAGTACCATGCCCATTTCGGTATCGTGGAGTATGGGTCCATAGTGTATAAAGAATTGAAGAAGGCATATGCAAAGAATACACTGTTTGCGGACTTTCGGAGTCTGACGACCGAGACGACATGGGACGCGTACTGGAAAGATCTGGTCCGACACGTCCCCGAGGTCACCCAACACACCGAGTCCAAGAAATATGCAAAGGAGAGTTGGCACGAGGAAGTGAAACAGAAACGGTCGTTCAGAAGACGTGTGGTTCGACTTCTCAAGCTCTGGGCCAAAGCAGACAATACCTACAAGACCCCTCTCTCGATGGCAAGGAGACGCGTCATGGAGTACACGCAGGAGGAAGAATCAACACACAAGGACAAGTTGTTGGATGCCATTATCGTCCAAACGGCCATTCTTCATCCGGCGGATGACCCAACACTCGAGATCCTGGGACCTGATGGCAAACCCCTTTCGCTCAAGCAAAAGGTTGACATGGTTATCAAGCAGTGTCGGACCATGCTGAAGAAGTCCAAACACTGATCATTTTTGTACCCGTTCAGTTTCGACATTGACATCCAGCGGTAGATTGGTGTACCGCTGGATAAAACTCTCAGTAGAGCTTGCTCAGGTAAACATCAGGATGGCGAACCCGGCCGAGCACATTAATGACAGGAGGATGACGATCAGGGTCCCTATGATCACTCCCGTCTTATGTTCCTTGATCCAGCTTTGGATCCATCCAGGTTCTCCTTCGCTCTCGTAGTCATCACTATCGTCGATGAATGATTGAGGGGTGTTGTTCGATGTATCAATCGGCGCCGTCCCGTCGCTCGACGTTACAATTGGCCCGGCGTTCACGTCCCGCCTCGGGCCACCCATATACCCCTTGGCAGCCTTCATTTGACTCTTATCGCGATGGGTGCTCAGCGTGCACTGCTTGGTCGATGATTTATAAAACCACCCCTTGCAGGTGTCACCATGGTCCCAACACCTCCGCTGGCACGAGGTCCATGAGTCACTTGCGACGGGGTACCCCGAGATCTTGCTCGTGTCAGAAAACTTGTAATCGCAGAAGACCGACCCGTCAGACACCTTAGGGCACCCGTCGGATGTCGCCCCATCATTCCCACAGGCATTGATGTTCGGCGTCTGTCCGACCTTGAACTCGTGCGTCTTCCCATCCTTACAGTAAAGACGCTTCGTGCAGGTCTTATAGTGAACCAACCGGTCCGCACCGCTCCCGATGGGAGACCGCTGGACCCACTCGTTACACTTGGGAGTGGACGCAGGGGGCTTCGTTGAGGACGCGGGGGGCTTCGTTGAGGACGCGGGGGGGTTCGTTGAGGACGTGGGGGGCTTCGGCGAGGACGCGGGGGGGTTTGGTGACGAGGCTGCAGGGCACGCGTTGACGTTCACCGTCTGCCCCTTGGAGAATCGTTTCACGTCCCCATTTTGACACACTAAATTGTTCGTGCAGTCCGCTTTATGCACCAAACGGCTAGCCCCGGACCCGAGGCCGCTGTACTGGATCCACTCAGCGCATCCCATACTTTCTTGTATACTGAACAATCAATAAATAAAAAGTTACATGACCCGCGACCCGTCAACATCGTAGACCCTGTTCCGAACATCGCTGTTATGTGAGTCCTCAGGGCGTGATAGTGGCACATAAGGCACGGCCGGTGGGGGCGGTGGGTCTGCCTTGCACGGTTTCAGGAATCCTTGACGGTCCTGGGTGCGTGGGTTGCAAAAGTCAACATACCACACGGCCCAGATGATACCAAATAGAAACACGAGTTCAGTGAGCATTACAAGGTACAAAACGACACGAAAAAAATGTCACCAAGCCCGTGGTACTAGATGGTATACAGCGAGGTATCGACCACTCCCGGACGGGCGGAGATTGCCCCGGGACCCGTGTGTGGTGCATCGGTGTCCGGCGCGAATGGGTCGTATGCGATTGCCCGGATATGTGTGGAGTCGTTGGCGGCGCGGCGTTCGGCCTTGATAGTCACGCGTAAACTCGTGAGATGCGACCGCTCGAAGAGGAATGTGGTAATCACAAAGGTTTCCGTCCCGATATCGTCCCGCTTCACAAGACTCTTGACGACTACTCCCGGGTGGAACTCCAAAGGGTCTGTGGAGGCGTTCCAACAGACCTGCTGGACAATATGTTCAACATCTGCTCTATCCGGGATATCCTCCACGGTCGGGCGCGGGAGACACAGGGGGTCATCCGCGCGCATGGGCTCGATCACCGACTGCAGCGCATGCAGCAGTTTTCCATGAACCCCCATGGAGGACGCGTCCTCCTCAATGGGTGGAGGTGGAGGTTCGAGGATCGGTTTGGAGAGTGTCTCACACTTCCCGGCGCCGAGGTGTGCAAGGGTCACTCCAACGACGAGGAGTGCCATGATGAGGGCGAGCAGTGCATCGTCCATTGTGTGCTTAACACGTGGTGTGAAAAAAAAACCGGTATTAAATTGCCAGTCTATGCCATACAGCACCATGCCTCTTGCCGTCTACGTCAGTGACCGCTGCTCCAACTGTTCGAGACTGATCAATTACCTCAAACGCGTCCCGTCTTTGTCCGATACCCGCGTCATTGATATCGAGAGGTACCCCACACAGGATATTGAGTACGTGCCCACACTCATAGACGAAAACGGCGTCTCGCATGTTGGGAGCAAGGCGTTCGAATACCTCAAAAAGTACGAGGACGAAATCACCCTAGACAGTATGCAGTTGGGGTCCGGGGGACTCGCCTTCGGTGCGATCAATGACGGTGGCGAACTTCAATACACCACATTCGGCGGAGAAATCTAGAAAACCATTTCCTTCAAAAGGCATCTGTAACGAATCATGTCTCTGGCGAACATTTCCGTCCCTCAAAAATCGGAGTGCGATCTATATATCAAGACGCTACAAGGTTCGGTAATTCGCATTCTCTTCGAGACCCTGAAGGATGTGATCTTCGAGACCACCTTCATCGTAGGCCCCACGGGAATCAAGGCAACATCAATGGATTCATCCAAGTCGAGTCTGGTCTACCTTAAACTCGACGCCGGCTCATTCGAGGAGTTTTACGCCTCCAGAGCGGATATTCCCCTTGGAATCTCCATGCAGTCCATGTTTAAATTGATCAAGACCGCGGGGAACAGCGACATCCTCACCCTCTTCGTCAGAACGGACACGCCGCACGAGTTGGGGATCTGTATTGAGAACGCCGAGCGCAAGTCGAAGACCATCTACTCCCTGAAACTCCTGGATACGGATGTCCAGGATATCAACGTACCAGAGTTCTCGTACGAGAGCGTGATCACCCTTCCCTCCGCCGGGTTCCAGCGCCTCTGCAGGGATATGCAGCACCTGGCACCCACCGTCTGCATCGAGAGCCACCCAACAAAGATTGTCCTCTCGTGCAAGGGCGACTTTGCAAGTCAGACCACGGTGCTCGGAGACCAGGGGGACAGTGCCATGGAAAGCGACCAGTCCACCGGCCACGATATCAGGATCCAGAGCAGTACCACGGACGTCATCCGATCATCCTACTCTCTCAAGTACCTGACCCTCTTTGGTCGGTCGTCGGCCCTCTCCAACGCGATGACCATTTACATCAAGAAGGATCACCCACTTGTCCTCGACTTCAATGCCGGAAGTCTGGGCAGTCTCAAGTTCCTCCTGACGCCTCAACTCGACGACGACCTGTAAAATCTCATGGTTTATTTTAAGTTGCATGTAAACGCCATGTTCAGCGGTCGCAAAAAGACAACCATCACCAATGATCTCGAGACGGGGACCAAACTCTCGGAACCCTTTAACTCCAACATCCTGAATGATAAAGAGTTCAGGGACGAGTGTTTCAATATCATCAAGCCGTCTCTTCTGGAGGACGTCAGGGAAATGACAAAGGGGCGGGCGCGCTGGCGCCGCGCGAGCGTGGCCTCCGAAACCCTAGGCAAAATCTCTAGCGCGGCGGCCACGGTCCTTGCCTTTGCCGCGGCCTCTGACCTGGCGGGAGGGGACGCGTCCCGCGTCATCGGGTTCGTCTCCGGAAGTGTGGGAACTCTCTCTATGGTCCTCACCCTTTTTGCAAATTTCAGCCGGGCTCAGAGCATCGAACGTACAGATGCTATCAACCTGATTCTCGACGGTGCAGACATTGATCCGATCCCAGAAATCTCCAGGGAACTCGTCATCAATGCCGAACCCTTCGGGTCCCCAGCGCTCAAAGCTGACTTGGATTCCCAGGACTAGTCGAAGAGGAATAGAATCACAAGTCCCGTCACCATCAAGCAGATACTTGACACAATATACGAGAACCCGCTCTTCTGCAAGGCGGCAGAGGTGGGCAACCATGACCCATCTTTTTTACCCTCGAATGCCCTCGTCATGTACGAGGAGATTCCTAGAGCGATCGCGCCGAGACACAAGAGCGCGAACCCTGTCACATTTGCTTGACTGGTCGGATTAAAGGCGAGGTTATTAGCGTTATTCTCGTCTGACATGGTTCTTCTCCTTTCTCATTTCTCAAGATATTATTCCAGAACTTTGTTGACGACACCCGAGAGCATGATTAAGAAGAACGCGAGGATGATCAGCAAGACGGTTGTCCGGTACTTGGACGGTTCCATGTCGCCAGATAGGGTCGAGGCATTCCGCATCATCAGGAAGACGCCAAGGACGAAGACGAAACACGATGAGGAGATTGGGACCAGTGTGCCCATGATTCGATAGACCTTATACTGGTGGCAATTTTATTTTGTTGACAGAGTTACAACAGTCACAACAGTTACATCAGGTATTGAATCATGGATTACGGCATGGG
>Ga0222713_10004987_pt1 | contig 13070 bp, 6 predicted proteins | sample C33_649DmetaG_FD_165061 | JGI IMG/M metagenome (GOLD analysis project Ga0222713, IMG submission 165061) | Estuarine water microbial communities from San Francisco Bay, California, United States - C33_649D | ecosystem: Environmental > Aquatic > Marine > Unclassified | place: USA: California...
GGTGCGGAGTCCCTCTTTGGCTTGAGTCGTGAACCTCGGTGATGTTCACGTTCGCCGACGCGCTGACGGCCCTTAGAGGTCGCAAATACTGCTTCCCGACGATGAAAAGCGACAATTTGAGCTGAATTTCATGTTTCAATGCCCGGTACTGGGCAACACATCCATCTACCCGGCGTTTGACACGTGTAGATGACCCGATTTGGCCAAAATGACTGCAAATGCCTAGAAATGTGTAATATTCGGCAACACGCCGACGCGAGGAGAAGCGCTGAAACGTAACGCCCTCGCGCACGTAGCGATATGTCGTCACGCTATACACATTCAAGCCAGCAATCACGCGCTCCCACGTCGCGCGGCGTGTTTGCGCGTCGGTGAATGTTCAGATCACCACGATTCATGACTCAAGCCGAATAAGGGACTCCGCCCCCGCGGTTTGGCAAGATTGCTCAAAAGTAGCAATTTTTGTGACATCATCGCTTCTGCGCGCGTCGTTCGTGCGCCGATGCGCGCGAAACTTTTCACAGATGCATAACTTTGATGCGTCCACTGCTTTCCATCGAAATCACCTGCGTCGCTTTCGCCGGGCATTCGGATACGTTCGACGGAGGGACTACCGAAGCTTCATGACTCGTCACAAAGTCCGCCACGAAAAACACCCGAAAGTGCTCTAATTAAGGTCTGCCGTTTGACTGACCACCGCTTTTCACGAGTGTCGACCTGCAGCGGTGTGAGTGTCGGCCAAACGTAAATTCTGCCCGACCCCCCTCCCTGGCGAAAATTTTGTCAAAATTTTCGGCTTCGCCGAAAATCGGTTTTTGCCTGTCGAGGACCTAGATCGTCGACCAGTTTCTGCAGAATACCTGGAACTCGATTCTAGAATTCTAGCTCACCTAGAATTCTAGGTGGTCGAAATAGTCTACCCTAGACTGAAAAAACGGCGACGCTACAGGCTGACCTCGGATCTCTACGCCCCATAAAGTCACAAGTACCAGAGATCGCGCCGTTGCAGGTCGACACACAACCGCGAATTCGCGCTGCCCGAGCAAATGACCGAAGTCATTCGCTACGACTCTCTCCCTGATGTCACACGCTCACACGCGCGCGAGGTGATCGCGTCGTTGTGCGCGCGCTTGCTGCTGGCTGGACACGACGGAGTGACCGCGCGCGAGGTCGTCCACGCCCTGCGCTCGGTGACCTCGCGCTCGTTGCGCAAGCGGTTGAACGAAGCGCTCGACGAAAGTTCTTCGCTGACAGAGAATTCTCGCGAGTTGGAGATCGATGAGGCTTTCGTGGAGTCTGCGTTGCACGCGTGCGCGAGCACGGGCGATTGGTTCGTACGAGAACCAATAGAGCGCGAGACTTCGGGGAGCATGAGCGCTCTCGCCGAGGTGGTTTTCGATTTGCCAGGAAGGGAGTTTCGCCCCGGTTCTACGTGGTTGGGGACGAGGAAAGGGGGTAACTTGAAACAACGCGTTCGAAAGCCGCACTCGAGTGTGAGAGAAGTGTTGAAAATGTGTCGAGGCGTGAATTCGAATGGGTCCGAGGGGAATGCAAACGTGAGTGGTAAATTGTCCTTAACGCTTTCGCACGAAGCGGGCACAGAGGCGATTAGTCCGCCGAGGAAGCGCGAAGCGGTAAAGACGAATCCGCTGATGAAGGCAGTGGTGGCGGCAGTCAAAGTGGACCTGACGAAAGAGACGAAGAAGAGACTGAAGGCAAAACGCAAGTTTGATACCGCGAATGAAAAAGCGGGCAATCACCTCGCTCTTGTGAACTGGATAGGGCAGGGAATGCAGTGTGATGTACAACCATGGCGAACGTATTACGCCGGGCTTAACTATAACGGTGAAATTTACATGAAGGGTGATCCGATATACTGCCTGCCCGCAAAAGCGAACGAGGAGATGTACATCGCACAGTTAGAGAGTTTGTTTGAAGACAGTACAGGAAAATGGATGGAGTGCTGCTGGTTTATGACGCAAAAAGAGACGGAAGGCTATGGTGGAATAATTCCGGCAGATTCGCTCGAAAATGAGATCTACTTGGGGGCAGTATGCGACGTCAATGCTATCAACTCCCTCGAAGGGAAAGCGCCAATATTTCCTTTTGAATCCATTATCGTTGAAGACGACCAAAATAAAGAACCAAGAATAGAATCAAAGCAGGTTCTAGAGCATCAGGAGGAAGTTTCATCTCCTCCACCAGCGAGAAAGCGCAGTACTGTCGAAAAGAAATTGTACGCGCGCAGAATGTTCGTACCAGCGAAGAGAAATTTCAATCCATTATTCTGGAAAAAAAACCGCGGTTTTTGGTGGGTGGCGCCAACCCCACCCATGAAAGCCACAAAGAAGCGAGGACGCCGATGATGCGAATTGGCAACTCAAAGTACTGTGATGCTACATCCGCTAGCGTAAGCTATGTGCATATCGTGCCTATCCCCCGCGCGTCGTCGCTACCCCCGCGCGTCATTGCTGTCTGATTGCCTGGAGTATTGCGTCGCTGGTTCGAGAGCCGCATGGAAAATGTCGTACAGTAAATTTGTTTTAATTCATTTATTACGCAGTGGTATCAGGATTAACGTTATCTTCTCTTTAAAAGTGTGTCTCGCTTTGGCAAAAGTAGTATCTTTTGATTGCTCGGCCCTGATAGCGCCATAAAATGTTGAACTTAGTAGCGCGTCAAAGGGTGTCTAGAAGCTCGGCTGACGTCACTACGCGACGTCGAGTAAAAAGTTTCGCGAAAAGCGCCAATTCTGAAGGGTTGGTCGCTTCTTGATGTCAATCGTGCGATGAAAGTTACACAAATCAAGTTAAATACTATCATCAATTCGCAAACGAACGCACAAACGCAGCGCTGTACCGAACACGGTTTAGATATGCTTTAAGCTCCAGGTTAGCAAGACCAGGAAGACTCAACTCAAATCATACGATCTCCCTTTGTAGCTCGAATCGTGACTGTTTCCTTTCAGTAGTGTGCATGCAATATTGGGAGCTGTCCACCGTTCTGTGAATAGACAGCGATCGTTCGATGCCGTCAACCTTTTACAATGATCGACACCGTCGCCGTATAGTATTACGGTCTAGCTTTCTCTTCACAAGATTTCAGCACGATGTGCGGGTGTTTGTTTACACAGAATTACGCCAACTCGTCAAGTAATCATGCAAAAACGACTCAACGGCAGAAACCATCAGAAGCGCTCGCCAAATCGAATGTATGTAGCGCTGTTGCTCTGGTTACTGTCAGTGCACCATTCTGCACGAACTGGCCCTAACTTGATCCCGAAACCACAGCTAAACCCTTTACCTGCTCGACGATAATATTCAGTTGGATTTCCAAGTATTTTTGAGCTAGAGCTCAGATCAGAGCAACACTCCCAGAACGTGAACGCATGGGTATTCATGTATGGTACAGGGACCCGAAGCTCTAACGCGGTTTCAAGAAAACTTCGTGCAGCGCCTAACTCACCGACGGTGTATCCGCGGCACGAATAAGGGCCACCGAGTATAAAAGCATCGTACGAACTACAGTTCCCAATTATGTGTCCTGCCCTGGAATGGACCACAAAAACTGGAGGAGGTAACATGGTGTTCTTATTTTCCTTACGAAGCTGGAGGAATCTTGTAACTTCCGTCGTGAAGCGATTGAACACAGGGAATCCAGAATTGAGACCGAGAGACTGGTCGAATTGAACTATGTCTCGCGATCCAATTTGTGTACCATTTGTAAATTTTGTGGTATCTCTTGTGCAGTTACTCTGAAGGAACATTACCCTATCGGTTCCGTTGTCAGAGAGTGTTGTTCTCGGTCCATCTGCAGACAATACACCGCCTGCCAACTGCTTTGAACCGTGAGCACAAACAGCACCGGAATCGTCCCTTGTTGTTATCTCTTCCAGCACTAAGCTAGTATTGCAACGCGACTGCCGCGTAAAATTTTGGGTCAATGTGGCTTTCAAACCAGCACGATCTATCCAAACTCCGGGAACATCATCCAGTAGAGGACCTCCGGTGAAAGTCGGTGAAAGTTTGCGCGTATTGAAAATTGCAGTTTTGAACGATGATTTGCACGAGTCACCGTCTCCGAAGCAGTATGGATGCACATATTCTAATTTAAAACCAAGATCGTCTTGTGGTTGAAAAAAGTTTGCAGTGGATACAGATCCAAACAGTTGCCTTCCCCAACCGTCAAGATTTCGATGTTCAAAAAATACTGAGCCCCCAGGTCGTGCCGAAACTATATCAGGTCGACCTTGTTCGCCGGGTGCGATGCTCCATTCAAGCTCAGTCTCAGCTGTACGAATCGGCCTTTCTCTGAGCATGATGTCAACTTGTACCTTTGACGAGTCTTTGTCATCGGGTCGAGGCACAACCTGAACGTTATCAAATAGTTGAAGCAAAAATATATCTCGAAGCGCTGTTTTGGCGTCTTCAACATTGTAAAGGTTTCCCACTTTGAAGTTATGTTCGCGCTGAATTACTCGGGGTTGCGTGTGACCTTTGTTACCATCTAGTGGCTGCATATTTTCATCCAAATAAACGGCTTGCACTCTTGATATCTCTCCTTCAACTACGTGCGCAATGACCTCGCCATTTTCCATTCCATCGAAGTGCGATATTGTACCAAAAGTCAATCCTTTGCTGGTATAATGACTTTCAATGATGTTTTTTGCCGTTGCCAGAACTCGAACAGTGCAGTTTTGACTCTTTTGCGCAGCTTGCAGAACCTGTAACTCGACATCCCGAGGCAGAGCAGTTGCGCCTGCTACCCGGAATGTCTGGATTCTCGGCCAAATTTTTTCTCGGAAAACAAACTCCACTGCATATCCGCTTTTTTTTGGTGTTACATTAGCGTCAACATTTGCAAAAAGTCCAGTGTTGAGAAGCTGCTCAAGATCATCTGACAAGTCCTTTTTGGAAAGTTCCGCGCCACGACGTGCATTCAATCCTTGAAATAATTCAGACTGTTTTTGTTCGAGATCAGTTCACAGCTTGTTTAGATAGAGGAAAACTCACCTTTGTTGGAATTCCTGGCCCAGTTGGCAAATTTGTGGCGAGCACGGATTCGCATATAAAGCTGTCCTTGCTCTTCGCCTTTTTTGTGCGATGTGCGTTCCTATGATCCGCATCCTTCGCAGCAGTTGTCTGTTCTTCTTCTTCTTCTTCTTCTTCTTCTTCTTCTTCTTCTTCTTCTTCTTCTTCTTCTTCTTCTTCTTCTTCTTGGTTGTCAGCGAGTTCCCCGTAGTCCTCGCCTTCCTGTTGTTCATCTTCACCATCTCGCGCATATGCGGGCGCGCAACTAAAAACAGGGTCGTTTCCTCCGCCGTTATCAAAAGCTGAACCACCGGATCTATAGTTACCCCCGCCTCTATCAAATGCCCTATGAAGTAAGTTGTTTGCAGCAGTCGAAAATGTTGCTACCGTCAAACCGATGGTGCTCAAGGTCATGCGACGAAGCACGGTTGGTATGATCGGTAAAGAAATTTTACGAACGCGATTCTCATGTTGTTTTTTGCAAATGATGGCGTTGTATATTCGCTTTTGTACACAACGGTCTAAGGAGACCAATCTCGTCAGGTTCTGTGCGGAGCGTGTCGTTGGTCGAGCTCCAAGACTAAGATTACGAGCGATCGGTTCGGAAGTAATTTGACTGGCATAGTTCATCGTTTAAGTCAGGTCCGATCCTCCGCAGTTCACGATCGCGCCAAGCGTTTGACGACTGTGTCTGGCTGCTGCGTCTGTCCCTTGGAACCCTAAAATTTTCCTGCAGCGGGCGATTTCCGAAAACCGATGCCGGCCAGGGGCAGTCGCTTCTCAGAACTTAATTAGAGCACTCCCGGGTGTTGTTTAAGGCGGGCTTTGCGACAGTGCGACGAATCGTGAATCGTGGATGGTCCCTCCATCGAACATCAGCGACACATGTCGTGTCGCGAAAAGTCGCCCTGGGGGTGTGCACGTATTTAAGGTAATTTAAAGCTAATAGAGCACATAGTTTTTAAGCGCTCCGCTGGGGACCCATTCCGCCATTAGGAAAGATCCGAAGAGTCTATCACTCTGCGGCGTCACGTTTCGCGTGCCAAATGATTTTGGCCTAAGCGCTGTGTTGGTTTGGTTCATGGTTGAGGTGTGGTTTGATCGATGTCGTGACGACGTCACACAGGCTTGTATGGCGGGCGGATGAGGTGCTAAGGTGGTGGAGCTGAACGTCACGATCATCAAAGGCGACGTTCAGGCGAGCGAAAGACGACGCGCTGTTGAAGCAGTTGAAGCAGGTGAGGCAGATGCGCGACTATAGGAACAAATAATGTGACATAACTTACTGCGGGAACCTGGTATTGTCAAGATACTGGCTATCTGTCTTATATATGAAGAGTACGGTATACTACGTTACTTTAACCATTATACATCTATTGATTTGGTATTTTATCGGTTCGGAACTTCTGGCGGCTAGCTTTCCCCAAGTGCTAGGCGACTAGATTTTATATATTAGAAAGTCATTCTTCTAACGTCGACCTTGGTAGGGATCAGCTATATCGAACGTCATATTCCAAATATCGAACGTCATATTCCAAGCTAAGTGCGCATATTCGTCAGGTATACATCGTTTAAGCCGTGTAATAACAGGAACCGAATCGTGAAACAGAGCCTACAGCCTATGCAGCTATGGGACAAACTGGAGGACAACCGGTTCGCCCGGTTGAAAAACGACTGATTCTTCAGCCTGCTTAACGTCCAAAGTTCGAGATCACTGACAGGCGAACGCTTGAACGTCAAAGTCATATTTTGGACTCGTCGGCTCACTGCACGTCAAGCCTATTGTTGCGCATTTTCATACCTCAAAAAAAGCAATACAAGTATTCTTTGATGTCCGCCGACAAATCAGCAACATTAGTGGGAATGGATGGTCGCCTGTTGGCTTCACTGCACGCGGGAAATTTTCGAACGATGCTGCCTATACAAGCTGCTGCCTGGCGCGAGTTATACTCTTGGCCTTTGGAGAGAGATTTTCTTCTAAAAGCAGGTACTGGGAGTGGGAAGACACTCGCGTATGCACTTCCTTTACTGAATTTTCTGGCTAAACGGATCACCACACAGAGTCGTGTCATGGTCATCGTGCCAAGTGTTGAACTTGCTAAACAGGTTGCTTGTGCGCTTCACCTCCATGCTCAGTTTGTTCACTCTTCTGTCGCTTTCACGACTTCCGAAAGCTCTAACAGTCTAACTGCACGGTTGGGGTTTAGGAGAATGCACTCTTATGCATCGACTACACAAAGCTCTATCCGAAGAGTTGTTAACAGCACAGGCCGACTTGGTCGAATGAAATTCCGAAATGATATTTGCGTCTCCACCCCTGGTCAGCTTCTTTTGACTGTCGGCTCTCACGAAAAGAATGGTATGATCTGTGTAGTCGACGAATCCGATAGACTGTTACGCCAGCTGCATCAAGACTGGTTAGGCAAACTCAACTACGCGATTGCGAAGTCTAAAAACATAGGCAAACATCTTGTTGGAGAAAGATCTTATTCGAGCTTTCGTTTCTTGCTCGTTTCAGCGACGCTTTCTTCCAACGGTAAAGAAACACAGGCACTTCACCTACGAGCCCCAAGAAATATTTGTGAGAAATTAGGGTTCGATGCCCCTGATTCGAGGCCAGTTGGTCTGCTTGAGTTATGCGTTGTCGTTCCATCATCTCAGAAATTGAATTTACTTTTCAGGGTCCTGGACCTTTTTGGTCGAAACTCGACATTAGTCGTGACAAATTCCGTCCAACAGTCTCACAAACTTCGGCAACTGTTACATAAAAGTGTCCCACAGTTGGCACCTGTAGAGTTTGATAGCCGCGTGCCTAAGTTAGGCCAAACTCACGCATTAGAAGCATTTCGAAGCGGATTTTCAAAAATTATGATAGCATCGGATATAGCCACCCGTGGTTTGGACATGCAAGGTGTCGATCTTGTCATTTCTTACGACATGCCACTGCATGCTGAGACCTATATTCATCGAATTGGGCGGACAGCTAGATCGGGTGCAAGAGGCACAGCAATAACTTTTTGCTGCGCGCGTGACATGGACCGGTTTGGAAAGCTTTTAGGTGCAATAGATCGCGATAAAGTTGTGAAACGTTTTGAGGCGTCTCATTTCTTGAGCTGTGAGCCCGCGCCAGGCATCAAACTTCTAATTTAGGCGTTCCTCAAAGCATTCCGAAACTGTCAGTGCCAACTGTTGCTTTGTTTGGATGCTGTTGGCTCAGACAAACGTCACGCACGAACTCGTGTTTCACGCCCTCCGGTGTAATTAACGCCGCATGGACGATATCAGTCACGATTCAAAATACTATTGTATAAATACTATTGTATTTATTGCGTACAAAATCACGTGGCTCAATGTCTATGACTTTTAGGCGCACCCGATACAGCGGGACGCATGAGCTTTCAACTTGGAACTCAACGAAGCTGTTAATATGCCATGTTGCAAACTTCTTATTACAAGCCCTCGACGTGCTGCTTCTGGAATACGTCTTGATGGGAGGGCAACTTGCTGAGCTCTTATACTCTCGCTTGAGTTCTATCTGATATTGCACGTGGCATGCATGGCATGCAACCGCTGCGCATCGGGCTTCCTCCACCGACGTTGATTCGTCAGCAAAATAGCTTCAACAGCCCTTGTACGCCCGCTTCAAAAGGTATGACAAGTTCCAGTCTTTCAGAACACACCTCCGTTCCTCATCTTATCTTTCCACTGATGTGAACGCGAGCTAATTTAACGCCTCTGTGACGAGCATATAATGTCTGTAATCACTCATCGGTGCCTTCTCATTTGTTAGGGACAGTTAACGTACGCGCAACGTTGCAAAATTATGAATATTCAACTTTTTATGACCGTACATATAGCAAATATGCGAATAGTCGCGATCAACCTCTAGTAATTTGAACCTGAATTTTAATGTTCATGGCAGCAAGCTCGGCTACCAAGTATTTGAAAACGTATGGAATGTTTATGGCTTCCTTATGGCCACCATCCCTGCACACCTGACAATGCTCTATTGATGGAGCTGTCTTAAGGGTTTCAGCAAACGATGCTCGTATTATTGAGGATACGAGACTACCACAAGTTTCGCACACGTGTGATGTGTGCGCATCAGAAGACAGGTGTAGACGATCTCGAAGCAGATATGCCACGCCGTGCGCCAGCAGCGAATCCCTTTCCATCTCTCCGAAACGAACACCACCGCCTGCTTTACGACCTTTTATTGGTTGCTTGGTAAGCGAATTGACAGGCCCAGTGGATCTGACTTGAAATTTATCGCTCACCATATGACGCAGCCTCTGATAGTATACTAAACCGATGTATATATCAACTGTGAATTTTTCTCCCGTGAGTCCATTGATCATGGTCTCTGCGCCATTATAACTATATCCTAAATGTCGCAAAGTTTTTTCATATACTTCAAAAGGCTGTTCAACATCGTTGCTGAAAGGAGTTGAATCAATATACTTTCCAATAAGGGCTCCACACTTAGCTGCTGAACTTTCTACTAACATACCGATAGTCATTCGTGAAGGAAAAGCATGTGGATTGATCAGAACATCCGGTCGTATTCCTGATTTTTCGATGTAAGGTAAATCCTCGTCAGGCCACAGAAAGCTAAGGACTCCCTTTTGACCATGCCGACTGCTAAACTTGTCTCCTATGATTGGATTTCTGTCAAATCGGAAAGAAATGCTGACATAATCGATATTCATCCCCTTGTCCACTTTAGAAGCACGCTTGACTCTCTCTACAACTGCACTGTCTGTGAATTTGAATTTCACCTGACGAAATTTCTTAGCTGTTGTGTCATATGTGCTATAGATTGCGGAGTCTTTTGAGATTCTTTGCCCAATAAAAGGCAACCCGTCATCATCCAAGATTTTATTCATGGTATTGACATCAGGAGAACTTGAAGATACTTCATTTGCTCTTCTACTCAAGATTTCAGTTTTGTACATGGTTGCATGAGCAAAGCCTCTCTCAATTGCAGCTTTATTCACAATCATAGCGTCTTCCATGTCGTATCCGGTGTGCGATAGCACTGCGACAACAGCATTAGTACCCATCGAGTAGTCATCTACACCATATGTGTCATACGCCTTGGTCAGTGCGAGAGGGCGCTGCGGCGTATGCAGTCGATACAACTTTGCGTCTGACCTGTATGAGAAAGAATGCAATGGCACACCTATTGTTTGCTTTGCCATTTGGCATTGGTACATGTTACGTGGACTCTGATTGAAGTCAGACCAAGGTGTGAGGGATGCAACAACACTCAATATTTGACTCGCACCTAGCTCTCTGTGGGAAGCTACGGTATTGTATGAATCAATACAGTCTGAAGAAGCAATAGAAATCCAGTTTTGTTCCATCGTTCCAATTAACTCGACTGATTTCGTGCGCATATTGTAAACAGGACGCATCAGACGTGAGCCTGATGAAAATAATACAACACATGGATATGCCGAAGATGCATTCGATCCTGAAACTACAGCAATTTCCAGTTCCTTTAGTATGGCCGACTCAGTAGCAACTTTATTGGTACGTAGCACGTGCGCAACTTGATGTATTTGACTTGAAGGCACGTACCCGAGAACACAGCCATCCAGAAGAACAGGTACAACTCTTGAGTTTGTTTTGACGTTCGGCGACAGTAGTTGACAAGTTCGAGATAAAATATCTCGTACGATACTTTGCAAAGAAAAACCTGCATATAGGCGCTCGTTCAAGCAGCTTGTTACTAAACAAGACGAAGTCATGTGATTTAAAAGTCCACAAGGCGAGCCATCAGGAGTGTGGACAGGGCACAAAAATCCCCACGATTCAGGTAGAAGTTTACGGACAGCGGTTGTGCGAAGCTCTGCAAAATAAGCACCACGATGAATTGATCGAAAATGCGAAATATAGCGTAAATAATTCAACTTTTCTGCGACTACCGTAAAGCCACTACTTTGGCTCAATCCAAGACCTGATTTGCTCACCAGGTTACCTGTGGCAAGGAAGTATTCAAGCTGGCGGCCAATATCAATTCGTTTCATGCTTGCGATGATGGTAGGTTCAAAATTTTTAAAGTTAGCTGATTCTGACAGATAGCTCTTCTCAACCTCAAGCTTGGCACGTTTCAAGGCTTCAAGCAACTTTTCGCGTAGTAATGTTTGTAGTAAATAACCAGGCAGCATCACTTCTTGGTAGACAAGTGAATCTGGGTTATCGTCTTTACAACCACCCGATACCAGGCAGAGCAGCTTGTTTATCATCAGAATGAGGATATCTAGCTTTGATCCGTTTGACTCCAGGTGTACAAAAAGGCACTCTGACAGCATGAACTCGCCAACATCGCAGTCACTTCCGCGAGTGTCTGGAAAGATCGAGCGAAACATGGACCCTATATGAGTTAACGAATCTCGTCGCGTGCGACTAGAATTGTGCGAATCAAGTTCAAATATCTTTTCGATGCACTCCCGAGCGTGACTAGGTTTTACATCAGCAGTCAAAGCTATGCCCATCAGTACTCGCGTACGAAGTTCAAGATCAGAAATATCGACGAGGGCGCGAATCACAAAAGAAAGCGGGATATATATTTCCTGCCGTCCAATCGCAAGACCGACCTCCATGGATCCGTTAGTAAGATAATGGAGGCGGACCGTACTTGAACGCTCACAATTATCGACGCAGCGAATAGCAGTTGCATATTTGGTGAATTTAGGTCCCCTTTTGGTAAACGAAGCACGAACCAAACCCATGATACAGTGCCTCCTTTGCTGAATGAGAAGTCGGACCACCCGTTCGATGCCACCCACGATGAAATAGCCACCAAATTCATGAGCCTCTTCACCATATTTCACTAACTGCTCTGGTGTTGCTCCATGAAGTTTACAGATTTGTGAACCAACCATGACGGGTATGCTACACAAGTGAAAATCAAACCTCTTGACAGAAGCGCAGTCATCGAGTGACCAGCAGACGTCGACAGATAGCGGAGCTGTATACGTCAATCGACCTTCACGACAGTCTTTTGGAAACAACCCTGACATACTAGGTCTGTATAATGTCGTCTGAATTTGAGCAACATCTATCCAGAACAATAAACTGTGAGAGCCAACCTTCGCGCTCATGGGCGCCAGGCGTTTCACAATCTTTGACAAGCCACTGTGAATGAAATCATCAAACGAGGCTAAGTGGCACGCTGAAATCTTCTCCATCGAACTTGTGAGCGAGAAGCTCGAATTTATATTATCTCATTTATGCCCCTCAAGAACTCTAGCAGCGGCTAAAAAGAGGACGAAAATTCTCTGACAGTGTGCTGAACGCCGTGCAGTGTATATGTTCAATTCCTCTGAACTGGTTTTTACGCGGACTTTGCCGGCGGCCCGGCGTATTGTAATTTTAAAGATATCCCAACTCAGCGGGTGATGTTTAGTGTTAATTAAAGTTATATATGAAAGTTTCGCACCGCTTTAAACCACTTCGAGCCAATTTCTAGGGTCTGGTCGAGCCTATACATATGGTTATCGCCGTAGGATCAATACTCGAGTGAGATTGATAGATGAAGCTTCGTCTCCTGCGTCAAATTCTATGAGGGGGTACAAGGAGAAAACAGAAAGTTTTAGCCTGATTTCGGGACGTTTATCCTGATTCTAAACCCTAAGCTAGATTTCAGATTTGAAATCAGGATGACTGTTTGCCTATACGACGCGACGCCGCGCGACGCGACGCCGCGCGACACGACGCGATTCACGCCGATTTTCGAGCGCATTCTTCGACGCGGCGTCGTCGGGCGCGCGAATTTGCGCCCGCGCTCTCAGGTGCGTGGTCTTGAAGTTATTTGTCATCGATTCGCGCAATCATGGATCCGTCAATCGTGCCCGAGACGCAGCTGCAAAGGAGTTTGTGCGCTGTTGATGGGCTCGATGAACTCAGTCATTCAGATGCTCCATGGATTGTGAATCGCTTGTTCAAGCCCCCGACACAGACGAGACGCAGCGAAAGGCGCTGATCTTGCTCCAAATAGTAGTCAGCGCATCTTTTATGCCTCGGAGGTCGTTT
>Ga0222713_10004990_pt1 | contig 13066 bp, 11 predicted proteins | sample C33_649DmetaG_FD_165061 | JGI IMG/M metagenome (GOLD analysis project Ga0222713, IMG submission 165061) | Estuarine water microbial communities from San Francisco Bay, California, United States - C33_649D | ecosystem: Environmental > Aquatic > Marine > Unclassified | place: USA: California...
TCCGGTTATTTCGACGCCGACTGCACGGCAGTCGACGCGTAGTAGGCCGCCAGATCGGCCATGTCCTGGTCGCTGAGCCCCGCCGCGATCGCGCGCATCGAGGGATGCGTGCGGTCGCCGTTCTTGTAGCCCTGCAACGCCTTGACGATGTAGGCCGCATGCTGGCCGCCGAGCCTGGGGACGCTGTAGGTCACGGGAAACGCGGTCTTGTAACCGGGTATGCCGTGACAGCCGGCGCACATCGAAGTCTTGTCCTTGCCGGCGGCCGGATTGCCTTCGGCGGCCTGCGCCGCACCGGCCATCATTCCAAGGACGCCGATCCCGACGCACACTGCAGTTAAACGTTTCATGAGAACGCTCTTTCCTGTTTGGGAGACACAGGACGCGGATTATAGCCCAAAAAATTCTCTGATCGCCCGCCAAACAGACATGATTGCCCCATGGCGCCGCTATGGCCGATAATGAAAACTGTCGCCCGGGGAACCCCTTGAAGTTTTCATTAAGCCTTACGCCAGCCCAGCTGATGCATCACGCCGGCCGGGTTTTTCCGTTTCTGCAATGGTGGCCGATGGTCAACCGGCAGACCCTGCGTGCGGACGCCATGGCCGGGCTGACCGGCGCCGTGGTCGTGCTACCCCAGGGCGTGGCATTTGCCGCAATCGCGGGACTGCCCCCGGAATACGGGCTGTATGCAGCCATGGTGCCGGCAATCATCGCCGCGCTGTTCGGCTCCAGCTGGCACCTTGTGTCAGGGCCGACGACTGCGATTTCCATCGTCATCTACGCCACGATGAGCGGCATTGCCGAACCCGGCACGCCGGATTACATCAGGCTGGTGCTGATGATGACCTTCCTCACCGGCATCTTCCAGCTTGCAATGGGGCTTGCGCGCATGGGTGCGCTGGTGAATTTCATCTCGCACACCGTGGTCCTCGGCTTTACAGCCGGCGCCGGCCTGCTGATCATCAGCACCCAGCTGACCCATTTTTTCGGCATCCCGATGCCGCGCGGCATCTCCTTCGCCGAAACGCTGCGGCAGACGGTCTACGGCCTGAACGAGATCAACTGGTACGTCACCTCCGTCGGCATGATCACCCTGCTGGTCGGAATACTGATCAAGCGGCGCTACCGCAGGCTTCCGTACATGATTTTCGCGATGATCGCCGGCAGTGCTTACGCCGCCGTGCTCGGCCTGATCCCGCAACTCGATGCCCGCGACCAGATTTCGATGGTCAAGGCGCTGTCCGGCATATTCCCCCACTTCTCCGCGCCGGATTTCTCGCTGGAGGCGCTGCGCAAGACTGCCTCCATCGCCGTCGCCGTGACCATGCTCGGCCTCACCGAGGCGGTGTCGATCTCGCGCGCCATCGCCGTGCGCTCGGAGCAGCGCATCGACGGCAACCAGGAGTTCATCGGCCAGGGACTGTCCAACATCGTGGGCAGCTTCTTTTCGGCCTACGCCTCCAGCGGTTCGTTCAACCGCAGCGGCGTCAATTACGAAGCTGGGGCGCGCACCCCCCTCGCCGCTGTGCTCTCAGCAATTTTCCTGCTGCTGATCGTGCTGCTGGTGGCGCCGCTGGTGCAGTTCCTGCCGGTCCCGACCATGGCCGGCATCCTGTTCATGGTGGCATGGGGACTGATCGACATCCCGCAGATCCGCAACATCATCCGCACCAGCCTGTCTGAGAGCACCATACTGGCGGTAACGCTGCTGGCGACGCTCTTCGTGCAGCTCGAATTCGCGATCTACACCGGGATACTGCTTTCGCTGATGCTGTATCTCAAGCGTACCTCGCACCCCGTGATCCTCGACGTCAAGCCGGATCCCTCGGAAGGCAGCTATCACTACTCAGCTGACACCGGGCTCCCCGACTGCCCGCAGGTCAAGTGCGTGCGCATCAACGGTTCCATTTTCTTCGGCGCCGTCGATCACGCGCAACAACTGCTGCACCAGATCGGCGAACGCACGCCGCAGAAACACGTGCTGGTGGCTGCCAGCGGCATCAACTTCGTCGATGTCGCCGGAGCTGAACTGCTGGCCCACGAGGCCAAGCGAAGACGGCGTTTCGGCGGCGGCCTGTATTTTTACCGCCTCAAGGACGAGGTCGTGCGCCTGCTCCGGCGCGGCGGTTACATGCACGACATCGGCGAGGAAAACATTTTCCCCGTGAAGGCAAACCCGATGGACGTCATTTACCGGAAACTCGATACGGCCATCTGCCGTGAATGCAAGCTGCGCATCTTCCGCGAATGCCAGACCACCCTGCCTGACGGCACGGCGCGACCGCCTGCGGGCGCCTGACCGTTTTTACCTGACCACGATGACCGGCCGCGTGCAGCGCGTCAGCACTTCCATGGTTTCGCTGCCGAGCAGCACCGCGGTCAGCCCCTTGCGGCCGCGCGACGGCATCACTATGGCATCACAGTTGCGCGACCTTGCGGTGGCAATGATTTCCTTGTAGGGCCGGTCGGCAGAGGCCATGCGGGTACTGCAGGCCACGCCGGACTTTGCCGCCTGAACTTCGGCACGCGCCAGGTACGCCTTGGCGTTTTCGCGCGCTGAACTTTCGTAACTCTCCATCCAGTCCGGTTCCGGAACATAACCTTCGGCGAATATCATCGGATCGAGCCGCGGCAGCACGTAGAGCAGCGATACGCGCCCCTTGGACAATTTGGCGAGCTTGATGCCCGTCACCAGCGCCTTGCGCGACAGCTTGGAACCATCTGTGTAAATCAGGATGTGCTTGAACATGCCGAACCTCCTGTCCGCCGGTTCTCTGACCGTAAGCCTTATTCGTCCCGAGGTTATCACGGCATGCCATGCGCGGCACCGCCGCGCATATAATGTGCAGCAGATGAAACTGCATGTCACATGGCAAACCGACTCTCCAGAATAGTTACCCGCACCGGCGACGACGGCAACACCGGACTCGCATCAGGCACCCGGCTCTCTAAGGATCAGCCCCGGGTGGCGGCGCTGGGTGACGTTGATGAACTGAACAGCAGCATCGGCCTGCTGCTGGCCGAGGCGCTGCCGGCGGACATCCATGACGCGCTTGCCGGCGTGCAGCACGATCTTTTCGATCTCGGCGGCGAACTGAGCCTGCCGGGACACTCCATGATCGCGGAGGCCCATCTCGCGCGCATCGACCGGTTGATCGAGCAGTTCAATGCCGGCTTGCCGCCGCTGAAGGAATTCGTGCTGCCCGGCGGTTCGCGCCCCGCCGCGCTTGCACATGTATCGCGCACGGTATGCCGGCGCGCGGAACGCACCCTGGTTGCGCTGTCCCATGCCGAACCCGTGCCGCCGCTTCCCGGGCGCTATCTCAACCGGCTCTCCGACCTGCTGTTCGTGCTGGCGCGCGTCCTCAACCAGTCTGCCGCAGGCGACGTATTCTGGCAGCAGGGCCGCAACCGCGGCTGAGGAGTTCGCTCAGCGCCTTGCCCTGCGGACTTCTTCGAGATGCGCGCAGACCCTGCGCGCGCCCTCCATCAGTCGCGGCGTCGGCCGCTGTATCAGCTCGGGCGGTATGTGAAAGGCACGGATGGAGTCCAGCGGTGGCACCTGCGCCGCCCAGCGCGCGGCAAACCCTTCCGCGCTGTCGGCGGACCCGCCCCCCAGCGCGACTTCGGGACGCGCCACCAGCAGCGCCTCGCGTGAAACCTCCGGGGTCAGCACTGCAAGGCCGCCGAAGACATTGATGCCGCCGCACAGCCCGATCACATCGCTGATGACATGCGCGCGGTTGACCGTCATCAGCGGCCGCGGCCAGATCTCGTAGAACACCCTCACGGGGGGGCCTGAAAAACGCTGCGCGCGCAAGGCCCGCAGCTCGTCGCGAAACGCGGCCCGCGCCGCAGCGCTTTCCTGCAGCGTGCCGGCCAGAGTGGCTATGGCATCGAGGTTGCGTGCAATGTCGTCCAGCCGCGCGGCATCGGACACGAATACCGGAATGCCCAGGCGCTCCAGCCGGCTCACCGCCCCGGGCGACGTTCCGCTCTGCCATGCCAGCACCAGGTCGGGTTTCAGCGCCAGGATGCTTTCGAGGTCGAACTGCACGGCATCGCTGATGACCGGCAGCCGTTTAGCCTCGGGCGGATGGTCGCTGAAACGCGCCACCCCGACCAGCCGGGTGCCTGCACCAGCTGCAAACGCCAGTTCGGTCAGGTGCGGGGTCAGCGCGATGATACGGCGTGCCGGCTGTTCGAGGCGGATCTCAAGGCCGCGGGCATCGCGCAACATCACCGGCGCAGCCCAGGCATTGCCGCAGAAAACGCACAGGCACGCTGCCAGGCAGCGGATCAGGCAGGCCGCCATGGCCGGGGCCGCGCGACTAGCGATTCTCGTCCATCATCCGCAGCAGCCGACTGCTGGTCTGCCGAAGGCGCAACGACAGCATGGTGACCATCTTGACGAGAATTTTCGACCCCAGGCTGGGATGATCAAGGATGATTTTCGCCATGTTGTCGCGCGTCAGCACGGCAAAAGTGGTGGGTTGCGAGGCCATGCAGGTGGCGAAACGCGGTTCGCCGTCGATCATCGACATCTCGCCCAGCGTCATACCGGGGCCGGCGCTGGTCATGTGCTGCTGCTCCGCGCGATGCCCCTTCTTCAGGATGTCGATCTCGCCCTCGATGATCAGCACCATGAAATCACCCTCGTCACGCTCACGGATGAGGATTTCACCCGGTTGCGCGCGATACACTTCCATATAACCGGCCAGTATCGAGATGTCTTCCTGAGAAAACTCGGCAAAAAACTGCGATTTGCCGACCAAGCCGAAAATCTCGTCGGTAATGGCGGTGCCGGCACCCACCCGCTCCAGTTTCTCGAGATTGCCCCGGTCAGTTGCTGTATCCAGACTGTCTTCGGCCATGATTGCGCGCGGTTTTAACCGTCAGTGGATTCGCATCGTTGGCCGCCCGCTCAATCCTTGGCGACCGCCTTGAGCCGGCGCTTGCGCACGCCGTCGGCCAGCGTGTCCAGCAGCTTGCGGCTTTCTTCCCAGCCTATGCAACCATCGGTAACGCTGACGCCGTACGCCAGCGGCTTTCCCGGGACCAGGTCCTGGCGTCCCGCCTTGAGGTGGCTCTCGACCATCACGCCGAAAATGCGATCGTCACCACCGGCAATCTGGCCGGCAACGTCATGTCCGACATCGACCTGGCGTTCCGGTTTCTTGCTGCTGTTGCTGTGGCTGAAATCAATCATGATGCGCGCCGGAATGCCGGCCTCGGCAAGGCCGCGGCCCGCCGCATCGACGCTGGCGGCGTCGTAATTGGGCTGCTTGCCGCCGCGCAGGATCAGGTGACAGTCCTCGTTGCCGGTAGTCGAGACGATCGCTGAATGGCCGCCCTTGGTGACCGAGAGGAAATGGTGCGGCGCCTGGGCTGCCCGGATCGCATCGATGGCGATCTTGATGTTGCCATCGGTGCCGTTCTTGAACCCCACCGGACAGGACAGCCCGGAAGCCAGTTCGCGATGGATCTGCGACTCGGTAGTACGCGCGCCGATTGCACCCCACGACACCAGGTCGGCGATGTACTGCGGCGTGATCATGTCGAGGAATTCGCAGCCTACCGGCATGCCGCTTTCATTGAGCTCAAGCAGCAGTTCGCGGGCGATCTTCAGCCCTTCGTTGATGCGGAAGCTGCCGTCAAGATTGGGATCGTTGATCAACCCCTTCCAGCCCACCGTGGTGCGCGGCTTTTCGAAATACACGCGCATGACGATCAGCAGGTCGTCGGCCAGCGCGCGCTTCGCCTCGAGCAGCCTGCCGGCGTATTCCTTGGCGGCCTTTACGTCGTGCACCGAACACGGCCCCATGACCACCAGCAACCGGTCATCGGCACCGTGCAGGATGCGATGGATCGCCTGGCGCGCCTCGAAAGTGGTGTCCGCGGCCTTTTCGCTAAGTGCCTGTTCGCGCAGCAGGTGCGCCGGGGGGGCAAGTTCCTTGATTTCCTTGATCCGCAGATCGTCAGTACGGTGCAGCATTTCGTTTCTCGACTTTCTCAACTATCCATAAAATCAATGCATTATAGCGGATTCCGGACCTGCACTAAACCGTGCCGCCGACCGTCAGGCCGTCGATGCGCAGGGTCGGCTGGCCCACACCCACCGGCACGCTCTGGCCCTCCTTGCCACAGGTGCCGACGCCGGTATCAAGCTTCATGTCGTTGCCGATCATCGATACGCGGGTCAGCGCATCCGGCCCGTTGCCGATCAGCGTCGCCCCCCTGACCGGGTAGGTCAGTTTGCCGTTCTCGATCATCCAGGCCTCGGATGCGGAAAACACGAACTTGCCGCTGGTGATGTCGACCTGGCCGCCGCCGAAATTCACCGCGTACAGGCCGTGGTCGACCGAGGCGATGATCTCGGCAGGATCCCGGTTGCCGTTGAGCATGTAGGTATTGGTCATGCGCGGCATCGGCACATGCGCATAAGACTCGCGGCGACCGTTGCCGGTGACCGGTACGCCCATCAGCCGCGCATTCAGCGCGTCCTGCAGGTAGCCGCGCAGCACGCCATCCTCGATCAGCACGTTGTGCTGGGTCGGGTTGCCCTCGTCATCGACATTCAGCGAGCCGCGGCGGTGTTCCAGGGTACCGTCATCAACCACGGTCACGCCCGGTGCTGCGACGCGCTCGCCGATGCGGCCGCTGAAGGCCGAAGTGCCCTTGCGGTTGAAATCGCCTTCCAGGCCGTGCCCTACCGCCTCGTGCAACAGCACGCCCGGCCAGCCCGGTCCCAGCACTACGGTCATGGTGCCAGCGGGCGCCGGCCGCGCATCGAGGTTGGTCAACGCCTGGTGGACGGCTTTCTGCGCATAATCGGCAATCACCTCGTCGCTGAAGTAACCATAGTCGAAACGTCCTCCGCCGCCGGCGCTGCCCTGTTCGCGCCGCCCCCCGGATTCGACGATGACCTGCAGCGACAACCGCACCAGCGGGCGGATATCCGCCGCCTGCATGCCGTCGCTGCGCGCCACCATCACCACTTCGTATTCGCCGGCTAGTGAAGCCATCACCTGCGTCACCCGCGGATCGAGGCGCCGCGCCGCCTGCTCCAGCCGTTCCAGCAGCGACACCTTGGCTCGGGCATCGAGGCTTGCCAGCGGATCCTGCGGCGCATAGAGCGTACGCAGCGCCCCCTGTCGTGCCACCGCAGTACTGCCAGTGGCGCCCTGGCTGGCGATGGCACGCGTCGCCTGCGCCGCCGACTGCAACGCATTGAAGCTGATGTCGTCGGAGTAAGCGAAGGCGGTTTTTTCGCCGCTCACTGCGCGCACCCCCACACCCTGGTCGATGTTGAAGCTGCCGGACTTGACGATGCCCTCTTCCAGGCTCCAGGACTCGCTGCGCGAGTACTGGAAATATAGGTCAGCGTAATCGACGCGATGCGCCATGATTTCGCCGAATACGCTCTGCAATCGGTTCTCGTCCAGCGCATGGGGTGCCAGCAATACGGCGCTGGCGGTTTCGAAAATGTTGGCGGGTTTCATTAATTACTCAATAAAATCAAATACTTATAAAATAATCAGCGTTGCAGCGTGCGATGCGTCAGCGCCGGCAGGCTCTGGCGCAGGCGCTGTATATGGGAACGGTTCATGCCGGCGACAACCACGCCGGAACCGCGGGGCAGACGGTCGAGTACGACCCCCCAGGGATCGACGATCATCGAATCACCATGGGTCTCGCGACCGTTGACATGATAACCGCCCTGCGCCGGCGCCAGCACATAGGCCAGGTTTTCTATCGCACGGGCGCGGATCAGCGTCTCCCAGTGCGCCTTGCCGGTGGTTTCGGTGAACGCGGAAGGAACCAGGATCAGGTCGACTTCACCCATCGCCCGGTAAAGCTCGGGAAAACGCAGGTCATAGCAAATCGACAGCCCGATGCGCCCGAACGGGGATTCCAGGGTCACCACTTTTTTACCATGCTCGATGGTGCGTTCCTCGGAATATTTCTCCGCGCCCATTTCGAAACCGAACAGGTGGATCTTGTCGTAACGCGCGACGCAGCGTCCCCCGTCGTCGTAGACCAGGCTGGTGTTGAGGACTTTGTCCGGCGTCGAAGCCACCAGCGGCACCGACCCGCCGACGATCCAGATGCCGTGTCTGCGCGCGCTGGCCGCAAGAAATTCCTGGATCGGCCCGTCGCCGAAGGCCTCGCGCACCGCGACCTTGTCAGTGTCCTTCATGCCCATGATGCCGAAATATTCCGGCAAGGCCACCAGGCGCGCGCCCTGTGCCGCCGCGATGTCGATCAGCCGCGCAGCCTCCTTCAGGTTGGCCTCCACGCGCGGGCCCGATGCCATCTGCACGGCGGCGATCCGCGTCGCCCCGGCATCGGCGGTACCCGTTCCCGCACGTTGCGCCAGCGTCGATATCAAGCGGGTGCTCATGCCATTCCTTTCATTTCACAACCTCCACGCTGACCGCCCCAGAGGCGGGATCGGCACGCAAAAATACGCGCGCGCCGTCAACGGCCAGCGCGACCAGCCACGCCCGCAGCTCCTCGGCCTGCGCTTCCTGGCTCCGACCGTGAACAATCATGATCCGTGCCGCCGCATCCTGTTGCCAGGCTGCGACGGCCTGGCGGATCGCGGGCGATGCCATCACGGTCTGCGCCGACCGTGGACGATCCCACAGCTCGGGAGCGATTTCCGCCGCCGGCAACGACACCGGCAACAAGGCCGTCGCCGCAATCAGCAGCAGCCTGCTCATGGATTGGCTCCGGCATCGGCCGTCGGGGGCTCGACCTTGGCCACCTGCGGATCGTTCCAGCTTCCGGTTACGTCATATTCATAGGCTGCAATCTGGTCCAGCGGGTCCTTGAGCAGTTTCTGGGCGATGAATGCGGCAACGCCGGCAACCGGCCCGCCGATCAGCGCACCAGCCACCGAAACGGTGTCGGACAACTGCGGATTGACCTTGACGCGCAACTTCTGGGTTTCCCGCGCAAGATCCACCTGCCCGCTCATGTTGATGCGCGCTGCTGGTCCGGTAATGCGCAGGTTATCGGTCATTGCGACCCCTTTGTCGACCTTGATTGCGCCGACAATCTCGTCGAACGCCAGGCCTTCGCTGAATATGTCCCGGAAATCCAGCGTTATCCGCCGCGGCAGCGACTGCAGGCTGAGGATGCCCAGCAGCTTGCCGATGCCGGGCTCCAGTTTAAGAAACTGGCCTTTGCCGGCATCAAGCACGAAGTTCCCCGTCAGCGAGGGATAGTCGATGCGCTGCGGGCTGCCGGCCCATGCCAGATTGCCCTCGACCTTGGCTACGCCGCGCCGCACCCCCTCGGGATATCCCAGGCGGGTCAGAAACTTGCCGATATCATTGACCTCCAGCCGCACGTTCACCCGTGTGCCCGGCCGGGTCAGCCAGGACTGCCAGATGCCATCCAGGTTGAGCACGCTTTCCGGATTGCTCAGGCGCAGCCGTTCGATGCGCCAGTCGCTCTGTTGCGGCGTCGCCTGCAGTTCCAGGCGCCCCAACGCCAGGCTGGCAAGATGGAATTCATCGATCACCACGTCCAGTGCTGGCAGGTCGGGAGACCGCGTATCCGGCGCCTCGACGGGCGCCGCCGCGGCAACGGCCACGGGGTCCTTTGCCGGCACAGCCAGGCGGCGCAGGCGCGCAGTCAGGCGGCCCTTGCCCTGTGCACGCCAGGACAGGGCGCCGTCGACATCACGTCCCTTGAGATTGATCTGCAGGGCGCCCGGCTGCTGCACGGCGGTCAGCGTCAGCGGCGCAAAACGCCGGTCGAACCACTCCACTTCGCCGATCCGCAGATCCATGCCCGCAACCTGCATCCCGCCGCCGCCTCCTTCACCCAGCAGCGCCAGCCAGCCATCGAGATCGATCACCGGGATCGCGCCCGTGATGGCGATGCCCGGCTTGTCGGGTTCGGCCGCCGCACCTTCGCCGAAACGCACGGTGCCGCGCTCGATGCGCGCATCCTTGCCTTCGCCGCTGCGGTACAGCAGCGCATTCACGAGTTTTCCGACAGACACTGAAATGCGTTCCTGCCGCGGGCCGGTAAAACGCCGCTCCACCCGCAACGGCAATTCTTCAGCCGCTGTTTTGGTGAACGGAACCGGCAGATTGACCGCCAGTCCCCGCAGCGTCGACTCGGCGGTGACATCGACCCGCTTGTTGCGCACAACCAGCGTACCGCGCCAGTCGGTCGAACCGCGCATGTGCCGCACCCATTCCACCCCGCCGGCACGCCGCGCCGCATCGGCATTGATGCGCCCCTGGAAGCGGATGTTGACCGCGGCATCACGCTGGCTGCCGGCGGTGATGGTCAGCGGCCCGCCCAGAAAAACCGCAGTCGCATTGGGCACCCGCACCGCGGCCTCGGTGAATTCCAGGCGGCCGTTGACCTGCTCCAGCGGCGGCATGCCCACGGCAGGCTCCAGCTGATTGTCGATAAACTGGTAAGCGCCGCTGACCTTGCTGTTCCCCATCGTGCGCAGCGGCAACGTCAGCTTCAATGCCAGCCTGCCCCGCCCCCGCGCGCTCATCCCCTCGGTAAAATCGTCGATCATCGTATGGACCGGACTCTGCTCGATGAATCCAAGAAAATCCGCAGTCGCCCCTGCCGCCTCGCCGCTGATCTGCAGCACTTCGTCGCTGTACACCAGATCGGGAATCAGCGCGCGTACCTTGTTCAGCCGCACATTGCCGATCACTGCCTCGCGGGCATTCATTTCGAGGCGTTTGCCGCGAAACAGGAAATCGCCCTCGATGCCCGTGATCCTCGGCCAGCCGTCCCCGTAATTCAGTTCGCCGCCGCTGACCCTGGCCGCCACCTCGAAAATGCCGCCGCGTTCGTCGGCAAACGGAAACTCCGCGAGATCTCCCTTGAGCCGGAACTTCACGTCATTGGACGTACCGGCAACGAAGGCCCGATCCAGCCACCCCCGTGAAGTCTTCGCTACCGTCAGCGGCAGGTATGCCGTCACCCGGTTGGCTGCGCCACGGGTCAGGTGCCCGGTCAGGTCCGCGACCCCCGGGCCGTCCGCAGTCATGCGGAAAGTGCCGAACAGGGTGCCGGCAAGATCGGCATTGGCATAGGCAAAATTGCCGAGCCGCAGTTCTATGCCCAGCGCCGTGTTCGACCATGACAGCTGCCCGGTCAGCGTGTCGAAACGCAGGCGCTCGCGGAACAGCTTCGGCATGTTGAGCGTCGCCTTCTGCGTCACCACATGCAGCGTGCCGCCCTTTTCAGTGCCGTCGATGTTGCCGCTGAAACCGGAAAAGCCGGGCACGGCGCCCTGTTGCGCCAGCGACAGCTCATGGAAACGTCCCCGCACCACATAGGTGTCCGGCCGCGGCCAGGCGCCGTTCCAGCGCAGCGACAGGTCGTAGACACTGCCGGTCGGCGCAAAATCCGCCAGCGACTTGCGCAAACCGGGGGCCAGCGGCAGCCGGTCCGCCAGCTGCACCAGCGGCGCCAGCTCCAGCGCGTTGGCCTGGAGCTCCCCGCGCGCATATCCATCGCCGCTCGCACCGCCCAGCTGCAGCCGCAGGTCGACCGGCGGCAGGTTCAGCCGATCGCCCGTGATGAATGCGAGCTTGCGGGTCGTGATTTCGAAGCCGTCGATGGTACGTTTCCACGTAAAACGGCCTCCGAGCTGCGACATGTCGAGATCCGGCAGGTCGGCGCCGAGCCGGGCGCGCACATCGCTCAATTGCACGTCGGCGATGACCGACTCGAGTTCGCTGCGGGCGAAAGTGAACCACGAACGCAAAGCACCGGCGCCCTGCGGAAAATGCACCGGAAAATCGACCCACTGCCGCCACCCCGGAATGTCGACCTGGTCGACATGCACAAAAAGGCGGCCCGTCAGCGTCTCGGCCATCGACTGGAAACTTTCACCGGTCAGATCGGCGCGCACGTCCAGCGGCGAAGCCAGCCCTGCGGGCGGCACCGCACGCAGCGCCAGACGATGCCGGTAACCGCTGTTGACGATCCGCAACTGCAACTGTTCCAGCGCAAGCACGGGCGCGCCGCGCATTTCATCATTCCAGATCAGGCGCGCATCGTGGATCTCGATGTCGCGCTGACCGAGCAGCCAGCGGGAGAATCCACCGTCGCCCTGCGTCCCCACATTCATCGGGATGCCGGCCACGGTGATGACGCCGCTGTTGTCGCGACGGACGGTCAATACCGGCCGGTGAATGTCCAGCGAATGGAAATTGACCTGCAGCAGGGCTGCCGATCGCCATGACAGCGTGGCGTCGATGCGCGGCAGCTCCAGCGCGGGCCGCCCTCCCGCATCGTGCACCACCACCTGCGCCAGAGCCAGTTGCGGACGCAGACCATCCCAGTTCGCGCTGATGCCGCCTATGGTGATGCGCTGCTGCGCGGCGCGACTCAGCACCTGTGCAATATCATCCCGATACGCCGCGATATCGGGCAATATCCAGTAACGCAGCACCAGCACGGTCGCGGCAAACGCCAGCCCCGCCGCCAGCACACTCCAGGTCAGCAGGCGATAAATCCACAATGAGCTCCTCTGGATCCGGTTGCGGACTGCGGCTAGGCTCATGTGGCGCCTGAAAAAATTTAAGAATGTAAAATGCGGAAACGAAACAAAGGCTTAGCCATTCTAACGCGAACCGGCCATGGAATCGAATAACGCACGGCCAGCAGCCGGCGCCGACCACGACATCAACGCTGCGGCACGTTACAGCCGCTACCTGCAACGGCTGCTGACCGCCAATCCCGGAATCATTACGACAACCGAACTGGCGCAGCCGTTCACCGTGGCCGCCATGCAGGCCGAACTCGCCGCCTCGGACATCGTCGATGACGCCAGCCTCGGACGCGCCCTGCGGCTGTTGCGCCAGCGTGTCATGGCCAGGTTGATCACACGCGACCTTAGCGGACGTTCCAGCCTGGATGAAACCGTCGCCACCGTGACTGCGCTGGCGGAAGTGGCAATTGAAACGGCCGTGGTCCGGCTGCACGGCGAACTGGCGGCCATCCACGGCGAACCGCGCAGCGCCGCGGACGGCTCCGCACAGCAGTTGCACGTGGTCGGCATGGG
>Ga0222713_10004991_pt1 | contig 13064 bp, 10 predicted proteins | sample C33_649DmetaG_FD_165061 | JGI IMG/M metagenome (GOLD analysis project Ga0222713, IMG submission 165061) | Estuarine water microbial communities from San Francisco Bay, California, United States - C33_649D | ecosystem: Environmental > Aquatic > Marine > Unclassified | place: USA: California...
TATCCTAACCCTAATTGGGGTAAGTCTAGCTACAGAGAAACAAGCTGACGAAAAAGTAGTTAATCTTACCTTTGGAACAATTACGGCTAAGGAAAAGAAAATTTCTAGAGCTACTTTCGATTGGAAAGATATCTCTATATCCATTTTCGTAGTTGTAATCGTGGTATTTATTATGATTTGGTTTAACGGAAAATAAATTTCGACTCTTTAGAATTTTGTAGTCAATAAAGCCAAAAAGCTTTCGATTCCTGTAAAATAATTACCCACACGCAAATTTTCATTGGGACTGTGCTGATTGTTGTCCAAATTAACCGTGGGCAAACCTATAGCTGGCACCCCTAATTCAGAAACAAAGGGAGAGATCGGAACGGAACCTCCACTGGTTCGGATGATCACCGGAGACTCCTTATAATACTCCGACAAAAGTTGATTCAGCCAAATCCCTTCTTTGGATTCGGTAGCTGTTCTAAAAGCAGGATAAGCTACTTTGGAGTTCATCTGAATTATCCTATCCAAACTCATCCGTTCTTCCCTATTGGGCTCATGGTCCAAAACGGTATAACCCATTCCAATAAGATGCTGCTTCACACCTTCAATTAATTTATAGGGGTCGCTCTCTAGTACCAAACGGATATCCATTTCTGCCGTGGCGGTAGCCGGTATTATGGTTCGGGTATCTTTGCCTATCCAACCGCTTTGCATTCCTCGAATATTTAAAGAAGGATATTGAATGGATTCTTGATAGGTATTCCCTACTAAATCATTTCTTTTGGTTTGGGTACGCTCTTTAATTGCTTTTTCTTCTGCTGGTACGCCTTCTAGAATTTTTTTTGCTGCTGTGTCTAAAACTATACCCTCATAAAAACCTGGAATTACAACTCGACCTTGATCGTCTTTCATTGACGCCAATATCTTTGACAAATCTAATGCAGGATTGGGAAGGTAATTTCCGTAATGTCCACTATGTTGGGGCATCAATGGGCCGAAAGTCGTAAGTGTCAGAGTAGCAATCCCACGATTTCCAAAAACGAGAGTGGGTTTTCCTGAGGAATGAACTGGACCATCTAAAATTAATAAAAGATCTGCAAGCAGCTGATCCTTGTATTTTTTAACTGCTACGGGTAATCCCGGTGAACTTTGCTCCTCCTCAAAATCCAATATCAATTTTAAGTTAAATGCAGGATCCTTTCTTTTACTTTTCAGATATTTCAATGCGGTTAACAACATGACAAAAGGTCCCTTGTCATCGGCGCTGGAACGTGCAAAAATCCGATAATCCTCTATGGCATTTCCTTGCAATTTATCCCAACTTATCTCCTCATACGCTGCACCTCTCTTGACTTTTAAAACTGCCTGATACGGATTTTCTTGATTCCATTGAGATCCGTCGACAGCCTGACCATCCAAATGCATGTACAAAGCAATTGTCGGTGTTCCTTTTTTGACCTTTAGGTTTGCTAGCAGTAGTGGCAAAGAAGATGTTTCTAGCATATTTACTTCAAAATCTAACGCTTGAAGCTGAGCTTTTACCCAAGAAATATTCGCAGTGATTTGATCAGGATTTGACGCATCATTAGGAAGGGAAAGAAATTCTCTAAACTCATCCATACTGCTTATGCCAATTGACCTTGCAACAGCCTCATAGGATCGTTGTGCTGTTAATGAGGTTAAACCGAGTAGGAAAATTAAAAAGGGGTTGCTAAGGAATTTCATAAGTTGGAGTTTGATAATCGTTGTGAAGTATCTTCCAAATATAGAAAAATCAAAAGAATCTCACTTCACTGCTGGAGGAAGTAAATTGATGTTGTTTTGACTTAGGAAAGATTTTTTAATAAAAAATGAATCCCGTTTTTTGAAAATATTTTTTCGATATCCTCCTCCTTATAGCCCCTTTTCAAAAGTATCCCGTCGAGTTTTTGAAGGTCAGCGATAGTCTCGAGATCGTAAGGACATTGCTCTTTTCCAAAACCTCCATCCAAATCGGATCCTATCATAACATGATTTGAATTTCCTGCCAATTGACAAATATGATCGATGTGATCAACGATGGTTTCTAGATTCAATCCGCTAGATTTTGGATCCGTACTCCCCCGTTTCCAATTAGGAAGCATCATCCAAGCATCAAATGCCATTCCGATTACCGCCCCCCGACTTAGTAAGATCTTAATTTGTTCGTCGTTAAACTGTCGCTCGTTGGGTACCCATGTACGAACATTACTGTGGCTCGCCCATACAGGACCCTCATACATCTCCATGGTTTCCCAAAAGCTTTGATCACACAAATGAGTTGCATCGAGAATGAGTTGAAGTGCACTAATTTCTTTTAATAACGCTTTTCCTTGAACACCAATACTTCCAGAGGAATCTGTACCAAAAGCATAGGTTCCAGGGCCATAATGTGCAGGACCGATGGCTCGAAGTCCCTCCCCATGCATTCGATGTAAATGATCCATAGAAATGATGGAATCTGCTCCTTCCAAGCTAAGTACATAACCGATTGGGGTTTTTACAGCGTTTTCTTCCCACCGACTTAAATGCTGTGTTAAATCCTGTGGAGTTTTGATTTGAATTAGATGCTGACCTTCTCCCATTGCTCGATACCAAGCCAATTGTCCTTGAGTTTGAGCCCATGCTTGTTCTGGAGAGTTCCATCCGGGAAGTTTATTTTTAGGTTTGACATAGCGTGCGATCAAAGTAGCAACACACAAGCCGATGTTTCCTTCACGCATAGCAGGAAAAGAAACGACTCCTTTTTCCCGATCCGGCAGGTCAGTCATTCCTTGCTCAAGGCTCCGGATCATAGAAATTTCTTGTCTAAAATCTCTATTCCATTCCAGAGCATTCATGGATAAATCTAAATGTGCATCGAATAAAAATTTCATTTGCTCAATTCAATTTGATACGCTCTAGCTTCAACCTCCCAATACCCAGTATGCTTTCCTTCTTCTATTGTATAAACCCTGTTGTATTTAGCTACCGTAGGGCAAATATGATATGGTAATGCATAAAATAAATCTCCAACTTTAAAATTGTTGGGTTTTTCATAAATGACAACCAGATGTTCCTCACTCTGACCTTTATGAACTGCCTCTTCCATTCCCAGAATTAACACACGGGGCAAGGGCATTTCTGAAGCCACTGCTTTATGCCCCAGATCAAAACAAAAATGGTTGGTTTCAGGTTTACTAATCAGACGAGTAATCAAAATGGCAGCATTTAGAAAAGGAGATTCTTTCCAAATATTTTTGTATCCCAAATCCCAAAGTAATGTAGTTCCTGGACTTAGATAAGTGGTTTCATTTAAAGAATGGGGATAAAAACTAGGTGATCCCCCAGTTATACGTTTTGGCATTACTCCACTTGCGTTTTCAATTTGCTTACACAAGTCATCGACAGGCCGATAGTCGGCATGACATTGGGCAATGCGCTCCTTTATATCTTTTGGACGAATATGACCATCGTAGACATGCAATCCAAAAAAAGTAAAATCAGGATTAAGCGAAAGCGCCTTATAGAGTTCAAACGCTTTCTGAGGAACTATACCCGTACGATTCATCCCGTTATTGATATCGATCCATAAATTAAATGAACTTCCTGTTTGCGTGGCTAATTCGGAGTAAAGCTGAAGCGAATCCTCATTATCTACCAAAGTTGAACATACACAATGAGGATATTCCCTTTGCCATTTTAAAAACTGCTGGGCTTTCTCACGAGTGGGTTGGTGTGCTAATACAATTTGATCTACCCCACACTCAAGCAGCAATTTCATTTCAGCAAGTGTAGCGCATTTAAACTTTCGGATACCGGCTTGAAGTTGCAGTTTAATCACTGCGGACATTTTGTGAGTTTTTACATGCGGAATCAAACGATCCACTCCACCTGCAATTCGAATCATTGAATCAATATTTTGCTGAATGCGCTTGGGATAGACTAAAAGACCTGGAGTGAGTAATTGGTCTTCATGTTCAACTTTAAAATCCTCAATGATCATACCCTATTCACTCTCTATTAAAAAATGAGCTTCTATTTCAACGGCAATGTTTTGTGGGAGAGACATCCCTACAGCGCTTCTTACGCCAATTCCGAGTTCTTCTCCAAAAACTTCAGCCATCAGTTCGCTAAAACCATTGATCACATAGGGGTGATCTTCAAATTCTGGTGTTGCGTTGACCATTCCTAAAACCTTAACCACACGTTTGATTTGGTGAATCGAATCCATGTGCGTAACAAGTGTGGAAAGCATGGTCAGCCCAACTTGACGTGCCGCTAGTTTGGCTTGTTCTCGATTCAGGGTTCCTCCTACCTTACCTGTAATTAAACTGCCGTCGTTTTGTATAGGTCCTTGACCCGATACATAAAGATAATTCCCTACCACTAAAAGGGGTCGGTATACTCCAACTGGCTTAGGAGCTGGTGGCAATACTAAGCCCAATTCTTGTATCCGTTCGAAAAGTGATTTCATGATTAAATAAATTGATTTAAAAGTAAAACTCCCAATAAACCGCTGATTCCGATGGAGGTTTCCATCACGGTCCAGGTAGATAAAGTTTCTTTAATATTGAGGTTAAAGTATTCTTTAAAAAGCCAAAAACCACTGTCATTAACGTGAGAAAGCATTAAACTTCCTGATCCGATAGCTAAAACCATCAGCTCGGGACTTACTCCAGTAGATTGAACTAAAGGCAATACGATACCGGCAGTAGTTAATCCAGCTACCGTTGCCGATCCTACTGAAAATCGAATTAAAGTTGCAATTAACCATCCAATAACTAGAGGAGACAGGGAAGTAATTTGCAATAAATTACCAATGTATTCACTCACTCCACTATCAATTAAAATTTGTTTTAACGAGCCTGCGCCGGCAATGATCAAGAGTACCATTGTGATTCCCGAAACCGCTTTAGCATATATTTTCATTACACCGTCCATTGGTAAACCTCTTGCAATTCCCAAAGTATAGGTTCCAACGAGAACAGAAAGTAACAAAGCAATGACTGGGTTACCTATGAATTTTATAATAGAAATCCAAACCCCCTCCAACGGAAGAAATGTTAGCGTTAATGTTGAAAAAGCAATCAGTAGGACTGGTAAAAGTGCAGTCACTATACTCGTAGAAAAACTTGGTAACTCCTCTTCAGAAAAAACCTTGGTAGTCATAAACTCTTTTAATGGTTTTGCTTCTACTTTTGGGATCAATTTGGTTAATACGGGACCGGAAATCAAAATTGCAGGAATAGCAACAAGAACTCCATAAATTAGTGTTTTCCCCATGTCTGCTTCAAACATAACCGCTAGAGCACTTGGTGCCGGATGGGGGGGTAGAAAACCGTGTGTAACAGACAAAGCAGCTAACATGGGTAAGGCTATTGATATCAGAGATAATCCTGTAGCAGCTGCCACGGTGAATACGAGAGGCACTAAAATCACAAACCCTACAGAATAAAACATGGTAACTCCAACGATAAAACCTGTAAGCATGACTGCTGCTCTTGTATTTTTTACACCAAAAAGTTGAATGAGTCCATTGGTGATTTTTTGTGCAGCACCGCTATCGGCTACCAATTTCCCCAACATAGCCCCAAGACCAAGTATCATTACTAAAAACCCAAGGGTATTGCCGATCCCCTTCTCTATGGATTGGACAATAGAATTCAATTCCATCCCTTGACCTATTCCAATGGCAAGACCAACTAAAATAAACGAAATAAATGCGTTTAAGCGAACTACTAAAATTAATACGAATAAAAAAAGAATTCCGAGGGTAATGATAACTAATGGCATACGTAAAAATAGAAAAGTTAATCGGATTTTAATACGGAAGCTGAAAAGTAAACCGCAAATAAATTCAAAACCCTTAGAGAAAGATTCTTTGTTTTAAAAAATTAGTGATCAAAGGATCCCATGGTGATGTAGATGATCAAAGTAACCACAAAAAGAAAAATTGAAAAAGGTTTTGTGTATTTCCATTGCTCCATCTTTACCAATTTTAAATCCTTAATTTGAAATTGATTTTTATTGGGGTAATAATAAGAAATCCAAAACATCAATGCCAAGTTGATTAGAAACTCTATTCCCCAAATGTGAACAAAATGGATGCCCGTATCAAAAACAAAAGTGGTTAACAAATAAAAACTTAGCCCTACAAACAAAGCAACCTTGGCTGCCAAGGCAGAAATGTGTTTTGTGAAAAATCCAGCTAACATTATCGAGGCAATGGGAATAAAAAAGATTCCGTTGAGTTGTTGTAGCATTTGGTATAATCCTTCGGGTGCTTTAGCAACAAATGGTGCAGCCATAATGGCAAATAAAGCTAAAACACTCGAGGTTAATTTTCCAACAAATACAAGTTTTTTGTCCGAAGCTTCTGGGTTTAAATGTCTTTTGTACAAATCAAAACTGAAAATGGTAGCAGAGCTGTTCAGCACACTATTAAAAGTACTCAATACTGCTCCCATGACAATAGCTGCAAAAAGACCGACAAAACTGGCGGGTAATACTTTTTTTATAAGCTCAGGATAGATCATGTCTTGATTACCATAAAGGGTATCTCCAAAATAATAAAACCCGATAACCCCAGGGAATATAATAACCAAGGGGATAAGTATTTTCAGTAGGCCCGTAAATAATAATCCTTTTTGTGCCTCTTTTAAATTCTTAGCTCCCAAAGCCCGTTGAATAATGGTTTGATTCATACACCAAAAATAAACTTGATTCACAATCAATCCGGTAAACAAGACTTCAAAAGGTAATACGGAATCCCGCTCACCAATTACATTGAATTTCTTTGGGGCATGTTCATATACTTTAGACAACCCCTCAAGTGGATTTCCATCTCCTATACTCAATAAGGCTAAAAAAGGAACCGCAATTCCACCAATCAAAAGACCATACCCATTGATAGTGTCTGAAAAAGCAACTGCCTTTAACCCCCCTAAAATAGCGTATAAAGATCCTATTAATCCTACAGCAATGACCGTGATTAGCAGGGCCTCCTCTTTGGTAACCTGCAATAGTTCGGAGATATTAAAAATGCTTTCTAAATTGATTGCTCCCGTGTATAAAACGATGGGTAGCAGGGTTACTACAAAAGAAATCATCAAAAAGAAAGCTACATAGGATCTTAAAACACCATCAAACCGATTTTCTAAATATTGTGGAATGGTTGTTAAACCCATTTTTAAATATTTGGGAATAAAATAAACGGCAGCTAAAATGAGTGCTAATGCAGAGGTAACTTCCCAACCAATGACAACAAAACCGTTTTTATAGGAGGAGCCATTCATGCCGATAAGATGCTCAGTAGATATATTCGTAAGCAACATGGAGCCCGCAATAACTACTCCTGTCAAACTTCTTCCTCCCAGAAAATAACCCTCTTGAGATCCGAGCTTTTCCTTTCTTAAACGATACCAGGCATATAGGGCTACAAATAAGGTATAAGCGAGAAAAGTTGTGAAAGTAAACATAGGGTTAGTTGATTTCTGAAAGTGCTACTGTTCTGTTTTCTATTTGTGACTTTTTAGCTGCAAGACTAATAAGAAGTGATTGAAGCCCATCGTATTGGGTCACTTCAGGTTTGGAGTTGTTCTTGATGCATTGCACAAAACGTTCCAGTATATTAAGATAGGATTCTTTATAGCGTTCAATAAAAAACTTTAAGGGCTTCGTCGAATGAAATCCTTGATCATCCGCTGAATAGACCGTATCCTCCGCTTTATTTTTTGTAGCCATCAACCCCTTGGATCCAAAAACTTCCACCCGTTGGTCGTAGCCATAAGTACTGTTTCTACTGTTTTCTACAGTAGCCAAACTGCCATTTTCAAATTTTAAAATACTGACTGCAGTATCCACATCCCCAACTGTTTCAAGGGGCAGCTCTCCATAGATTGTTGCAGTAGTATAAATTTCAGTAACCTCACTGCCCATGAGATATCTGGCTAAGTCAAAATCATGAATAGCCATATCTAAAAACAAGCCTCCTGAAGTTTTGATATACTCCATCGGTGGGGGTCCTGGATCCCTGCTGATGAGTCGTAATGTTTGAACTACTCCCAGACGATTTTCCTCCAAAGCGCGCTTAATTTTTAAAATATTGGGATCATAGCGTCTGTTAAATCCAAGTGCAAACTTAATCCCAGATTCTTCAACTAGATCTTTGATTTGGAGTACGTTCGTTAGTGTTAAATCGATTGGTTTTTCACAAAAAATATGTACCCCTGCAGCTATTGCCAATTGGAGATGTTCAAAATGTAATGCAGTAGGAGAAGCGATAATAACTGCATCCAAGGAGGTTTCCTTGAGCATCTTTTCAAAAGAAGTATACAGAACTTTGACTCCCGCGGAGGCAGCAAAACTTAAACTTTGTTCTGAACCACTGCAAGCGGCTACTATTTGAGCATCGGGAATATACTGTTGGATATTTTGAAGGTGTACCTGCCCTATTCTTCCTAATCCAACAATCCCAAATTTAATCATCCTTGCTCAACGTTCATCCTTTCCGATCTTTACTAAAAAAGCAATTGATTTGGTAAATACTTAGCGATCAAATCTTCATAATAAGGTCGTAAGGCTTTGGCATCTGGTGGAACAGGAACTTTAGAGTATAAGTCGTAAGGATTAAACTTTTTAACCCATTCAAAATTCTCCCGATCTTCTTTATTCATTAAATGTGCATACGCATCTTCACGATGTTGTGCATAAAACGAATGATAGCGAATCATATAGAGAGCCGGTTTAGGTAAATAATCCTTCATTACATGGTAGAGGTATTCATCATGACCCCAGCTCATTTTAACTTGATCCAACCCACAATTTTCAGTGTAAACTCCTAATTTGGTCTTATATCTTTCATCAGAAAAATCAGGGTTTTGATCGAAAAATTCTGAATAAACAATTTTACTTGAAAACTGACAACCCACAGGATACGTATCGCCGACTACTGCCCATTGTGGCTCGCCATAGAGACACAAAACTTTTCCAAGATCATGGATAAGCCCTGTCAACACAAACCAATCTGGGTGTCCATCACGACGAATGGCTTCTGCGGTTTGTAACAAATGTTGTAATTGATCCAATTCGATATCTGGATCGCTGTCATCTACTAAAGTATTGAGGTAATCTAGGGCATCCCATACGGACATTTTCCGTTTGTTTAGACCCAAAAACTCTTCTTGTTTAGCAACTACAAAGTCATACGACTGAAACTGATGGTTGATCCTATAAAACTCTCGAACTAGAGCATCTCGAGGAGAGTCCACATAGTTTCTGTAATCTTCTTTTTGTTTTTGATGTGGTTCTGGGTAGCGTTTTAATAAATCGTCTTCCCAATCGTCCAAATCCATTAAGGGTTTATTGGAATCCATATTATTTTAAATAAATATTATACTCTGTTTTTCAAATCTCTTATAAATTCAACTACACGGAGCTTAATGCACCGCTTTTTATGCCTTAAACAAGGATATACTAAATTATAATATTCTTTTAATATTGAGTAATTTTAAAAAAATAAAAAAATGAACAGAAAATCCTTTATCAAAACCTCTGCATTGGGTGTCGTAGCAGTTCATACTTTTCCCTTAATTTCTCTAGAAAAATCATTCGAAAATCTAAAAATTAGCGTTACCCCGTGGTCCCTAATGCGAACTGGATACGGAGGTGATGATCCACAAGGCATTGATGTGTTTGACTATCCTTTACTCGCGAAATCTCTCGGCTTTCAATATATCGATCATGAAATGTTTCATTTTCCACCGCAACTTCAAGATCAGGACATTGAAAAAATGAACCAACGTATGGTAGAAGCAAATGTTCAAAGTGCTGTTATGCTCACAGGAGGGGTTGGAGATATCGGTGACGCTAATCCTCTAAAAAGAAAACAGGCATTGAAGATATATAAGTCCTGGGTTGATGTTGCTCAAAAATTAGGATGCAAAGCCCTGCGTAATGTTTGCGGTGAGCACATTTCAATTCCTCATCAAGAAAAGCTTAATTATGCAATAGAAGGAGTCCAAGAACTTGGAAATTATGCCGCTGACAAAGGATTGGATCTGCTTATTGAAAACCACAATGGCTATTCCTCTGACCCAGATTGGATGATCGCTCTAATGGAAGCGGTAAACCTCAAAAACGTTGGTATCCTCGGTGACTTTACCAATTGGACTTTAGAGCGAAATCCAGACACATTTTATCCTGATCCTTATAAAGGCATTGAATTATTAAGCCCTTATATTCGGGCTGTAAGTGCAAAATCGGAGGACTTTAACAAGGACGGTGAGGAAACATCCCTAAGTTACCAACGCATGTTTGAGGTCTTGAAAAAGGCTCCTCAGCTTGAGTTTGCTGGGGTTGAATATTTCGGGAATGGAATCCCAAGAAGTGAAGGGGTAGTAAAAACCAAAGCTTTGATAGAAAAAGCAATACAACGTTAAATTGTAAACCTAGTTTGTTCTAAAAGCATAGACCCCAGAACTGGATTGGTTTCCATTGGCATCAACTGCGATTATTTTCCAGTAATAGGTTGTGTTGTTGGCTACTTCAACCTCCAGACTTGTTTGCTTTCCTTGATACTCTACTTCTGTGTTTAGTGTAGTTGCTGAGGTATCGTCAAGATACACCTCAAATTTCAGTAGATCTCCATCAACATCAGAAGCCGTCCAATTGAGTATGACCAGATTATTAATGTCTGGGGTAATATTTGCACCCGAACGGGGTGAAATCAACACTGAAGGAAAAGGGGCGTAATTTACAACTGCATCCCCTGCTAAATAAAACTTCCATGGGACACTTTCAGCAGGAACAGAACCCTCTTCCCCGATGCTTCGAACAAGCCAACTGTAGGGCTCTGCTTTCGTGAGAGCGATCGTTTTTTGATTGGTCGTGGAGGCAAAGGTTTGTGTGGTCTGAGCAAGTAAATTAGTTACAACTACTTCATAAGAAAGTGCATCAGTCGCTGCGGACCAACTAAAATCGACATTACTCTGAGTATCGTTGATGGAGCTTCCATCTAGACAGGTTTCATCATTCGTTGGGCTAAGCAACGTAGCTGCTTGTGGATCTACTGGGAGGACCTCCTTGGCACATCCGTTGAGCAGTATAAGTAAGCCTCCTAAAAGAACAATTGTTTTTTTCATCCTTATTCTTTAATAACTTGTATGGATTGATCTAGTGTCGCAGCAGTGACTTTAACAATATATACCCCTTGTTTGTATTCGCCCGTATCTAAGGTATAGGTTCGAACACCAAAAGGTAAATTTACAGTTTGATACTCGATAAGTTGTCCATTGGTTGTATAAACTCCGATCTCAACAATGTTGTCCGCTCCACCGATATAAAGCTGTAATTGCTCATTAAATGGGTTAGGCGCATACTTTACTTCATAGGAGTTTAGATAAGTATTTTGAAACCATCCTTGGCATTCTATTCCCGTTGAGATTGAGATTTGATTTATTCCTTTTTCTAAAGAAACTGTATAGTTGCTTTTTGAAGTTTGGGTCGTTTTTCCATTGACGGTAATGTCATAGGATTTCCCTCCACTCATTGCAAAGCTTACCGTCTGATTTTGTTTATCAAACAAACTACTTACCGCCAAGGGCTGAGGCTCTTCAATGGTAAGCTCAAAACAACGCTCGAATTCCAAAGCGCTTACCCCTTCTACGGTTATACACAGGGTATATGCTCCAGCAGAGAGCTGATCCAAACTCCAACTGCTTCCACTAAAAGTTTCTGTTCGATTAACGGCTCCAGTTACTTCAACCTTATAGGTAATTGTACTGTCAACAACCGAAAGAAGAATACTGTTTGCTCCAGCACATTTCTCTGTTTTGGAGATCGAGAAGTTGTTAGCAGGGAGATAGTAAATCAAACAACCTTCCAAGTCAACCAATTCGCCTAGTGGAGTATCTGGACAACTGTCAAATGGATTCCATACCCCATCGTGATCAGCATCATCAGAAACATCTCCTACCCCATCACCATCTTCATCGGCTTGGTCTGGATTCGATACTAAAGGACTGTTGTCTATAATATCTACCACTCCATCCCCATCACTGTCATCTGTTGCCAAAACAGGTTTCGATTGAAGTTCAATCGCTGAGGTAGCCCCTTCTGGGACTTGTATATTTGTTTGGGTAACTACCACAGGGACTTCGGGTGCCCCGTCATTGGTATTCAAATACTCAACCTCAACTTCGTAAATATTGTCTTTGTTGGCATCTCCTGGATTTTCAAAATCAGGAGGAGTAATGAAATCTAGATAATCTTCGTTTTCGTCTTCTATTGGAGGAAGCCCTTTTTGTAACGTTTCTTTGCTAGCTGATTTAATGGTAAACTTATCCGCATCGGCTCCACCAGTAATTTTCTTTTTGATTTTCCATTTCCCTACATTTTTATCGTTGTGAGGGTTATAATAACGTCGGTGATCTACTTTAGCACCCAGATTTTCATCCTCTACATTAAAAATCGAAATAAAGAAACGACCCGTATAGGTGGCATTGGGAATGTCGGATACACGGATGGATTCCGCTTTCGTTGCACTAAGTCCTGGACCGTCGGTTCTGTCTGAGGCTTGTGCGAATATAGTAAAGGGGTGAGAGGTATTGGTTTCGTAATCCAATTCCTGGGTTGTTTTTAGTACGCCATCGACAAGTTCAATAAACCCATCTCCTTGTAAATTGATACTCACAATTTGCCCTCCCATTGGATCTTTAACTTCTACAAAACCAACTGGGGTTCCTACTTCAGCATCTTCACTTATTTCAAAAGTAATGATGGAGATTTCTGGAGGACGTGGAGCATCTTCGATCACGATTTTAACAGAACCCGTAACTTCATTTTCTCCATCACTCACAGTAAAACTAAGACTTGCTCCATTGTAAGTTGAATCAAAGGTTAAAAGGGCTCCGGAGTTTACAGTTACAGTTCCGTCAGTAGCAATTGAAAGAACTCCTGTAAAATTATTTCCAGTTTGGGTAAAGGTCAAGGCTTCTCCATCAGGATCAATTGCTTCAATTTTTCCAACAGGAGTTCCGTTTTGCGGAAGTTGAACAAATGTAATCTCTGTTGTAGTA
>Ga0222713_10004993_pt1 | contig 13063 bp, 12 predicted proteins | sample C33_649DmetaG_FD_165061 | JGI IMG/M metagenome (GOLD analysis project Ga0222713, IMG submission 165061) | Estuarine water microbial communities from San Francisco Bay, California, United States - C33_649D | ecosystem: Environmental > Aquatic > Marine > Unclassified | place: USA: California...
GTCAATCCAGCTGCTTCTAAAGTGCGAAGTGCAATCGGCGCAATTTCATAAACTGCCCAACGGAAAACAGTTTGGCCCTGTTGAATAATATTCGGCCAGCCAATATCTGCATTTCCCGGATTCTTTTTAAACTCTAAAAATGATGGCTCTAAAACAATTGCTTCACGGGTTTCGGCGCTTGCGCCCCAAACCGTAGGACCGATTCCAATGTCTTGCGATGGTCCAATGACCACTGCACCAGCACCATCAGCAAAGATAAATGCAGTCGCGCGATCTTCAGGATCAGTAAAGTCAGATAATTTTTCGGCGCCCATCACCAAAACATTCTTGGCAGTTTTGTTTCGAACTAAATCATTAGCAAGGGCAACGCCATAACAGAAGCCAGCACAAGCGGCTGAGATATCGAAAGCGGCAGCTTTAACATTCCCCAAGCGAACCAGAAGTTCAGTAGCAGCACTTGGTGCTTGATATGGGTAACTAATTGTTGCAAAAATTACAGCATCGATATCTTGAGCAGTCATACCTGCGCGCTCGATTGCAATCAGTGCTGATTTTTCAGCCATATCAATTAGTGATTCATCCGCATCTGCAAAGTGGCGAGTCTGGATTCCGGTGCGCTGTTGAATCCACTCATCTGTCGAATCAATTCGTTGAATAATTTCAGAATTTGGGACTACCCGAGGTGGACGATAAGCGCCCACTGAAAGGATTCGGGCGTTAGTTACATCTTGAGTAAATTTAAGTGACATTAGTTGCCACCATGCTCAGCCATAAATTTCTGCGCAGCTTCTAAATCTTCTGGCCCTTTTAGGGCAAAGGTTTGAATTTCACCTTGGGCGCGCTTTACCAATCCGGCAAGAGTTCCAGCTGGTGGAACTTCAATAATTCCGGTTACTCCACATTTAGCCATAGTCTCTATGCAGAGATCCCAGCGAACCGGACCAGCAATTTGTCCAACAATTCGATCCAATATCTCGCGACCGTTCTCGACAACCGCACCATCCTTATTAGATATGAATGGAATGGCTGGATCAGTTGCAGTTAGCGAAGCGGCAAGTGCTGCTAGATGTGAAACTGCAGGAACCATTGTTGAAGTATGGAATGCGCCAGAAACTGCGAGCGCACGAACTCGTGAACCTTCTGGCGGATTTTCGGCTAGGGCTGCAAGTGCAGTAAGAGAACCAGCTGCAACAATCTGTCCTGCACCATTCTCGTTCGCAGCAGTTAGGCCAGCTGCGTTAATGGCTGCAACAACTACATCGCGCTCGCCACCTAACACTGCTGACATTCCAGTCTCTGACCCCTTTGCTGCAATTGCCATTTGGGCGCCGCGGGCAGCAACTAATTTCATTGCAGAATCTCCATCAAGAACGCCAGCAAAAACGGTTGCTGTTATCTCGCCAACCGAATGTCCTGCGGTGTAACTGATACTTGAATGATTTTCTCCAAATAATCGTCCCGCACCTATAAGGCCACCGGCCACCAAGAGCGGCTGGGCATTTGCAGTATCGCGAATTTCATCAGCATCTGCCACTGTGCCAAGGCGCTTTAGATCTAGGCCTATTACTTCTGACCAGTTTCCGATTAATTCAGCTGCGTTCGCATCTTCAAGCCAAGGTGCAAGAAAGCCCGGAGTTTGGGAACCCTGTCCCGGAGCGAGTAGAGCGAGCATCAGGAAAGTTTAAGGTTGCACCACCGATACTGCCGAGTATTCAAATCGAGCCTATGAAAGTGGCGCATTTGGTTACTCGTGAGTAACATTTGGCTCATGAAAATTGCAGTGTGCGTAAAGCAAGTTCCTGACTCATGGGCCGAGAAAAAAATGTCAGGTGGCGTCTTAGATCGCGCAAGTATTGATGCAGTGTTAAATGATTTAGATGAATATGCTGTTGAAGAAGCGCTGCGAATTGTTGAAGCTAATTCACCAACTAAAGAAGCTGGCGAAGGTAGCGGCCACACAATTACTTTGATTTCAATGGGACCAGATCGTGCAACTGAAGCGATTCGTAAAGCACTTTCAATGGGCGCAGATGATGCGATTCATATCTGCGATGGTGCGCTCGCTGGTTCAGATGCGCTCGCAACTTCACTAGTTTTAAGTAAAGCAATTTCCGATGGTGGCTTTGATTTAGTTATCTGTGGAACCGAATCAACAGATGCACGAATGAGCGTTGTCCCTGCGATGTTGGCCGAGCGTTTAGGTTGGGCGCAATTAACTTTTGCCGGTTCAGTTGCAGTAGATCCAAGTGCTTCAAAGGTTTCAATCGCCAGATCAACTGAATTTGGAATTGAGAATATGGAAGCTGATTTCCCAGCAGTAATAAGTGTTATCGAGAAAATTAATGAGCCGCGTTATCCATCGTTTAAGGGAATCATGGCTGCAAAGAAGAAAGTTATTACTGTAAAGACTCTTGCTGATATCGCAATTTCAGCAGATCAAGTTGGCAGCAGTGCATCTTGGTCAACAGTGAAAGATGCAGTCCTGCGTCCGGCCCGAAGCGCGGGAATCAAGGTTGAAGATGGTGGCGATGGTGGCGCCAAATTAGTCGATTATTTAGCTGAGAAGCGGGTTGTCTGATGAGCGAAGTATTAATTCTGGTTGACTCGGTAGATGGAAAAGTTTCGAAATCAACTGGCGAACTGGCAACTTTTGCTAAATCAATTGGCAAGGTAAACGCAGTTGTTTTTGATGCCGCTCTGGTCTCGCAATTAAGTGCCTACGCAATCGATAATGTAATTGTCTGTTCTGGAATCGATGTTTCAAAGTTTTCACCTGGTCCAATTGCACATACCTTGGCCCAGCTCGTTGCTAGCAAATCTGCAGCAGCAGTTCTAATTACTTCAACATCAAGAGGCAAAGAGATTGCTGGTCGTCTGGCAGTTGCAACAAATTCCGGAATCATCACTGATGCAACTTCAATCGATACCGATTTAATTACAACACAAGCGGTATTTGGTGGTTCAACAACAGTTCATGCTGCTGTTACTCACGGAACAACAATCGCCACAATTCGTGCTAATTCCATCGAACCGATTGCTGGAAGCGCAGCCCCATCGACAGAAGATTTCACACCAACTATTTCTGATGCAGCAAAGCTTGGTGTTGTTACATCAACGCAGCCAGCTGTTAAAGGTGGACGTCCAGAATTAACTGAAGCTTCAATCGTGGTTTCTGGGGGTCGTGGAACAAATGGTGATTTCAAACCAGTTGAAGCATTCGCAGATATTCTTGGTGCAGCGGTCGGCGCATCTCGCGCAGCTACTGATGCCGGTTGGTATCCACACACTCATCAAGTTGGTCAGACCGGAAAAACTGTTAGCCCACAACTTTATGTTGCGTGCGGAATCTCTGGTGCGATTCAACATCGCGCAGGCATGCAGACCAGCAAGATGATTGTCGCAATCAACAAGGATCCTGAAGCCCCAATCTTCGAATTGGCCGATTACGGGGTTATTGGCGATTTATTCAATGTTCTGCCACAAGCAACCACGGCGATTGCCGCGAAGAAGGCTTAAGCACTTAACTTAGTTATCCTTAGCGCATGACGATTTATCTTGATCATGCTGCTACAGCACCGATCAATGAGGCTGCGATTACTGCGCTCAACACCCAGATGCGCAAACTCGGCAATGCATCGAGCATTCACAATCCTGGTCGTTCAGTCCGCAAAGATGTCGAAGACGCTCGCCACAAATTATCTGAATTAATTGGCGCTAATCCTTCAGAAATTATTTTTACTGGATCGGGAACTGAAGCAAACAACTTAGCAATTAAGGGATTCTTCTGGCAGCACCCTGACAGAAATGTAATTGTCACATCTGCCTTTGAACATCATGCAATCTTGGATCCAGTTGAATGGCTGGTCGAACACGAAGGTGCCGAACAAGTTCTGATTCCAATCACAAAATCTGGTGTTATTGATTTGGATTTTCTGGCAAAGGTGGTCGCAACAAGAGGCAAAGAAATCGCAGTCATAAGCATCATGCATTCAAATAATGAACTTGGCTCGATTCAGCCGATTGCCGAAATTGTAAAGATTGCTGGCGATATTCCGGTTCATACCGATGCGGTTCAAAGCTTCGGAAAAGTTGAATTTAATTTCTCGAAACTTGAAGTCACTGCAGCAACAATTAGTGCACATAAAATTGGTGGCCCGCTTGGAGTTGCAGCACTTGTTTTGAAACGCGGACTCGATTTAACTCCGGTTCTGCATGGCGGGGGACAAGAGCGCGAAATTCGAAGTGGAACACTTAACGCTCCTTCAATTGTGGCGTTTACAGCCGCAGCCGAATATGCAATTGCAAATATGGCCAGCAACTTTGCGAAGATTCGCGAACTTCGAGATTACTTTGTTGTCGGTCTGAAGAATTGCGTTCCAGATGTTTCAATAAATTCAGTTGCAGATCCAGCTCTGCCTGGAATTGTTAATGCGACTTTTCCTGGCACCGAAAGTGATGCTCTTCTACTTCTGCTAGACACCGAAGGCATCAGTGCATCTGCGGGATCAGCTTGCAGCGCAGGCGTTCCAAGACCAAGCCATGTGCTGGTTGCACTTGGTTTAAGCGAAAGTGATGCAGATGCTTCACTTCGAATATCAATTGGAACTACAAATACCAAGAGCGAAATCGACCAAGTTCTTGCAGTAATGCCCAGCGTTGTTGAAAGAGCACGCAATGCATTCGTAGTTAGTGAGTTGAGCTAATGAAGTTAATTGCAGCCATGAGCGGTGGCGTTGATTCAGCTGTCGCAGCAGCTCGCGCGGTTGAGGCTGGCCATGAAGTAATTGGAGTGCACTTAGCTCTTTCAAGTAATCCCCAGAAGTATCGCTCTGGCGCCCGCGGATGTTGCACAATCGAAGATTCGCACGATGCCCGTCGCGCCGCCGATGTAATCGGAATCCCATTCTATATCTGGGATATGGCCGAAGAATTTCACGATGGCGTCGTTGAGAATTTCTTATCCGAGTATTCCGAAGGTCGCACACCAAATCCCTGCCTTCGCTGCAACGAGAAAATTAAGTTCGCCGCCGTTTTAGATCGCGCTAAAGGGTTGGGTTTTGATGGCGTAATCACTGGACATTATGCGCAAATGCGTGAAACCGAAGTTGGGCGAATGATGTTTCGTGCGATTGATCCAACAAAGGATCAGTCTTATGTGCTTGCAGTTTTAAATACGGAACAGCTAGCTGGTGCGCATTTCCCATTGGGCGACACAATAAAAGATGATATTCGAATCGAAGCAAAGCGTCGCGGACTTTACGTCGCAAACAAACCAGATAGCCACGATATTTGTTTTGTGCCATCAGGAGATAACGCTGGTTGGTTGCGCGATCGTCTAGGTAGCGAAGTTGGTTCAATCGTTGATGAAGATGGCACCAAACTAGGAGAACATAAAGGTGCATACACCTACACAATCGGACAACGCCGCGGACTTGGAATCAATGTTCCTTCTGCCGGCGGTGAACCACGTTATGTTTTAAAGATTGAACCAAAGACAAATACTGTCGTCGTGGGAAGTCATGAAGCACTCGCGGTTTCGAAAATTGTTGGCGATCGACCAATTTGGTGTGGTCCTAAACCAACGGCAAATACCGAGTTCCGAGGCTTTGCTCAAGTTCGCGCACATGGTTCGCCACTTGCCTGCACCTACATGCAAACTGAAACAGAGATAAAAGTTGTCTTAGATGAACCACTCTTTGGTCTAGCTGCCGGCCAAGGCTTAGTTATTTACGATGGCGATCGGGTTGTTGGTTCGGCCACTGTCGCCAGCACCGAATAGATTTCTCGACATGAGCCAGGAGATTCGCCATCGCATAGTTGATTTGTGCGAACAGATACGCGATCACCAATTTAGGTATTATGCCCAAGACAAGCCAACCATTACTGATAGCGAATTCGATGCGCTGCTGATTGAGTTAAAGAAACTTGAAGTTGCGCACCCTGAATTCAAATTGCCAGATTCGCCAAGTGATTTAGTTGGTGGGGGATTTGCAACGCATTTTCAGCAAGTAGATCATCTAGAGAAAATGATGAGCCTCGATAATGTCTTCGATGCTGATGAATTAACAAACTGGTTTGAAAGAGTTGCCAAGACCAGCACTAACAATACTTGGCTCTGCGAAGTAAAGGTCGATGGTCTGGCAATTAATCTGCGCTACGAAAAAGGTAAATTAACCAAAGCCCTAACCCGCGGCAATGGTGTGACTGGAGAAGATGTAACTTTGAATATCCGAACCATCGCAACTATTCCACACGAACTAAAGGGTAAGAACCTTCCCGATTTACTCGAGGTTCGCGGTGAAGTGTTCTTTCCTATCGCTGCATTTAATGAATTTAATGATCAACAAGAAGAACTTGGTAAAGAGCGTTTTGCCAATCCACGCAATGCTGCAGCAGGTTCACTCCGTCAGAAGGATCCACGAGTGACTGCAAGTCGCCCACTTTCGATGGTTGTTCATGGCATTGGAGCAGCATCTGGGGTCACCTTCGATTCGCAGAGCGCTGCTTATGAATTACTAAAAGGGTTTGGCCTACCAACAAGTTCTAGATACAAAGTTGTTAAGAGTGATGCCGAAGTCAGTGAATTTGTGGCTTATTACGCTGACCATCGCCACGATATCGAACACGAAATTGATGGCATCGTTATAAAAGTTAATGAGATTCCAATTCAAAACGAACTCGGCTTTACGGCTCGCGCACCAAAGTGGGCAATTGCTTACAAGTATCCGCCAGAGGAAGTGACAACAAAATTACTCGATATAAAAGTTAGCATTGGCCGCACTGGTCGCGTAACGCCATTTGCATTTATGGAGCCCGTAAAAGTTGCAGGTTCGACAGTAACAAATGCAACGCTACACAATGCTGAAGAAGTTGTTCGTAAAGGTATCCTGATCGGTGACACTGTCTTAATCCGCAAAGCCGGTGATGTAATCCCTGAAGTTTTGGGACCAGTTATCGCAAAGCGCGATGGCAGCGAGAAAGCTTTTGTTATGCCGACCAAGTGCCCAGATTGCGGAAGCAAGTTGCGTGCAATCACCGAAGGCGATGTAGATATTCGTTGCCCAAATACCCAAAGCTGCCCAGCCCAATTGCGAGAACGCATTTATTACATCGGATCCCGAGTTGCCTTAGACATTGATGTCCTGGGTTATGAAGCAGCCAGCGCACTATTGGAAGATAAATTGATAACTGATGAATCAGATCTATTTGCGCTTACTGAAAAAGATTTAGCGAAGTCGCAATTCTTCCTGAAGAAAGATGGCTCACTCGGCCTTAACGTCGAGAAGTTCCTAAAGGGGCTAGACGCGGCAAAGAGCAAGCCGCTCTGGCGAATCTTGGTTTCACTTTCGATTAGACATGTTGGACCAACCGCAGCCCAAGCCCTAGCGAAAAACTTTGGCTCGATATCTGCCATTTCGAAGGCGAGTGAATCCGAGCTTTCAAATACTGATGGGGTTGGTGAAGTAATTGCGCAATCAATTATCGAATGGTTCGCGATCGATTGGCATCAAAAAATAATTTCAAAATGGGAGAAGGCTGGGGTGCAGCTGGTTGAGATTCAAAAAGAATCAACTGACCCGCAAACTCTTACCGGGCTGACCTTGGTTGTAACTGGTTCGCTTGAAGACTTTACCCGCGATGGCGTATCGGAAGTTATTGCTTCACATGGTGGCAAAACCTCTTCCTCGGTATCTAAGAAAACAGATTTTGTCATAGCCGGTGAAGCCGCTGGATCGAAGTTGGCAAAAGCTGAAGAACTTGGGGTTCGCGTTCTAAATGAGAGCGAATTCAAAACTCTTCTTGCAAAAGGCCCGCAGGCTTTGGGGTAAAGTTCTGCCTATGATTCTGCATTCCGAAATCGTTCGCGAACTTCCAGCGTCGCCAGTTTTCTTTGGCCTCTTTGCCTTCGGAGTTCTTTCACTACTTCTCTATTTAACACTTCGCATGGACCGGGATTAATCTCATCTCTAAAGTAGCAATTCTTGGTGGGACATTTGATCCACCACATCTTGGCCATCTTCATATCATCGAAGCTCTCGCTAAGAAATTTGATCAGATAATGATGATTCCAACAGGTGACCCATATTTGAGACCAGCCAATCCAATAGCAACACCTGGTGAACGCTTAGAGATGTGCAGCAAAGCCCTTGAAGATTTATCGGAAGAGCTTCAGGAGAAAGTAGTTGTTCTCGATATCGAAACTTCACGCAAGGGCGCTACTTACACTTTCGATACCTTGCAATCACTTCGTGCCTTCTTTCCAAAAGATGAATTCACTTTGGTTCTCGGCAGTGACGCAGCTGCAACTTTTCATAAATGGAAGCGCAGCGATGATGTCAGAAAGCAGGCCGAAATCTTGGTTGTAAGACGACCAGGCGAAGCAAAATCAGAATTCAATGAGATTGAGATAAACGCTCTTGATGTAAGTGCAACACAAATCCGTGAAGATTTTGCAAAGGGAAAAACTCCCGACACAATCTCTCCTTCAGTGCTTAATTACATAAAAGATAGAGGCCTTTATGGCAGCAGGTAAGAGCGTTATAAATTTGGCACAAATAGCTGCAGAAGCAATTGCAGAAAAGCTTGGTGTCGATATTGTCGCTATCGATATGACCGAACAGATGGTTCTGTCTGAAGTATTTTTAATTGCCACTGGCGCTAATGAAATTCAGGTTGATGCAATCTCTGATGCAGTTTTCAAAGCCATGGCTGCGATTGGCGAGAAGCCGATTCGTCGTGAAGGAAAGGGGCAGTGGATTCTGCTCGATTACTCAGATTTAGTTGTTCATATTCAAAGCCAAGAGCTTCGTAATTACTACATGCTCGATCGCCTTTGGAATGATTGCCCACGAATCCCACTATTGGTATCTGAAGCTAGGTAATTTCAAATGAGCGAAAAATCTAAACTTCGAGTCGTTCTATGGCGCCATGGTCAGACTGATTGGAACGTTGAAAATCGCTATCAAGGACATTCAGATATTCCGTTGAATAATGTAGGGCAATACCAAGTTGGACATGCTGCAAAAGTTTTAGCTGGAATGAATCCAAATCGGATTATTGCAAGTGATTTAATTCGGGCTAAGCAGACTGCGCAAGCCTTAGTTGATTTAACTGGAATTAAAATGGAGATCGATCCGGATTTACGTGAAACAAATGGCGGAAATTGGGAGGGCAAAACCGGTCAACAAAATCGTGAAGAAGATGGCGAGAGATTTAAGCAATGGATGTTCGGCGTAGATGTTAAAGCTGGCGAAATCGGAGAATCCAGATCTGAGGTTGCAAGGCGTGCACGCAACGCAATCGAACGTGGAATTGCTGAAGCGATTGGAACAATTATTTTTGTAACGCATGGCGGCACATCCCGGGCACTTCTTGGTTCGATATTGGATATGCCATTTGATAAATGGGCGACTCTTGGCGGGCTTTCAAATGCTTCCTGGTCCGTCCTAGAACCAAAATCCTTCACAAAAATTGGCTGGACTCTGGTTGAACACAATGCGGGATCCATTCCAGAGCCAGTATTCGGCAACGAATCTCTGGAGGCTAAGGCGTAACTTTTAAGATAAAGTCTGCCCTCGAAAGTAAAAAGTTCAAATAAAAATTGGGGCTGTGGCGCAGCTGGTAGCGCACCTGCATGGCATGCAGGGGGTCAGGGGTTCAAGTCCCCTCAGCTCCACTCAATTTAAATTCTGATTCGGTAAATCTCAATCGTTTGGTCATGGGAGAATTCTCGTTATGCATGAGGCCTATGACATTCAATATGTCCAAGAGAAATGGTTGCCCATTTGGGACAAGCTAGAACCATTTAAATCTGGCCGCAGCGATGACAACCGCCCAAAGAAATATGTCTTGGATATGTTTCCTTATCCTTCAGGCGATTTACATATGGGACATGCCGAGGCTTACGCACTTGGTGATGTGATTGCTCGTTATTGGATTCAAAAAGGTTTCAACGTTATGCATCCGATTGGTTGGGATGCTTTTGGATTGCCGGCTGAAAACGCTGCGATTAAGCGAAATGAAGATCCACGTGCTTGGACCTACGAAAACATTGCAGTGCAGAAAGCATCAATGCGCAAATTGGCATGCTCCTTTGATTGGGATCGCGTTCTACATACTTGCGATCCTGAATATTACAAATGGAATCAATGGCTATTTCTTGAGATGTATAAGAAGGGCCTGGCATACCGCAAGGATTCACCAGTAAACTGGTGCCCAAGTTGTCAGACAGTTTTAGCTAACGAACAAGTTGTCGCTGGACTTTGCGAGCGCTGCGATACTGCTGTTACTAAGAAAAAATTGAATCAGTGGTATTTGAAGATTACAGATTATGCCGACCGCTTGTTAGATGACATGCAACAACTTGAAGGTCAGTGGCCTGAGAAAGTTCTGATGATGCAGCGCAACTGGGTCGGACGTTCAATCGGCGCCGAAGTTAAGTTTGTTATCGAAGGGCGCAATGAACCTGTCACTATTTACACAACCCGCCCCGATACTTTGTATGGCGCAACATTTATGGTTGTGGCTGCAGATTCTGCGTTAGCTGCTGAATTAGTGTCTGGTTCAAATGTTGAGGGTGAATTCACCAAGTATCTTGAGAGCGTTAAGGCTGCGACTGATATTGATCGCCTAGCTACTGATCGACCAAAGAGCGGAATCTTCTTAGAGCGCTATGCAATCAATCCAGTTAATGGTGCAAAACTTCCAATCTGGGCGAGTGATTATGTTCTTGCTGATTACGGCACGGGCGCAATCATGGCGGTTCCGGCACACGATCAACGAGATTTAGATTTCGCGAGAGCGATGAAACTTCCAGTTCAAGTTGTGGTTTCTAGCGAAGAGGGCGATCCAAATGAAACCGGTATCGCAACAACAGGCGATGGAAAGCTAGTTAATTCTGGCTCGCTAAATGGACTTTCGAAAGATGCGGCAATCGCAAAGATTATTGAAGAGCTTGCAGCAAAAGAACTTGGTAAGGCTGCGAAGAATTATCGTCTGCGTGATTGGCTCATTTCGCGCCAACGTTTCTGGGGAACTCCGATTCCAATTATTCACTGCGATAAGTGCGGGGAAGTCCCAGTTCCAGAGAATCAATTGCCGGTTGAACTTCCATCTGCTGCCGGCTTAGATCTAAAGCCAAAGGGAACCTCGCCTCTTGGCGCTGCATCAGATTGGGTAAATGTTGATTGTCCTAAGTGTGGGGCACCAGCAAAACGCGATGCCGACACAATGGATACCTTCTTCGATTCATCTTGGTATTTCCTTCGCTACACCAGCACAGATCGCCATGATGTTGCATTTGATAAAAAGGCTGTCGAAACTTGGTTGCCGGTTGACCAATATGTTGGTGGCGTAACGCATGCGATTCTGCACTTGTTGTATTCCCGATTCTTTACAAAGGTATTGCATGATCTTGGGCACCTAAATTTTGTTGAACCATTTACCAGATTGCTAAATCAAGGAATGGTCCTGATGGATGGATCTGCGATGTCTAAATCTCGCGGAAATCTGGTCCGACTCTCTGATGAACTTGCTAACCATGGCGTCGATGCCATCCGCCTTGCGATGGTATTTGCTGGACCACCAGAAGATGATGTTGATTGGTCAGATGTTTCACCATCTGGTTCGGTTAAATTCTTAAATCGCGCCTGGCGTATCTCCGGCGATGTAACCAGCCCAGCAGGAATAGATTTTTCAAAGGGCGATGTTGCGCTTCGCAAGGTTACACATAAGGCGCTGCACGATGTTGGTTTCGCAGTCGAATCATTTAGATTCAACGTCGCTGTTGCCCGGGTAATGGAATTAGTAAATGCAACACGTAAAGCGATTGATTCTGGGTGTGGTCCTGCAGATCCGGCAGTTCGCGAGGCGGCAGAAGCGATTGCGATTTCACTTTCCTTGGTTGCCCCATTTACCGCAGAAGAGATGTGGGAAATTCTTGGACACAAGCCAGGTGTGGCACTTGCTGGGTGGCCAGAAGTTGATCCGAAATTGCTCGAAGCAGATGCGGTCACTGCAATCCTTCAAGTAAATGGCAAGATCAAAGATCGAATTGAAGTTTCACCAAACATTTCTGATGCCGAATTAGAGAAGCTTGCGATGGCGAACTCAGAAATCGCAGCAGCTATTGCCGGTGCCACAATTTCAAAAGTTATTACACGTGCGCCAAAATTAGTTAACATCGTTCTTTAATTCACAGAGGGCATTGCCTCTCGTAATTTAAGCTCTTCGCATAGTTAGATTTCGGGGATGTTAAATCAACTCAAGGAAACTATTCGGGACAAGTATTTAGACTTTGGTTTTACCGACGAGCAGCGCAAGGCGGTATTAATCGTCTTTGCTGCATTCATAGCCCTTGCATTTCTCTTCTTCACTCTGGCGCAAGGGCGAGGTTCCGAACCTGTCGAAACTGTTATCCCGGAAATTATTACTCCAACAACTCCAGCGGTAGCTGAAGTATTAATCGTTGATGTTTCAGGGCGAGTGCGAAAGCCGGGTGTGTATTCACTCGATAAGGGTTCGCGGGCAATTGATGCGATAAATCTTGCAGGGGGTGCGCTTCCTGGAGTTAATTTGAGTGACATCAACTTGGCTCATATCTTGTTTGATGGCGAACAGATAATTGTTGGTGCACCCAAAGTTTCGTATTCTTCAAATTCGGGAAGTCCAGCCAAAGCAAAGGCACCCACTGCAGCCAGTCCGCTTAGCTTAAATTCAGCAACGCTCGCACAATTAGATACCTTGCCTGGCATTGGGCCAGTTATGGCGAATCGGATTTTTGCTTACCGGAAGTTAAATGGGCCATTTACTTTGATTGATGATTTAAAGAAGGTTTCCGGGATTGGTGATGCCACATTCGCGGAGATATCGAAGTTGGTCCGAATCTAAGAGAATATGACTTTCGACTTCTTGCAATTGGCTTAGCAATTTGGCTTGGTGCTGCGATCGCCGGAATCCTAAATGCGCCATGGAGTTATGTGGCAATTCTTATTTGCTTATTTCTTGCGGGACTCAAACGAAGTTTGGCGCTGATACTTATCGCTGCGCTCTTAACTGGTAGCGC
>Ga0222713_10004995_pt1 | contig 13058 bp, 9 predicted proteins | sample C33_649DmetaG_FD_165061 | JGI IMG/M metagenome (GOLD analysis project Ga0222713, IMG submission 165061) | Estuarine water microbial communities from San Francisco Bay, California, United States - C33_649D | ecosystem: Environmental > Aquatic > Marine > Unclassified | place: USA: California...
TGCGCGTGTGTTCGCGCGTTCGTCTCAATCGCGCGCACGTCCGCGTGCGCGCGCGTGCGTCGCCCCGCGTCGCGTCGCGTGCGATCGTCGAGTCGCAATTCGTGGACGTCGCGTCGCGTCGCGTCGTCGATGTCGATGTCGACGACGTCGATGTCGTCGATGTCGTCGATGTCGCTCTGTGTGCGCATACGTCACACCGTGCGACGTCGTGCGCGCGGTGGACGGGACGAGTGGCGTGTGGCGTGACGGAAGGCGTGACCGACCGACCAGAGACCGACCGACGTGACCGACCGACCGCCTCACCCGACGTCGAGGCACGGGCGCGTTCGACGGCAGACGGCCGAGGACGAGGACGACGACGACGACGACGACGACGACGACGAAAACGAAAACGACGACGACGAAAGCGAGGGAAATTGAGACCATAAAAAGATGATTTTGCGTCACCTCGCGTCGTTGAACTCGTCGACGTCGTTCGTGCTCGCCAGCGCGAGTCCACGACGACGAGAGATTTTAAAAACCATTGGACTCGAACACGTCGTCGTCGTCGCGAGCGCGTTCGAGGAAAACTTGGACAAGAATGAATACAACAGCGCGAGCGAATACGCGAAAGCGACGGCGATGGAGAAAGCGAGAGATGTCCTGGAGGGATTCAAAAGACAAGGACGGATGGTGGATGTCATCGTCGGCGCGGACACCGTGGTGGAGGCGCGAGACGGACGAGTGATGGAAAAGCCAAAGAGCGCAAGCGAAGCGCGCGAGATGCTGCGCGCGCTATCGAATGGGACGTCAAAAGTACATACTGGAGTGGCTATTATATTACCCAAAGTTCGCCGCGATGGCCTCGAGGGAGGTGCAGCGGGCGATGGGAGTTTGGGATTGGAGCGAGGATTCAGCGAGACGACGACGGTGGAGTTCGCGACGTTGCGCGAAGAGGAAATCGATGCGTACATCGCGACCGGAGAGCCTTTCGACAAGGCAGGGGGGTACGGAATACAAGGACCCGCGGGGGCGTTCGTTCGCGGAATCGTCGGGGATTATTCCAACGTGATGGGATTTCCAATGCACGCGTTTGCGCGTGAGTTGGAACCTTTAGTGCCTTTAATTACTAAGTAAACCTCAGAATTCGACGCACTTCGTCACATCAGGGACGTTCGCCCGCTACCGTCGACGTTCAGAGTGTACAAGACGACGCTATTGTCGGCGTTGACGCGTGGTATCGCCGTCTATCGTATGCCTCAGCGAGGGAAGAGAAAGCGCACCGCCACCGTTTTGAGCGCGAATCTACACGCGACGACATCGTCGTTATCACCCGTGCCGTTGATCGACATCGGTCCGCTCGTGCGATGTACGGTGATTCAGCGTCCATCAGTGCGGAACAAATCCCCGTACGTCGCCGATGTCTCGGTGAATGGGTCAAACGTCGTTGCGGTCACACACGTGCCAAACATCGATTCGGGAGGAAAACTGCGACAAGGGGCGATGATTTTAGCGTCTAAAGTTCCAAACGTCGACGAAAATACGTTCGGGAAGTTTGGAACTCCGAAATGTGAGTATATTTGTCGGTTATTGTGGTGCAAAGAAGAGGAAAACGAAGGTTGCTGGCTATCTGCGCATCCAGCTCTCGGCGAACAACTCGCAAAAGCATTACTCGAACGAGGAGCATTGGATGAGCGCCTGGGCACAAGCGCGGTGGTTCGAGATAGCATTCAAACGCAAAAAATGATAAAGCGGGCAGTGACCGAGAGCGTATCAAACTCGTATAGACCAGATTTTGCCGTGACGCATGAGGACGGTTCGGTGACAATTTTAGAAGTGAAGCAAGTTGTTGATAGTGATTATTCTCGTGAGTTTGTCGAAGCCAGGGCAAGAGCGCAAGCGCCGCACCCAGCGTATTCGATTAATATGCCGACGACGTCTTACGTGCGAGCGGGGATTTTCCCATGGGGTAAACGGGGACAAAAAGGCCCTGACGGTGAAAAGGTTGTGAGCGCGAGAGCCATCGAACACATTCGCGAACTCACTTCGATGGCTAGAACAAGCTTGAGTCCGCGCCCGGCGATTTTACTGATGTGCGGAAGAGGCGATGTTAAGGGTTTTCGCGCTAATGGAGCCGCGTGTCCGTCATTCGTGAAGTATCTAGAGCAAGCTCAGCGCGCCGGCGTGCGTGTGTTGTGTCATTCGATTCGCTGGGGCGAAGGTGAAGATGAAGGCAAAGCATTCGATGCAGGTGCACTGGAGCTTTGGCCAGCGCTCGGCGACGGCGACGAGTTCGTTTGTAGTTCAAAACAGTAGGATTGTAGAGCATTCTTTTCATTACAGGGGCGTCAAAACTGAAAAGAAATGAAAAAATCAACGTTGAGCAATCCGCTGTGTTCGCTCATAGTACGCGATTGCTTCAGTGTAGTTGTACAGTGGGAAATTCGTCGATGCTTTGCGCCCGCGAACGCGAACGAGGGCATTGTCATACGCCACCGCAGCCTTTTCCGCGGAATCGAATAGTCCCAAGTACATGTGGTGGCTTCGGGGAACCCCAAGGCGTGCCTCAAATTTGGAATTTGCGTGGCGCGTCACACCACGGTACCCACTCGATGAGCGGGCAAAACCTTCGGAGTGGCGCCGGACTTCCATGATGAGTTCATCCAAAGAAACGGAATCAATGTAACCAATAAGGTTCGCATAACGTGACTCAGGAAAGTTCATCTTCAGCGGGCGTGAGCCAGACTTTGAGCGCGAGCCCATGCGCGCGAGTTTCAAGACGATTATGTCAAATGCTTCGGCAGCAAATTCCTCTTCAACGTGGCCGCCAAGATACACCTGACGTCTCGATTCACGAAGCCAGACATGTGCTTCAAATCGCCCAGATTTTGCATGTCGGCAAACGCCGTTGTATTGCGACGAGCGAGCCTTGGCAACCGGGACCGGTTGCGAAGGTAAGTCTTCAATCTTCAATCTCGGCTTGACGACGCGTAGCGATCGCGGCTTAGTCGCGGCGCCCATTCTTGCGACGACCCCACGCGCATGTGCTCGCGGATCGAACTTCTCCTCGAATTCGTCAGCTTGAGGTTGAGCTGGAAAGTGCTCTCCGACGTGTTCGCCAGCACATTGGCCTCGATGTTGCTCCTGAAATTGTTCGTGCGTTTCGCGCGCCATCCCTCCGATGTTGTGTTGCGCGAACACATCATCCCACACATTGTTGTTCATTTCCGGTACTTTGTCGAACAGAACCATCAAATCTGCATCGGTTGGCACTGCAGCATCCGTCGCTACGGCATCCTCAGCCACTGTCTTCATCATCGTGCGCGTATGCATCGTCGATGTCGTCGTCGTGGGTTCCGATACGAAGGCGCGCGCGTCTCTCTCGCGCGCCCCCAACAATCGTCGTGCGTCGCGTACCTTCGCCCTTTCGACGTCCAATTCGTCGTCGAAAGTTTGCCTGTCGTCGTTCAATGTTTCCTCTTCTGTCCTTCGTCGTCGTCGTCGTCGGCGGCGGCGGCGCGTGTCGAATTGAAGCTCAAATGTCTCCTCCCGCGAGCGACATGTGACGCCTTCCCATCGTCCAATCGGTCACACGTCGACGTCGAGGCTGCCTTGTTTTTTCATGGACTAGGGTTCGGGAGGGCACGACCGAGGGCGACGCGCGCGAACGATCGGGACGACGCGACGCGACGCGACGCGACGCGACGCGACGACGGAATAGAACGAGCGAAAACTATAGCACGAACTCATGGATCCCGAAATGTTAAACGGCTTCGCCGAGGAAGACAAGGCGAAGATGTTAGGGATGATTGAGGCGATGCAAACCAGAGATAGGTGCGAGATGACGAACGCCGCCACGGGTCATACCACGACCGAACGACGACCGAACGACGACCAAACGCTGACGATGGAGATTTTCATTCGATCGAAACAGCTTGAAAATGTATAACAACTTAGTGGAGAAGTGCTTCAACACGTGCGTGCAGTCATTCAGACGCAAAAGTTTGGAAAAGGATGAGGAAGCGTGCGTGTCAAAGTGCTGCGAAAAGTTCTTAAAGCATTCCGCGCGCACGTCGCTTCGTTTCGCTGAATTAAATCAACAGTCCATGCAAGCCATGGGTGGTGCTCCGCCGCAATGACGAACTGGTGAAGAGTTACGGTAGGATTATTCAAATAATACGTTTGGTTGTTAGTTTCAGTCGCTTTCGTTTCATCGCTCAACCACCCTAAGTTCGCTATAAATATGTGTCTGTCTATGCTCGATCACTCCCGGCGTGCACGATTACTTCTTGACCACACTGGAGAGCACGTCGAAGTAAGTCGGGAATGTCTTTTTCGTGCACTTCGGGTCGTTGATAATGACATCAACGTCGCCGCACGCCGCCAGCGCGAAAGCCATCGCCATGCGATGGTCGTCGTACGTATCAATGTCCACATTAGCTTTCATCTTCGCCGGCGGATTTAACTTGTGAGGAGGAGTGATCACGCAATAATCGGAACCTTCGAACACCTCGCAACCCAACTTGCGGAGCTCAGTGCAAATGGCAATCATACGCTCCGTCTCCTTCACTCGCCAGCTTGCAACATCACGAATAGTGGTAACGCCATCGGCGAAAAGCGCTGCAACAGCGAGAGTCATCGCTGCATCAGGCATGGCATTCATGTTGACATCAATCGCCTTGAGTGGGCCTTTCGGACCGGTGCAAGTTACGGAATTCGGACCCCACTCCAACGTGGCACCCATTTTTTCCATAGTGTACGCAAACTTGGTGTCGCCTTGGATGCTCTCTGAGCCGCAGCCGATGACAGTCACGGTGCCGCCAGTGATAGTGGCGCCCGCAAGAAAGTACGAAGCAGAGGAAGCATCGCCTTCTACGAACGCTTTGCCCGGGGAGATGTACTTTTGACCGCCTTTGATCTTGAAGTTTTGGAGGTCAGCAGAACGCTCCACCTTGACACCAAAACGTTCCATGAGCGTAATAGTCATCTCAATGTAGGGCTTTGAAACCAGTTCATCGACGATGACGATTTCAATGGTACCAGTGGAAAGAGGCGCGGCCATGAGAAGAGCGGTGAGATACTGCGAGCTCACAGAGCCTTTGAGCTCTACGCGGCCGCCGGGCAAACCTTTAGCTTTCACTGTCACTGGCGGACAGCCCGTGCCCATGGTGCACTCTGCGTCGACGCCGAGTTGTACCAAGCCATCAACAAGATCTTGAATCGGTCGTTCTCTCATGCGCTCGACACCATCGAGAACAAACGTGCCTTTGCCGGCTGCGGCAACGGCTGCAGTGAGTGGTCGCATAGCTGTACCGGCATTACCGAGGAATAAATTTGCGCCTTGGACGGGGAACTTTCCTCCGCATCCCTTGATTTCCAAAATGTTATTCTTACGATCCTCGGTAAAGGAAAGTCCCAATACTTTAAGCGCGTCCACCATGTATCTGATGTCGTCGCTATCCAATAAGTTTTCCACCTTGGTCGTGCCCTCGGCCAAGGCAGCGAGAAGCAAGATCCTGTTCGAAAGCGACTTGGAGCCCGGCAAACGAACGGTGCCTTCGATCTTTTTCATCGGCTTCAGCGTGAGTTGCTCTACGGCTCCCGTTTTAGCGTTCGCACACGTGTGCGAACGAGTGCTGCGGCTAGGGCGGCGCCCGGAGCCCGGTCGCTTCGGGGCCAAAACGTTGGCACGCGAGGACGCGAGGGACATATTACTCGACAAATGCGTTCACAAGCGTCGTTCACAAGCGTCGCGCTCAAGTTCTGCGCCGACCGCGTCCGAGGTCGACAAGCGCGTGCGCAGAATCGAGTGAAGTTCGGGTGTGTACGACACGCCAACCTCGTCCTGTCGTCCAGTCGACAATCGACTGGTCGATCGTCGAGTGACTCAAGAACGTTGAGTTAAGATTACAAGAAGCCAACGAGTCCCTAGAGGTCTAAAAATGCACGAAAGTCTTTGAGCCAATCAAAGAATGCTTGAGATGGACGAATTCTTCGCGCAGCGCCGCGATTCGAGCGAGCTTAGCTTTAAGCTTTAGGGTCTCTTCCGACGATCGACCAAGAATTCCATAGCTTCCCGCGTTGGCTTCGCCCTCAGCGCGCTTCTCTTCGTCATCAAAATATTGCTTCGTAGAAGCGAACCATTGAAGTGCATCAAACGCGTCGTGTTGGCCGAGCACGCTGAGCAAGTACGCGATTCCGAGGGAAAATCCATCATCAGTGAAGGTCGCAGTTTGAGATTCTTTACCTCGACGATTGAGTTTCTCTTTTGCCGCCAGCATGTTCTCCGCTGCGCTCATCGTGAGCGCTGGGAGTATCAGGTAGAAATCTTTCAAATGTGCGTTGCCTTCGCCTTTTAGTTCGGCGGAAAATACGGACACTAAAACCTGGAAATAGTCCGTACCTTCCGCGCCATTCGTACTCAGCGCTTCAAGTTCTATCTCTAGATTCTTTAATGCTCTCTTTGTGACATCCGATAAGCCGTCGGCTTCAAAACTCTGGCTTTGAGTTGGCGTCTTAACGTGCGCACTCGGCACAAATTTCGCCGCATTCGTGGTATAATGCATCGTACCAAGACGGACCATGCGTACAAATCCTAGCGCATTGCCCATTTCCGTCACCAGAGCTCGAAACTGATCAATAAATGATGCTCCGTCTTCAGTTACACCGAGCTTGCGAATGTCGCGCATGAGACGCAAAGCTCGGTCGACAGGGTACTCAAACTTATCGTCAATCGTTGAAGACAAGTACCCAGCTCGCTTGGAATTCAGCTTAATCGCATCACTCTTTTCTTTCGTCTCCGCATGGACCATTCTCGCTTCTTTCATAAGCTGACTCCGGATGTGGTCATCAAACAAGAACTGGTTGAAAATCTGAAATCGTTGAGCCAAATATTGATATGCAAAGTTGATGGTGGTGTGCGTTATTCCCGTTCCGTGCGTTCTGATCGAGTTTGCGACGTGTCGAATGCTAATGGTGTTCAAGTGCTTGCGATCCAAAGCTGCGCTAGGCTTTTCCACAAAGCACTGCGTGTTCAAGTTGTACGTGTATCTCGACACGAATACATGAATGTTACGCATCAACTCCAGGACGTCCAAGCCTTGCTCGAGCGTTTGACTCGGCAGCTCAATCTCGGACAATTGTAAACTATACTTTTCTATGGCTAAATTTCGCATTTCCGTGTACGACTGCGAGATGAAGCAGTGTCAGTCGCGTGTTTTAGTCACATCTCAACGAGAAACGAGACGAGGAAATTAAATTAATTAGTTTCAAACTTACCTTCCAATTATGGAGCGCAATCGCTGTATGATTGTGAAATGTTCGATTTAAATAGTCTTGTACACGATTTCGAATGTCAATCTTTGAGATAGTGGCACAAAACGGTCAGTTTCAAGATCACGACAAAGAATTAAATAATTAATTACTTACCTTGTAGTTCAACATGCGAATTGCGGGAAGTTTTGTGAAGAACGATAGATCCCGTACGCCGTTTTTCAACGGGTTTACTTCTGCGATACCTTCGATCCGAGCTGAATGAAGATGAAGCCTTAGATCGGTCTCAATGTCTCGACAAAGTGGTTGAATTAATTCCCGATTCAAACACTCCTCGATATAACTCTCGAACGCCATCATTTGTTCTTTGTTCGCTCCTCCTCTCATCAATAGAGTTTCGCAGCATCGAAAGCAATTAATCAGTAGCGGTAGACGACCTGCTTCGCTCGCATTTGCGTAAATTCCCGAAAGAATCGCCGGAAATAGTTCCCTAACGAAAAATAGAAACGAAGTGTCACATAGATGCTCGATGCTCTTTCGATAGCTAGACATCGTGTCGACTAGTTCAACGAGCTCGGCGACGTCGCTCACATCCTGCGCACTTAACACGCCCGATCCTTGAATCGAATCTAGGCACATGCGGAAAACGTTCATCCTTTTCTGCGTCGCAGGTCCAGATAAAACGTACACTATGAAATTAAATAATTAAATAATTCAAACGCTCTGTCATTCCGTGATATCAAATAATACCTGCGATGTGCATGTTCGCCAGAGCGTCTTGTTTGTTACTTTCGCCTTTACCCGCCGTGATGTGAGCTTGCAAACGTCCCCATCCACCCGACGTTGGGGCTGATGCAATTGCGTTTTCCATTAATGCGCGAGCGGGAACCTGTGCAAACAAAAGTACGCGGTCAGTCGCTCGTTTACGAATCGATAGCGATAAACAAACACACCATGACACGTAAAATACGATCAAGCATATATTTCAGTAAATGTTGCGTCTCCAAATGCAAGTTCACGTGACCAGTGAAAGCGTCGTGCACCGCTTGAAGCATTTCCACGCCCTGACCGATTAGCCGAATTCGGCGCTTTGTGACAGGTGCATCCAAGGAGACGTGCAAGTAGATGATTTCTTGAACGTAATGCCGCATACGCTCAGCCAAGACGAATCCTTGCTTAAACAAAGTTACTCGGGCGTTCATCGTCCTCGCCAAGCTAGGTGACACGTTCGGCGACGCGGTGAACTTGGCGAGCCAGCTTGCCGTCTCTAAAATCATGCCGCCGAGTTTGGGTGGGAACGTCTGATCGAGAGCATTGAGCATCTCTCGACGTATCGCAACAACGGAATCCAAGCCATTATGAGGTCCGAACTCTCGAGAAGTTGGAGACAGATGTGCATCTAAAAGTGCGGCCGGACATAAGGAGATGGACGTCGCCACCGGCAAAAGCATGAACAACTTGTGTACGTCCCACGCTCGACAGCACAGTTTTCGATCTGGCATGTCAGGAACTAATCTCGAATGAAGAATGGTCAAGCATAGGCATGAAAGCAAAGTGTGCTTATCGCCGAGTCGCTCCGCTTTAGTGTGCACTCGCAGCGAGGTACTCTCGATGCGTTCCAACGTCACCCCGGCGAGCTCCTTGATGAATCGATCGGGTTGCTCAGTTTCTCCTAACTGGGACATAACATCGCTGAAAAACGACGAAGCGAAAAGTTGCTTGTCGACGATGGAAAGCGCAGAGTCTAGGCTAGATACGTCGACTTCATTCATACCAAACTGCGGTGGGTCTCCGCGAAGCACCAACACGGTTCGCTTAAAATTCATCAGTGCCGATCCCAGAATCTTATTACTTCTCACTGCTTCATCAATACCTGCAGCAATAGCTAATGCATAACCAAGCATATGGAATGCCCAGGAAAGTCTTACTGATTGATACGGTGTGTACGCGGCGAATGTCGAATATACCACCGAAAGTTGTGTGAACAAGTTAAAAATCACCGCTCTAAGCTGATCCATGAACAGCAACGAGTCTTGTAACGGTTGCAATTTATCCACAAATGCTTTTCGTAAGGTTTCGTCTGACGTGCCATCTTCGCCGTCCGCACGCTCGCCGAAGGTGGTGAGGCGCGGATAAATTGTTTCGTCGGCGATGCGCGCCAAGCGTTGGATTTCCTCACCTAAATGAGCGAGTATCATCGTGGTCTTGCTCAACAGTGCGTTCTCACTGGCGCAAATATCTTCCAATCTTATGTTTTCTCTTGGGTCGCCGCATAACGAGATCGGATCATCGTCTCGGTCACTGAAAGTTGCCGTCGTCGCCGTTTGGTTTAAAACACCGTCTTCGCCTACGTTCTCGCTCGTCTCTCTCGTCTTATCGTTCCACGCCGAGAGGAAATCGTTGAGTTCGTCTAGCGTCTGTCGCATTACGTTCGCGACGTTTTCGAGGTATTCCTCTGGGATCGCATCTTCGCTCGCGCTCGTGCTCGCTTCCTCGCTCGCTGTCCACTGTCCATCGCGTTTCGTCACTCGCGCCATCGCTCGTGGCGGCGGTTACTTCTTTACGACGTGCGATGCGAGCTCGACGACGAAGGCGTGGATTCGAGTTCGTTTCGTGCTCGTTTTTTACGTCGCGAAGTCGCGCGCCGTCGCTCTCGACGACGCACCACCCGTCGCGCGCGCTCGAACCGTTGTCGTCGTCCTCGCGTTCGTTGCCGGGATGGCGCTGAGTCGTGATCAGGCTCAGATGAGCCCTCTCGCGCTCGACGTGCGGTAACGAACGCGAGGACGACGACGAACGACGACGGCTGATCGACGGACGACGCCGAGGACAGGGCGCGACGAAACGAAGGCGACGATGATGAATAACGACAAGGATGGAACGAAGACGAAGAGGTCGAGGTCTAAAGCGCTGGTGCGCGCGGCGAAACGACGACGAGTGGTGGAACACGAAGCGCGCGCGAACGACGACGAGGACGACGTACGCAAACGCGAAGGAGGCAGCGCGTCGACGACGACGACGACGACGACGACGATGATGAAAAACGCGATCGCATTACCGCGAACGTCAGCGCCTTGGTTTGCGCGAACATTGAGCGTAGATGAAGAAACTCCATTCGAGGCGTACTATAAACTTCAACGCGTTGTCGGCCAAGATGAATGGGAGGAGTTCCTTAAAGCCTTACGCACGCCACTGCCAGTGACGTTCAGAATGAATAGCATGGCGAGCAGAAGCGATGAAGTGAAACAGGCGCTCGATGAGTCCAAGAGACTTTTACAAAATGCGCGAGAGACGTGGGACGACAACGGACGCGTCATTCCACCGCCGACTCGACTCCCATGGTGTGACGGTTGGCAGCTCGGCACGGATAAGATGAGCCTGAAATTCAGTCGAAATCCCATGCTGAGAGATTTGCAGCGATGGTTGGTGAAGGCGAATAACACCGGGGTGCTGACGCGTCAGGCCGTGGACTCTATGGTGCCTGCGGCGATTTTACAAATTGAGCCGCATCATCGAGTTCTAGACCTGTGTGCTTCGCCGGGTTCAAAGACAACACAAGCGTTGGAAGCATTGCATGCGACTGGTGCAGAAGGTTCAGCAACGGGAGCAGTGATCGCGAATGACATAAACGCCAAGCGTTGTTACTTTCTTGTTCGACGCTGCGCAGCACTGGGAAATGCGACGGCAAATTTGATGGTCACTACACATCAGGCGCAGTGGTATCCGAACGTGAACGTTCCTCTTCATGATAGAGCTCAAGCAGAGAGTGGCGGTAGATATCCAGAAGGGTCATACGATAGAATAATTTGCGATGTGCCTTGCTCTGGTGATGGCACGTTGCGCAAAAATCCTCAAATTTGGTCAGAGTGGAAGCCGGAATTTGCGATGACTCTTCACAAACTACAGCTTCGCATCGCCCAACGTGGAGCTTCCTTACTCAAGGTTGGTGGCTACATGGTGTATAGTACGTGTTCCTTCAATCCAGTTGAAAACGAGGCTGTCGTGGCAGAGCTTATCAGGCGCTGCGGTGGCGCGCTTGAAATCGTGGATGCCTCAAATAGAGTTCCTCAACTGAAGTGCCGGCCGGGATTGTCGACGTGGAAAGTAGTAACGATGGTTGAAGGCGATGTCGTCGAGTATCCTAAATATGAAGACAGCCAGAACGTGTCGGTTCCCATTGGGTTGAAGAGGAAGTTTGCGAAATCGATGTGGCCGCAGGAGCAAGACAGACCACGTGAGGAAGCGCCGCTGAGTCGAGTCGGCCTGCTTGGGAAGCGAATCGTGCGAGGCCCATCTGCTGCGAGCAAAACTTCGGGCCTCGAGCACTGCATGCGACTCGTGCCCCACTTACAGGACATGGGAGGATTTTTTGCAGTCTTATTGAAGAAAGTGGCACCGATATCTGGTCCTAAAACAACGACGAAGAGAGGCGTCGATGAACGCGGGGGCCATGGTTCCGCTCAAATGAAGCCGAAACATATATATTCAAGAGTTTCGAGCTCGTTAATAAAATCTCTCGCCGACGACTTTGGACTCGGAGAAATGTTTTCGAAAAAGATTGCACAAAATTTGTATTGTCGTTCTGACAGTTCCAAGTCTATTATTTATGTCGCTGATGGCATAAAGGAGCACTGCATCGATTCGATTGGCGCAGAGCGAATGAAGTGCGTGTGGTCTGGCGTAGCGATTTGGGAGAAATCAGAGCGCGATGGCTTTTATATGTTGACCCAGAATGGCTTGCGCATCATCGATTCGTTCATTATGAAGCGTCGCGTTGAGCTTTCTCTCTCAGAGCTGAAGAGAGTGTTGAATACTCTTGGTCGGGAAGTTTCGCTCGAGTCACTAGCTCCGTCGTCTCGTACCGCCATTCGCGCGCTATCGCACGGTTCAATCATAGTTTCCCTCACGGGCGGGAATGATGGCTTAAAACTGCCAATTGTGTTGAATTTCACTGCAAACGATGCGGTGAAATTGATTTGGCGCTACAGGAAAGGTTTGGAGCAAGCGCCAAAGGCCGAAATCAAATCTCTGTTAAACGCGCTCAATAGAATTCAGAGTGCGCCGTAGCATAGCTATCAAAGATTGTTGTGACATTAATTGTGCTAGTCATTTACTTTCGCTCTAGCTTGGCTATCGCTTTCGTAGCCGCCAAATGAAACCCATCAGCCTGCGACTGAGCGTTCGACGCTGCAGCGCGCATTTTCACTGCAAAAGTTGTCATCTTTGCGTCTGCGCCGCTGACGGCGTTTTTACACGTAAATGACACACCTTTTCCACCTTCCATCAGCTTAAACTTTTGCCCCTTGAACAACGCGGCATTCAGCATCAAGCGATAATTACCTTTTGCTCTCATTACTATTCGCGAGCCGCTCTCGCCTTCGTTCAAACGCAAATCTCCGCGCCCGCGCTCGACCCACTGCGCGCCTTTTTCGCCATCCACTACGTACTCAAACAGTGCACCTTCGGTGCGAAACGCGCACGTTTCATCTTCTTCTCCTGTTTTCGTTTCCACGACTTCCAACTCCACCACTGGTCTGATGGTATCGTTTGCCACTTCAGCTTCTGGATCGTCTTCACCCTCCTCTTCTTCGACTTCGTTTTTCTTTCCCGCGCCAAACAAAGCGATGGGAGTCTTGACGCTGCCGAACACGGGCGCACTCGGCGCGCTCGCGAATCCACCGCTCGTCTTCGTCGACACGGCGGCGGCGAATCCTCCGAACCCTCCGCTGGTTGATTTTAATCCTCCGAACCCACTAAACCCCGCGCCGCTCGACGCCGCGCCGAACCCACCGATCGCCGATGGTCCT
>Ga0222713_10005000_pt1 | contig 13049 bp, 10 predicted proteins | sample C33_649DmetaG_FD_165061 | JGI IMG/M metagenome (GOLD analysis project Ga0222713, IMG submission 165061) | Estuarine water microbial communities from San Francisco Bay, California, United States - C33_649D | ecosystem: Environmental > Aquatic > Marine > Unclassified | place: USA: California...
CGAACTCTGCTTGCTCAGAAGTGAACCCATTGTCACGTGCCGCGAGTTCGACACTCGTAGCGAGACGTTTGACATCCCATTCCCATGGACCAGGAAGTGTTTCATCAAAGTCGTTGAGGTCGAACAGCAAATTGCGTTCGGGTGAAGCGAAGAGACCGAAATTCTGGAGATGAGCGTCGCCACAAACCTGAACATCGAGGCCGGTTGTAGGGGTGCCCGCAAGATCGGCAGCCATGACCGCAGCGGCACCGCGGTAGAACGTGAATGGGGATGCCGCCATACGACCCCAACGCAGGGGAACAAGGTCCGGAAATCTCCGTTTGTTCTGATCGTCAAGGACTGCAAATGGATCACGCCGAGTCGGTGGAGCCAGCCATCCGGCATGAGACGTGCGCTTGGCGACTTTGCGACGATCGCGACCAAGCTGTCGGCGCTCAGCTCTCGTCATCAGTTCCCCACCGGAATGCATCAGCGGACCTAACTCTGGCGGGGCGCCTACCGGATGAGAATCAGCGAAAGTCATAACGCCACCGTACTTGCGCTTCCGGTGCAATTTCCGGCTGCGTTGGTTGTGTAGGTTCGAAGCATGAACGAGATGGAAGTCCTCACTTGGTCAATGTTTGGAGACGCCTCCTACGAATTGGCCCGAATGATCGACAACGACGGGTTTCGCCCTGATCTCATTCTGTCGATTGCCCGCGGTGGTCTACCGATCGGCGGCGCCCTCTCCTACTCGCTTGGCATCAAGAACACCCACGTGATGAACGTCGAGTACTACACGGGCAAGGGCGAGCGCCTTGAGTTCCCGGTAATCCTTCCTCCGCCACTTACCTTGGTAAATATCGAGTCATCCAAGGTCTTGATCTGCGACGACGTCGCCGACACCGGCCACACGCTCAAGATGGTTGTCGAACATGTCGCTTCTCAGGTCGGCGAAGTTCGCACTGCGGTGGTGTACCAGAAGCCCGAATCGGTCATCGACTGCGATTACGTCTGGAAACACACCAACGAATGGATCGACTTTCCTTGGTCGACCAACGCCGCACTCGTGAACCCTCACGAGTCCGATATTCACGACTAACTCGTCACCGCTCTTCTCGTTCGTAGGGCTTTCCAAGAGCCGCTGGTGCACCGAGTTGTCGGCGTGAGGCCGTGTTCGAGACGATCACCAGGACAACGATCGTCATCACGTACGGAAGCGCTGTCAGCAATGCCGTGGAGATGTGAATACCTCGAGCTTGAAGCGTAAGGCTGAGACTCGAGAGGGCGCCGAAGAGATAGGCGCCAACCAACATGAGGTCTGGTCGCCAGAACCCAAAGATCACAAGAGCAAGTGCGATCCATCCTTGTCCCGCAGTCATTCCGTCGACCCATTGCGGGACGATCATGAGCGAGAAGCACGCACCGGCGATACCAGCAAAGGTTCCGCCGAAGATCACGTGGCCATAGCGGTAGCGGGCTACTGGTATCCCAACAGAGTCGGCGGTTTGCGGAGATTCGCCGACAGCACGTAGGTGCAGGCCCATTCGTGTCTTGAACAAGTAGAACGATGCAGCGATCACCAGTGCCCAAGAGATGTAGGTCAGGAGTGTCTGGTGGAAAAGTATTGGTCCGACGATGGGGGCATCCGCAAGCCCGAACAGGTCAAGGCGCAAAAATTGATGCGACACAGGAGCCTTACCGAGTCCCCAGATTCCGGCGAGATACGAAGACAGGCCTGCCGCGCCCGCGAAAATTGTCAACGCCAACCCTGAGATGATCTGGTTGACGCGCAACGTGATCGTGAGAAACGCGTGAATAGCCGCTCCAAGCCCAGCAGCGACCATTGCGGCAAGCAGCGCAAGAGGTAAGACCACAACAGCCGGACCACCGAGATTTGTTGAGACGCATGCTGCCGCAACTGCTCCAAGCAACATCATGCCCTCAACGCCGAGATTTAGAACACCGCTGCGCTCAGAGAAAACCTCGCCGAGGCTCGCAAAGACGAGTGGCGTTCCATAGAAAATGGCCGAGGCCATGATGACCACGAAGATGTTGTCGTTGATGCTCATGCCGACTCCAGTGCAGTTTCAACGTCACTTACACGGGTCGAACGTGTGATTCGGTAACGAGCGAGAACTTCACCACCGAGGGTGCAAAAGAGAATGAGACCTTGCAAGACACCAACAAGGCCGGATGGAAAATCGGGACCACGAAGTGCGTAGCCCGCATTTGTGATTCCACCGAGCAGGATCGCGACAAAGACAACTGCAACAGGATTCAGTCGAGCCAACGCAGCAACGACGATTCCGGCATAACCAAATCCCGACTGCTGCAGACCTTTGGGATCGAGAATATGGCGGACGTTTCCGATGTCAGTCGCCCCACCAATGCCGGCAAGTGCGCCCGAAAGCGCAGCCACGACAATGATCAATCTCGTTGGTTTCATTCCCGCGTAACGAGCGGTGGTGGGTGCTCCACCCACCACTCGCATTTCAAAGCCGAAGCGCGTCTTGCGTTGCAAGACAGAGAGCCAACCGGCGATCACCATGCCTAGAAGGAAACCGAATGGGATAATTACGGAACCAAGGTCAAGCTTCGGCCACCAAGCAACCGTTGGGATGACCTTTCCCTTTGGGAAGACTGCGCCGCTACCACTCAACTCACGCCAGAACGAATTTGAATCAAATATGAGATAGGTAGCAATGACCGCCGCGATGTAATTCAACATCAGCGACGTGATGATTTCGTTCGTGCGGAAACGCGCCTTGAGGATGCCCGGAATAAGCCCCCAAAGACCACCACCGACAGCCCCGAAGACGACCATTGCTGCTACTGCAAACACACCCGGGACGTCGGCACCCAACTTCAGAGCGATCCCCGAACCAAAGATTGCCCCCATGACGAACTGACCTTCGCCTCCAATATTGAAAAAGCCAATTCGGAAGGCGACAGCAGCACAGAGGCCGGTGAACAAAAGTGGAGTGGCGGAGACGAGCGTTCCGCTGAAAGCGCCCTCCGACAGGAATGCTCGATCAACGATTCGGGCGTAAACAGAGAACGGATTCTGTCCGGTGACGCCGAGGACGATCGCTCCGACGACGAGGGCCGCGAGAAACGAACCGACTGGTACCGCCCATGGCAGCCACTTCGGCAAATCGCTTCGTGGCTCAAGCCTGAATCCAAAACCTCTCATGCCGACTCCTCCATCTCGCCGCCCATGAGAAGTCCGATTCGGTGAACGTCGGCATCGTCGCGATCAATCACGTCGAGAATGCGACCCTCATAGATCACGGCGATGCGATGTGAGAGAGCAAGCACTTCATCGAGGTCTTCGCTCACAAGAAGGATCCCAACGCCCGATGCTGAAGCGTCCAGGAGAAGTTGATGCACGGTTGCTACCGCCCCGACATCGAGACCTTGGGTCGGCGAGGCAATCACGAGTGCCTTGGGATCTCCAGACATCTCTCGAGAAAGAAGAACTTTCTGCACGTTCCCGCCCGATAACCGCCGTGTCGGTGTGGTCTCAGAAGGAGCTCGGACATCGAATTTTTCCATGAGCTCTCGACCTTCAGCGTCGATCACCGTTTGCCGAATGAATGGAGGTCGAGACACAGGTGGTCGGCGATATTTCTTCAGCGCCATATTTTCAGCAATGGTGAGATCAGGAGCGAGGCCAGTTCCCATGCGATCTTGAGGAACGTAGGAAACACCGAGACGAATCGGGTGGCGGGTGCTTCCGTTCTCTAAAGACTCCCCGTCGACGAGCACGGTTCCCGAGGAAGAGCGGCGAAGACCTGCCAAAATTTCAACCAATTCGCGTTGACCGTTACCGGCAACACCAGCAACTCCAACGATTTCTCCCGCACGAACGCTGAGAGAAACTCCATCAAGAGCAGTTAGACCTCGGTCGCCAAGAGCATTCAAGTTGTCGATCTCAAGAACCCTGGGCGCATCAGGTGCCACCCGATGCGTTGTTGCTTCTGTTGATCGTTTCACCGTTTCGACGTCGCGGCCAACCATCAACGATGCAAGAGCGGTGACGCTATTTTCTGTCACGGTATCGACCGCTCGCCCGTCACGAAGCACTGTGACGCGATCGGCAATAGACGCAACTTCGCCGAGCTTGTGAGAGATGAAGACAACGCTTCGACCACTGCGAGCCATTGCTTGCAACGTCGAGGCGAGGACCTCGGACTCCACCGGGGTAAGTACGGCCGTTGGCTCGTCCATGATCAGCACACGGGCGTCGCGATAAAGAACCTTGATGATTTCAACGCGCTGCTGCTCTCCGACAGAGAGCTGCCACACCTTTGCCCGTGGATCGACCGCCAAATCGAACGATTCGCTGAGCGCCAGGATTCTCTCTTCGATCTCTGAGAGATTGAAGCGCCCACCGATTGGATCGTGCGCCGACCCAAGCGCAATATTCTCCGCGACCGAGAACGTCGGAATAAGACGGAAGTGCTGATGCACCATTCCGATCCCCGCAGCAATCGCATCACGGGGAGATTGGAAATCGGCCTTTTCACCGGAAACCTCAATCCACCCGGAATCGGGACGGTAGAGGCCAGTCAATATGTTCGAGAGCGTTGTCTTTCCAGCACCGTTCTCTCCGAGGAGCGCGTGGACTTCGCCAACGCGAACATCGAATGTGACGTCCTCGTTAGCGATCACACCGGGAAATTTCTTGGTGACGTGAAAAGCAGCCACCGCCGGAGCGATGGCTGCTTCCACGATTACGTCCTGTGTCACGTTGCGGACACTACCGCGATCAGCCCTTCGGGCTGCCGGTAACTCCCTTAACGAAGTAGCTCATCGTGTAGAGGTCCTTCATCGTGAGGGTCTGACCCTTCGTGATGACCGTCTTACCGTCCTGGTCCTGACGGTCAGCAAGACCCCAGTACCAACCGAACGCTCCGGCATTACCGGCCTTTGCCTTCGCCATTTCTGCGTCCATCAGGGCCTTGGTCTCGGCAGAGACGGTTGAACCATAAGGAGCAAGGCTGGTGAAGTTGTCGGCGATAGTTCCGTAGTAATTGTTCTGCTTCCATGTGCCGTCGATGACACCGTTGACCTGTGCGAGCTCGTATGGGCCCCAGTTGTAGGTCGCTGCAGTCTGCCAGACAGAGCTGTATGCACCGGACTGATCGGAGTCGTAGCCGAACCAAGGAAGGTTGTTGGCCTTGGCGACCTCGCCCGCCGACGGGCTGTCCTGATGTGAGAACAGGGTGTCGGCTCCAGCCGAAACGAGAGACTCAGCCGACTGACGCTCAAGAGCGGGGTCGAACCAGGTCTTCGTCCAAACGACATTCACCTTGGCGGCTGGGTTGACGGACTGGGCACCAAGGGTAAAGGCGTTGATTCCACGGATGACCTCGGGAATCGGAAACGGCGCCGAAACTCCAATGGTGTTGTTCTTCGTTGCTTTACCTGCGGCGATGCCGCTGACGTACTGGGTGTCCTCGCCAGCTCCATAGAACTCGTTGTAGTTCGAAGGGACGGACTGACCGAGGGTGATCGAGTCACCGGTCGCCATTTCGAACTTCACCTTTGGGTTGGCCTGAGCCGCAGCCTGCATGGCGTCCTTGTAGCCATAGGAGGTTGCGAAGATGATCGAATTGCCGTCCTTAATGAGGTCATTGATGACCTGCGCCACCTCAGGACCTTCAGGAACGTTTTCCTTATATGTCGTTTGGATCTTGGAACCAAGCGCATTCGCCACAAATTCACGGCCAGCGTTGTGGGCCTGCGACCAGCCACCATCATTGATCGGACCGACGTAGATCCACGCTGCCTTCAGCGTCGAACCACTGCTGTTCTCACTGCTGCTGCTCTTTCCACACGCAGTTGCAACAACGGCAAACACGCCGAGCAACGCGAGTGCGACGATGCCGACAGAACGGAATCGACGGCTTGACTGTGACGGCTTGATATCCATGATCTCCTCGAGGGGTGTGGTGTGCGGACGAAAAGGTGCCCAAGAGGGACCCCGCCCATCGACGAAACTAGCCCCCGAACGGAACCCGGGTGGCACTCTCTCTATGACAATCATGTTTCGTCCGTTGCTTGCTCTCGGCGTCTGAGTCGACGCCCCTCCGCTAGCGTCCTCACGTGCCCAACTGGCTGTTTGAGTTCATCAATCCGTGGACCACACCGCTGGCAATCGTGGCGGCGGTGACCCTACTGGCTTGGGCTTTTCGAGTACGCGGCCGTTGGCTCGCAATCGTTGCGCTTTCTGCAGCTGTTGGAGTCGCTCTCTGGCAAGCCTGGAAGGCCGGCCCACCAAATGGCCTGCTTGATCTGCAGATCTACACCAATTCTGCGAGATCGTGGCTGGAAGGGGGCTCAATCTACGACTACTACGACCCAACCTTTCATTTGTCGGCGACCTATCCCCCGATCGGGCCACTCCTTTTCAGTGCCCTCACCCCCTTCACTGCAGACGGGCGCGAGGTGCTGTTCACAGCATTCAACCTCGCTGCACTCTTCGGATGTGCGTGGTCGGTGGCCGGAATTGCCCGAATCGATTCCGCCAAGCGTTTTGAATGGACTGCGTGGGCTTTCGCGGCTGCAACCGTGACCATCCCGGTGTGGCTCACCCTCCGCCAAGGCCAGATCAACATTCTGCTGTGGCTCCTCGTACTCGTCGATCTTGATGCGATGCGACGATCGGCTCGATGGACCGGAATCGGCATTGGGCTCGCCACCGCCATAAAGCTTGTCCCGGGATTGTTCATGGCATGGCTCGCTGCGACCAGACGATGGAACTCATTGCTGCGCTCACTCGCTGCGCTACTCGTCGCAACTGCGATCGGGTGGGCGCTCGCTCCGTCTGACTCCAAGCGATACTGGACCGACCTCATTTGGCATTCAGATCGAGTCGGATCTGTCAGTGACCCGAGGAACAATTCCGCTCTCGGCATCGTCGCTCGAGCGATTCAGCCGGGAACTGTTCGTACCGTTGTCTGGCTGCTGATTGTTGGTGGGGTACTTCTTGTGGCGCTTTTTCGATCTGTCCGCGCCTCGCGATCAAATGATTACTTGGCAGCCGCTGCGATCGTTGGATGCGCGACTGCGGTGGCGAGTCCGATCTCCTGGACTCACCATCTTGGATTTCTGCTCGCTGCCCTTGCAGCGTTCGTCATTCACGCCCACACCACACGATCAAAGATTCTGTGCGTGATCGCTTGGCTCGTTCTCGTTGACCCTGGCGGCCAAGGTGACGATCCGTGGCTTTCAACCATTAGGGGACTCATGGCGATCGGGGCGATTTGTTTCACTCCGATTCGGTCGCTCGGCGGCGACCAGCAACAAGAGCCTGATCAGACGGAAACAACACCGAGCAAACGCGAAACGAACTCTGCGCTGCCCTCTTGAAGCTTGCTGCGCCGGATCGCCATTCCGCCAATCACCTCGGCGCCACGGTCTTTAATAATTCCTTCGAGTTTCTCGAGCGTCTTGCCAGTTTCAAGGGCATAGGTGCAATACACGGCAGCTTGTTTCCCGGTGAGAAAAGGAATCTGCGAAAGCCGACCGGCATTCGCTGGTTTCTGACCGAAAAGAAAAAGGCCGTCGGTCCAACTACCCACGATGACTAAATCGGCATCAGCGAGGCCTTGGTAGTCAACATCGGTCGTAGGGCATGACACGGCAGTAACACCATGCGCGATGAGCTCATCGACGATGAACCCCGCAGCCTTCTTCGTGTTTCCCGTCAGACTTTCGTAAATGACGATTGCGTTCACAGTGGCCTCCGTACGTACATACCCACCGTAGCCGAGGGCATCGGCAAAGCCGGACTCCGCATCACGTGGCAGGCTTGGCGAATGTCGTCCCTCACAAGCCTCGACTGGTGGATCCTCTTTCCACTTTCCCTTCTCGTCATTGCGTCGATTGCCATCGTTGCTCACCTCGTCATTCGGCGATTTCTCGGCCACCACGCGAGTCGTTCGGTCGGCCACGCTGCTCCGCTCATGCCGACGCTGGGAGCGCTCTTCGCCTTTCTCTCTGCATTCGTCATCGCCACCGAATGGTCCGCTCAATCCTCGGCGGACTCAACAGTTGCCCATATCGCCTCTGCAAGCGCCCGTTTGGCGTGGGCATCAACTGCACCTGGTGCCAACACCATCGAGATCCAGAAGGCGATTACTGAGGACCTCACTTTCACGGCATCAATCGGTTGGACGGAGCTCCAAAATGGCAACGAGATTGCGCTCGTTGAGACTGAGTCGTACAGAACCCTCCAAAGGACCGTGCGGGATTCTGCCTATTCACCTTCGGTCGCAACACCTGCGTCGAATGAACTTCTTGCGGCCGTCGATGATCTCGGATCGACCCGCCGTGATCTTGCGAATGCCGCGGGACGAACGCTTCCCACGCTTCTTCTCCTTGTACTCGCTCTTAGCGGAATCATCCTCACCATTAACTCTGTGATCCTTGTCGTCGAGAGTCCTGGCCGATCCTCGTTTGTCGTTCTGTCCGTTGTCGTTCTCGTGGCCTTCGATCTCGCCTTATTGCTCGTACTCGCAGCGCCGTTTCGCGGAACGCTTCAAGCCTCTCCAACGCCACTTGAGTCGGTGGTGCGAGAAATCGATTCAGGGTTCTTCACGCGTTAAGCCGCTGCCGGGGCGGGTACCGTACGGAGATGGCTGACTTCGTACATCAGGATCTTCTCCCCCTCGGACCCGACACCACCGAGTACCGACTCATCTCCACTGACGGTGTCGAGACCGTTGAGACCGCAGTCGGGAACTTTCTGCGTGTTTCTCCCGAGGCAATCACAACGTTGACCTCCGCTGCGATGTTTGAAATCGCCCACTATTTACGCACTCCACATTTGGCGCAGCTTGCGCGAATACTCAATGACCCAGAGGCGTCAGGCAACGACCGTTTCGTTGCTCTCGATCTACTACGCAACGCCAACATTGCTGCAGGAGGGATCCTGCCCGGCTGCCAAGACACTGGCACCGCAATCATCAAAGCCAAGAAGGGTCAATTCATCCTCACCTCAGGCAACGACGAAGCCGCCATTTCTCGCGGCGTGTACGAGACCTACAGGACCGACAATCTCCGTTATTCACAAATGGCACCGCTTGACATGTACCGAGAGGTCAACACCGGAACCAACCTTCCTGCAGAAATCGAAATCAGCGCGGTTGATGGGGATGCCTACAAGTTTTTCTTTATGGCCAAAGGTGGTGGCTCGGCAAACAAGAGCTACCTCTTCCAGGAAACCAAAGCTGTTCTGAACCCAACTGCACTCCTGAAGTTCATCGCCGAGAAAATGGACCTTCTTGGAACTTCCGCGTGCCCGCCGTATCACCTCGCAGTGGTTGTTGGTGGCACTTCGGCGGAGTTCGCACTGAAGACCGCGAAGATGGCATCAACGAAATACCTCGATGCACTCCCCTTCGAGGGCAATGAATTCGGCCAGGGATTCCGCGATCTCGAGCTTGAAGCGGAATTCCTCAAGGTCTCACAGCAATCCGGAATCGGTGCCCAGTTCGGCGGTAAGTACTTCTGCCACGACGTGCGCGTTGTTCGTCTTCCCCGTCATGGTGCATCGTGTCCCGTAGCGATCGCTGTTTCGTGTGCGGCCGACCGCCAAGCCCTCGGCAAGATCACCTCCGAAGGCATTTTCCTCGAACAGTTAGAGCATGATCCGGCACAGTTCCTTCCCGAGGTCACCGACACCATTCTCGGTGGTGATGTTGTCGCTATTGACCTCAATCGACCAATGGCGGAAATTCGCGAAACGCTTTCGAATCTTCCGATCAAGACTCGACTGAGCCTTACTGGTCCAATGGTCGTTGCTCGCGACATCGCCCACGCGAAATTGAAAGAACGCATCGACGCTGGTGAAGGGCTTCCGCAGTATCTCAAGGACCACTGTGTCTATTACGCCGGTCCCGCGAAGACTCCCGACGGTTATGCGTCAGGTTCCTTTGGTCCGACCACTGCTGGCCGGATGGACTCCTATGTCGATCTTTTCCAGGAAAACGGCGGAAGCTTCGTCATGCTGGCCAAGGGCAACCGATCCAAGGCGGTCACCGATGCATGCAATCGTCACGGTGGTTTCTATCTCGGATCAATTGGTGGTCCGGCAGCTCGCCTCGCGCAAGATTGCATTAAGTCGGTAGAGGTACTTGAGTACCCCGAACTCGGCATGGAAGCGGTCTGGAAGATCGAAGTCGAGGACTTCCCGGCATTCGTAGTGGTTGATGACAAGGGTAATGACTTCTTCGAAGAGGTCATTAAGAGTCGACCGGTAACGCTTCGCTGAACTCAAGCAGACATCTGAGGTTTGTATGGCGTTTGCTTTGACGTAAGTCGGAGTCAATCTCGGGTTTCTAGGTTGACGCAGGCGCAACTGCCAAAAGCGCCGTGACGAATGAAACTCGAGCGAATTCCTTCCGCATTCCTTATTCTTGTGCTCATCTGCGCCTCTGTGGTGGTGCCGTCGCTCGCAGCACAAGCGAGCCCACGCTCGGTGGTTCTCGGCGCCCTCGATGAATATGAAGAGAATGTCGAACCTCTCTTCGCTGCAATGCGTGTCCTTCAAGATGCGGAAGCTGAACTCGTCACCGCATGGAAGAAAGAGCGTGATTCCAATTTCGCGCTGGAGACTGCTCGCAAGACGCTTGACGATGACCGGTCCAGACTCTCAGCACTCGCAGTTCATGCATACATGGAGAGAGGCGCTCGAGGTGACGAGGCCGAAAGTGGATCACAAGTCGGAGTTGCCCTCGCATCGGCTCGTCTCAGATCAGACGAACGTGAATTGCGAGTAGCGCTGTCAGCAGCGAACACCGCAGAAGTCGCAGTTCGTGAAGCTGAGAAATCTGTTGAGCGCGCAACGAGCCAAGTCACAACGTTTGAGGAACACGTTGCCGACTCCGCCCGCGCCCTTGACGAAGCGATAAGGCCTCTTGCACCAACGCTCCCTGGTGCAGCTTACAGCGCCTATTTACGAGCCTCATCTGCGGTTCGAGCCTCAGATCCTGACTGCGACGTACCTGCTGCTTTGCTGGTGGGTATCGGACGCATCATGGGGAATCACGGACACAGTGGCTCCTCAAGTCTCTCCTTCGCCGGGGTTTCGTCCTTGCCGATGCAGGGCCTCATTGGGAAGGCAATCGCCGACCAAGACGGCGGAGCCATTGATGGAACCAGCATTGAGGATCTACGGGTCGGTCCCCTACAACTCCTTCCATCTCACTGGATCGCGTTTGATCCACAAGATGAAACGGCTTCATCACCGATGTGGATCTACAGCTCTGCGATCGTCGCATCACGTGTTCTCTGTTCTACCGGGAACGACTTGTCGAAAGATGATGGCGTGCGACAGGCACTCAACCTGTTCACCGGAAACTCATCACTCTCACAAGCAATCTTGGGCTCGGCACGTCAGGCTGCTCGTACAACCGATCTCAATTTGGGCTCAATTCCCGCTGATACTCGCGTTCAGTCCGCACTTGAGCGGCTCGAAACCACTCAGCAGTATGGCTATTCCACAGAGAGCACAATCCTCTCATTGGTCATCTGGTCCCAGCTGCGCCTCGGCACGCCGTACTCGCAATGTCTCGGCCCTGATGCACGGCCTGAGGATCCCGAATGTCCTCCGGGCACCAACCGTTTCGGTAACGGATTCTTTGACTGCTCTGGCTTCGTCAGTGCCGCATACGCAGCAATTGGAGTTTCTCTACCCACCACTACCGACGCCATGCTGCTTGACTCTGCGTTTAACGACCACAAAATCGCCGACGACTACAACAGCGACATGGATCGCGTCGGCGACATCTTGCTCATGGACGGACATGTGGCGCTCTCGCTTGGAGACGGACAAATCATCCATGCCAGCGGCGGCCACCTGACACAAGAGTCGCTCCCGAACTGGGTGCGAAACGGCGTCCTTGGCGTCTACCGAATGATTCCCTAGCGCAACCTACACACGCGGAGCAGGGCTCCATTGCTTCTCTCGGTACATGTCACGAAGGTCCTGCTTCAGGACCTTTCGAAGTGTCTGATTGCGCGGGAGTTCGTCGACAACCTCGAGTTGCTCTGGAATCTTCTGCACCATGAGATCGGCACTCTTGAGGTAGGTGACCATTTCGGCAAATTCGATGTCTTCGATCCCCGGGGCACGCTCAACAACCGCGCACACCCGCTCGCCGCGCTCTTTATCCGGAAGACCAATAACGGCAACATCGCCAACCTTCGGATGTTGATAAAGAAGGTCCTCGATTTCTTTGGCAGAAATGTTTTCGCCCTTGCGGATGATGACATCCTTGAGACGGCCAGTCAGCACAACATGCCCATCGTTATCGAGATGGCCGACGTCACCAGTACGGAACCAGCCATCAGCGTCGAACGCGTCGGCGTTCAGCGACTCATCGGTGTAGCCCTTGAACACCATTGGTCCCTTGAGCCGAACCTCACCGTCCTCTCCCTGCGAGGCGACCGCACCTTCAAGCGTCACGATGCGGATCTCGCACGCCCGAACTGGCTTCCCATCGGTGTACATAAGTTGAGCTTCGGTGTCGTTGGGTCCGCCCTGAGCGATCATCGGACATTCCGTCATCCCGTAGCCATGGCAGACAGGAATTCCCATTTCAGCCATTACTTCGACATACATTTCCGGCGGCTTTGGAGCCCCGCCACCTGAGAGCAGACGAAGCGACGGAATGATCTTCACGTCTGGCTGCGTACGTTGTTTCGCGAGGTACATCTGGTAGAACGCCGGACCGCCGCCGGCCATTGTTGCTCCCTTTCGAGCAAACAGTTCGACAGCAACTTCAAGCGAAAAGGCTTCGATGAGAACCGCACCACATCCGCGATAGAGAAGCATCATCAGGTAGTCCGGACCTGCAATGTGGGCGTACGGGAATGCGATAGAACCAATGTCCTCCGCAGTTAGCGCAAGGGCATCGGCCAGTCCGAGACCGCCCGCCATGAGCGTGCCATCTGTGTGGCGAACGCCCTTTGGAGAAGAGGTTGTGCCCGATGTGTAATAGATCCAACGGACTTCGTCGCCATTCGTTGGTGCCGGCGGAAGCGTGTAGGGCTCG
>Ga0222713_10005003_pt1 | contig 13037 bp, 4 predicted proteins | sample C33_649DmetaG_FD_165061 | JGI IMG/M metagenome (GOLD analysis project Ga0222713, IMG submission 165061) | Estuarine water microbial communities from San Francisco Bay, California, United States - C33_649D | ecosystem: Environmental > Aquatic > Marine > Unclassified | place: USA: California...
GCACGGACGTATCCTGCGTTGCTCCTCCGAGAGGATCGAATCGTTCAATGCCACTGAGCATCGACGCCCGTGCCGGTTTCGCCCCACCTGCCACTGACGTATATCCGTGCAGGACGACCTTCAGCTTTGTGAAGGGGCTGCGGTAGGTGCCTTCTCGCTGCCCTACCTCCAGAGTACGCTTCGCTGCTTGATGCACAAGCATCCGCTTGCCATAGGAACCACGCTCGTAGTTGTAGGTTGTTCCGTCGTCCTCATACAAAAGCTTGGAACGTGTCGCTGATCCCTGGTACACGTGCACGACCAGCGTGTCGGATGGAGTTTCTCGAGCAGACTGCACGAGCGACTGCATTACGAGCATACCACCGGCGTGAATGAACACCGGCAGACGATCAATCGGCGACTCCACAACGTGCGTAGAGCCGGCTTCGTACCGAGCATCATCATGCAAGGAATACCAGTCTCCTGAAGGTGGGAACCATACCTTGGTGTAGCGCTCATAGCTCGGCGAAGGGCAGATCATCAGATCGCTACCAACGGTGAATTGATGCAGATACTGCCAGTCGTAGGTATTGCTGTGGAATGGATACTGCAAGGCCAGCGATCGCATCACAGGAATGCCGGTCTGTGATGCCTCGTAGAACGTAGAGTAGAGATCCGGCAGCAAGCGATACCTCAGACCAATGTAGTTTCGGCAGATCTGTTCTACGCGCTCTCCGAAGGACCATGGCTCCTGACTCTTGTTGTCGATGGCAACGTGGGCACGAAAGAAGGGCGTAAACGCGCTAATGCTCATCCAGCGTGCAAACAACTCTTTACTGGGCCCACCCGTAAAGCCTCCAACATCCATTCCAACATTTGGGATGCCGGTTAAGCCCATGCTATTGAGCAGGCGAATGCCGGCCATCATGTGGTCGTCGTTCGATTGGTTGTCGCCCGTCCACACGGCACTATAGCGCTGGATACCGTTGTATCCGGCTCGCGTCAGGACGAAGGGACGCTCGTTTCCGAGCAGCGCACGCGTGCCTTCGTACGTTGCTCTGGACATCTGCATCCCATACACGTTCCGTCCGAGAAGGTGCGTTGCACCTGTTCCCTCAAAGTCGAACAGGATGTTGTCGGGCATGAACTGACCCCAGGTGGCAATCTCATTCATGTCATTCCAGAAGCCACGAACGCCAACATCAACGAGGCCCTTGAACTGTGTACCCCACCATCGACGTCCATCGCTCTTGGTGAAGTCGGTAAACGCACACCATCCAGGCCATACCTGACCGCTGTACACAGAGCCGTCGCTGTACTTTAGGAACAGATCCTTGCGCGCTCCGTCTTCGTAGGGAGCGTAGCCCTTCTCGATCTTGATACCCGGGTCGACAATCACCGTCGTGGTGAAGTTCATCTTCTTCAGCTGCTCAATCATGCGCTTGGGTTCTGGAAAGCGGAGTGAGTCCCACGTGAAGAGTTTATAGTCCTGCATGTAATGAATGTCGAGATAGATCACATCAGCCGGGATCTTTCGCTCACGGAAGGTTCGGGCAATGTTCAGGACTTGTGATTCTGGATAGTACGAGTAGCGACACTGTTGGAAACCTATCGACCATTTGGCTGGTAAGGGCGACGTGCCCGTCAGAACGCAATACTGTTGAATGACCTGAGGGACTGTCGAACCAGCAATAACGTAGTACCGGAGATCACCATCCTCAACCCCGAAGGAAGAGAATCGATCGTTCGACGCGCCAAAGTTGACGCGCGTTCGTGATGAGTTATCCAAGAACAGTCCGTACATCAGCGAATCGCTGTGAAGGCCGATATAGAATGGCGTGGACATGTAGATGGGATCGGCGTTGCTCGGATAGCCAAAGAAGTCCGTGTTCCAGTGCGTGTAGCCATTCCCGCGGCGGTCGAGAGGTCCTGTTTTCTCTCCAAGACCAATAAACCGCTCCGAAGGTTGAAGTCGCTTGTAGTTCGTGATGTGAGATCCAGCCCACGAAACACCCAACGTAGGATCATCCTCAAGTAACACATTTCCTCGACGATCCCTGACCGTAACGGAGGCTGGCTTCCGAGAAACCTCTACGGCAACTGAATCTAACAGCAGCGTAACAGCGGTGGCTGTCTGCTCTACGCGAAATGTGGGCACCACCGTGCGTTCGCCAGCCACAGCGTACGACAGCGTATCAAACACACCAGACGTCGATAGGTGAATAAGAGCCATCTGCGGAGTGATAGCCTGCACTCGCAGCAAAGCATTCGTGCACTGGAGTTCAACACCGTCTGCACGCAAGCGCACCTGTTGGACGTCGCCCAATCGGTCGATACCAAGACGCTGCGCCTGCATCGACGATGCTCCCATGAACAGGACAATGAGCAGTGTACGGAGTACGAACAGAGTATGCATGACCTTTTCCGTGTGTTATCGCAGATGAATAAACGACGTCGTCTGAACGGCTGTCGTAGTAGTAATCACCACGACGTACCGCGCAGGGGCCCAATCATGTGCCGAGATCGGCAGCTCATGGGCAGTTGGATCGGTGATGGTCCAGGAATTGACGATACCACCCAATGGATCAACAATGCGAACTGATTGGGTGTGTTCAGGCACATGAATGGTGACTACACCATGTGAAGGATTTGGCCATACGAGAGCACCAGTAGGTTCCAGACGCGACGACTCCGTACCTACCGAGACAACCGCCTGACCACGAAATCGGCGTGTGCTCCACAGGCGGTACGCTCCCGGCTGCAGCGTGATGGACGTAGCGCCATCCTGGTAAATCGCCCACGCACTATCGGCCGAAAACTCGTGCCAGAGGCCCTTGCGTGTAAACGGTATTGCCGACACTATCCGTGAGGCGCCGCCGAGATTGCTGAGTAGGACCACGTCGCAGTCACTCCCCTCAAGTACGATCGTCTTGAGTTGATCACTCGTCGAGAGTGTCGTTGCCTTCATCGTAGCAAATGCGTCAAAGAGGGCGCGGGAAGCGGTCAAGTCAGCAACAGCCAATCGGAGGTTCTCCCTTCGCTGATCATTCAGAAGGAACCATGCAAGGGGCTTGCGGCCGAGTCTGCCATTAAGATTGATGGAGTAGGGATAGGCAACCTCATTGAACTGCCACAGCATCTTTGGACCAGGAATGCACAGCATGGTCATCATCAGGGCTTCGAGACGCCGGATCGTGGTTGTGGTGTCAAAGACGGTAACGCCAGCCACCAACATCCGTTCCTCGTCGTGACTCTCGACGTATCCAACCACGCCATGACGGTCCATCCCTCGCCGTTGAGCACTCATTGCGCCAGCAACGTCTTGATTAGACGATGCTTTCATAGCGTTGCTTCCCGCCCCGTGAGCATTGCCCCACATCATGGCACCAAGCCGCGCCAGGGCTACCTCTTCATTGTTGTCAGCAAAGTGCTCGAAGATGATGTAGAAGGTTGAATCAACGTCTCGAATCGCGTCGATGTAGTCCCGCAGGATGCGCACGCGACTGGAATCGTAGCGCCCCCAGGCTCCAACATCACTGCCAGTGTTAGTCTGCGTCAGGCCCTTCGACAAGTCGAATCGATAACCGTCAATGCGGTACTCGCGCATCCAATGCTGTAGGAATCGCTTGCTATAGGACCTCGTTGCGGAACTCTCGTGGTTCATATCGTAGCCCACGTTGAACGGATGCCGCGCCACAACGTTGAAGTAGGGATTTTCTGGCGTGGGACCACTCGTGGAGCCCCATAACTGCACCAAGGGTGACTGACCAAACTGATGGTTCAACACGATGTCCAGAATCACGGCGATCCCACGAGCGTGAGCCGCATCAATCAAGCGTTTCAGATCGTTCTTCGTACCGTAGTACTTGTCAACAGCAAACAGGTGGCTCGGGTTGTACCCCCATGAGTCATTGGCCTCGAACTCCTGCACAGGCATCAGCTGGATGGCCTGCACACCCAAGCGCTTCAAGTAGTCGAGAGAGTCGATAACACCCTGGAAGCTGCTCTCACTGGTGAAGTCCCGTACCAGGAGTTCATACACCACCATGGTTCTAGGGTCGGGACGAACGAATCGCTGCGTTTCCCACTTGTACTCTGGAATCGTGGTGTTGATCACGGTCACAAGTCCAGTAGTACGTCCGGTTGGATACGGTGGTAGATCAGGGAATCGTCCGGCAGGGATCGAAGCGTCCTGTGGATCGCAGAGCTGCTCAGAATACGGATCGCTCATGCGGTCATCGTCATCTACGGACCACTGGAACAGCGTCTGACCTCTTGGATCAAGTGGAATCTCGATCCACCAGCGGTCGCCGTCATCTGATTGGTAGGCGTAGTAACGATCGTCCCGGCGCCACTGGGTGAAGGGACCAACGGCATACACTTCCCGAATACCTGGCGCATAGAGTACTAGTGTAGCTGTGGAATCCGAGGTAACTGTGATCCCGTCGGCTAACCCTTGCGGCACCGGTCGAATCTCTGGTTGTTTTCGGACGCGGATCGTGAACGTATCGCGAATAGCACCACCAAGACTGTTGAATCCCACAATCTCGATCTTGCTTGAAGCACGTAGCATGTATGTGGCCTCAATCCGATCCGACGTGGTTCGTGCAATCTCTTGCTGATCGGCTACGATCTGCAGCAACACGATGTTGCTTGATGCAGCAGCTCGGATGGTCACAACGGTTCCGGAGTCGACAAGTCGGTCTTGAGGAAGGGGCTCTAGCGTACGGACGTAGTATCCGGGCATGTACACGCGCGCAAACAGATCGCTCCCGTCCTCTGCACGGCCCACGACGGAGCCATCTGCCGTGCGGAAGACGAAGGCGAGTTGACGAATCTGCTCGTTCGGAGGTACACCGTAAAACTCATGTGGCTGGCCAATAGCTAGGCGATACCGATCCTGGGCAACTCTCTGCATTTTACATGCAGCAGTGTTCTCTGTCCATCCGGCTCGAACATACTTCCAATCAGTTGGAGATGTGCTCAGCGCGGTGATCACTCCCGTGTGTGCGTACACGTCGCCTTGCACTCCGCGAAGCGCGCCGTTGCCGGCAGTGGCATCATACTCAATCACGATGGAGTCTGCCGCCGCGGCAAAGAACGGTGTTGTTTCCACCTGTGCCAGCAATGGTGTAGCTGTAGCTACCACCCATAACAGAACGAAACGTGCCTTCGTCACAAGACGAAGGCACGTTTCTCTCATCATTGGTATACGCGAGTCCATCATTAACGGATGATCGTCACTGGTGTAACCGCTGTTGCCGTGGCTGTGCGGAACTGCACGTAGTACGTGCCAGGCGCCACCGATGCTCCTGCCGTTGTACGTCCGTTCCATTCCATCACACCCTCTCCACTCAGCGTCGACACCAGGTTGCCCATCGCATCTACGATCGTGATCGTAGCGACGGTTGCCTCTGGCAGAACCAGCTGGATAGCCGACGATGACGGATTCGGGAATACGCGAATGGCAGCTGCAAGCCGATCATCTTCGACCGAGCTGGTTTGGTCTACCGGAATCTTGACGTCTACACCTTGCTTCGTTCCCTCGGCATTACGGAACACGAGCAGCAGCTCCTTCAGTTTCTTGTCCGCAGGTACGTTGTAGAAGGCATTGAGGTCGGTTACATTCCACGTAGCCGTACCGTTCTCGTTACTGGTAAGCATGAGTTCCGGTGTCGTACCTACGTCACCCCAACCCGCTTTCTCAAGATAGGTGCCATCCTCACAGATACCACCAGTGTACACGTAGACGTCGGATACGCCTACCATCTTGAACTCTCCGTCCTTGCGATCGTTCCATGGGAAGTAGGTTACAGCTACTGGAGCAGCTGCTGTTACGTCACCAGGCTCGGTAGTGGCGATATCGCCCGTACCATCACCAACGTAGAGCGTTACGTCCGAGCCCTGCGCAGTACCGTCGGCGTTGCGGAACACCATCAACAGCTCCTTTAGATTGTTACCTGCAGCTCCTGGATAGAAGTCTGCAATCGGAGAAGGAATCGTCCACGAGAACGTACCGTCGGCATTCTTCGTCAGCTTCAAGGCATCCGTAGAGCCAACATCGCCCCAGCCTGCCTTCTCATAGTATCCTCCGCTGTAGTCACGGGCACCCGTGTACACGAACACCTCTTCAACACCAACCATCTTGAACTGGCCATCCTTGACGTCGTTCTCGGGGTTGTAGGTAATGGTTACACCTTCAGTGGTGGCGCTTGGCGTAACAGGATCGGCTTTCACGACCCATCCCTCACCCAGAGGCAGCAGATCAACAAAGTCACGACCATTACCATTGTCGATGAAGGCACGTACACGTGTCAAAGCATCGGCATCACCGAATGCAACCACCGTCAACGCGGTGTTACCAGGAAGGTCAATCGCGTTGAAGGTGATGAGTGGATCGCTGCTGCCAGCAGCAGCCACGGCCAGCTTATACGTACCAGCTGGAACATCCATGTACTCTACCACGTCGCCATAGCTTGCATTTGCAATAACTACAGCCGAGCCACCGGTTGGGAGCAACGCCAAGACGTCTACCGCAGGAGTTGCTGGGGACCAGTGGACGAAGCGCAGCTTCGTGATGCCATCGGCCGTCTCAACACCGTCGGTGAGGAACTTCGAGGTGTACTCGTCACCGCTTTCACCGACAAGCAGCGTGTACTTGCCGTTCGTTGCCATGTTCGCATCAAGGTCTGCATAGATGGGCGCAGGAGCGCCGGAAGCCTTTGCCTTCACATTGACAGCGTCACCGCTGGGAACTTCCTTGTACACCGAAGCCAGCTGGAAGCCGATCTCTGTGATTTGTGCTTCATCTGCCTGAGCAGCCACAATATCGATTGCTGTACTCGTAGCAACTCCGTTAATCAAGCGCAGACCTGCCGTTGATGCTCCACCAGCAGGATCAACAGCTACTAGACGGTCGCTGCCTTGAACGGTTCCGTCAGCATTGCGAAACACGAACAATAGTTCGCGCACTGGACGATCGTCCGGCACATTGTAGAAGGCACGAATGTTCTCAATCACCAAGGTGTAGGTGCCATCACCATTGTTCGTGAGTTGCATCTCTGGTGAATTCTTCAGATCGTTCCAGCCAACTTTTTCATAGTACGTGGCGTTGGGATCTTGCGCTATGGCAGCTTCGCGGGCACCTGTGTAGGCCCATACTTCCGTGACGTTCGTCATCGGGTACTCATCATTACGATCGTCCAGATCTGGACGGTACGTAATCGTAACCCCACCATCTTCGCGAGGCCGAGCGGGGTCGGCCGTCACGACGCTCTGCGACCATGCTTGAGCAACAGTGCCCAACATGACCAGAGCCATACATAGTAGTCGCATCATGTCGATACTCCTCCGGGATAAGAAAATGAATGTGAAATCAGTACACTATTGAAACACTATGGATTCTGAGCGCACAACGTATTGGCGTTCATTTCGATATCGGGAATCTTGAAGATCAGGGCAGCATCGTTCCAGGGTTTGTCCTTAAGATCTCGGCGTTGACGTTTGCGCTCCAAGAAGATGTCTCCTTCAAATGCCAGCTCCACGTTACGTTCACGCCGGATGTTATTGAGCAGGGTGTTCCCTGCCTGGCTGGTAGGAAGGGGCTCAAGACCCGCCCGCTCACGGATCACGTTCACGTCCTCGACTGCACCAACAGTATTCCCCTGTTGGAATCGGCACTCTGAACGCGTGAGGTACATTTCTGCATAGCGTAGGATCGGGATGTTCATCACAATCCGATCCCATTTTGCAACGTACAGGCGATTGTTCCGATACACGTACAGTGCCAACCGACCATCTGTAGCATTTCGATAGATCGTGTTGACAAAGGGTGTCCCTGCCCAGTACCGTGGCGAGGCGTTATCAGCCTGCCGGAAATCAAACACGATCGACGATGCATTGTCGTTCGCCAGGTTAACAATCTCGTACATCACCTCGGGTGTGCTGTTGGTAGTCACCACCGACGTCACATCTGGGTTGAGGCGATACACACCGCTTTCGATGACTTCCGTTGCCAGTGCCTCGGCTGTTGCCCAATCACCCATGTGGAAGTACACGCGCGCTAGCAAGCCGGTCACTGCCAAACTCCCCATGTATGGGGCATCGGTAGGGGGCAACAGCGTACGTGCTGCCTGAAAGTCTGCGATGATCTGCTGGTAGCACGCTGCCAGCGTGGCACGAGCTTTCTGCGTACCAACATCTCCCAGCGTCGGTTCCGTGCGAATGATGATTCCTGGATGACTGTTGTCCTCTGTAAAGCCCCATGGTTGGGCGAAGTACATACACAGCGACCACATCGTAAGCGCTCGCATGGCCAATGCTCTGCCCCTCAACTGTTGCGCCCGTGCAGGATTGTCGAACGGGACGTTGTCTAGCGCCGCGAGGACGTTGTTTACACGATTGATCACACCATAGCCATCACCCCACATGCTCCGTCCCTCAGGGTTGAAGATGTTCAGGTTGTAGGTGAGAATCTGCAATCGCCCGAAGTCTGCTCCTACGTTCGACTCCACGTTGTCGGACCACAGCTCCCCCATCGACATGACATTACCGCCAAAGAGGGCGCCCGACTGCATGGCATCTGCCGCTCCAACCATTACCGCCTCGATCCCAGCTGGAGTTGAAAGGGCCACATCATTGGAGATGTCCAGTGGTGGCTCTGTCTGGAGAAAGCTATCGCATGACACTACCGTTAGGCTGAGAAGTGCCGTGACAGCTATCGCAGGAAAACGTGTACGCATGACTTAGAATCCCACGTTAATGCCAAAAACCAACTGCTGTGCCTGAGGCGGAGTCAGGTACGTGACTCCAGCCCCTAGGTTTCTTCCTTGCGCTCCATCTTGATCGCGCATGATCTCTGGATCCCAACCTGGATAGTTCGTCCAGGTGAGGAGGTTCTGTCCAGTAACGTACACACGCATCGTGGAAAGCCCCATACCACTTGCAACGTCCGCTGGAAGCGTATAGCCAACCGTCAGCTGGCGCAATCGCACGAATGATCCGTCATAGATAAATCGGTCTGTGTTGATGTCGTAGTTCTCCGTCAATGACAGTCGTGGTACGTCCGTAACATCTCCATCCTGCTGCCATCGAGGTAGGGTTTGATCGCGATCTTGATTGAAGTTCGATGCCAGATTACCCACCTGACGCTTGGCAGCATCATCGTAGATCTGGTTGCCAAACTGGAAGTACACCATGGCAGTGATATCAAATCCACCGATTGTGATCGTGTTCGTCAACGAACCGAAGAACGTCGGGTACGGATTCCCCAGCGGCACACGATCGCTCAAATCGTAGAGATCTGTCACTCGACCATTAATGTTGTAGAACAACTGACTGCCCCCTAGGATCACCACCGTGGTGTCGTAGAATTGCGCCCATCTAGTATCATCGGGATCGGTACCGAATGACACGTTGTTCCCGGAGCGTCGGCGCTGCACCGTAACGGTATCGGTGCGGCTCTGCACACCTGCAGAACGGTTGATGAAAAACGTACCTACCGGGTATCCCACCAGAATCCGGGTCTCCCCTGGACCGCCAATTGCATCTGGTGGTAGGCCCGCGTTATCAAGCACTTCGTTGACGTTGTGCGCAATCGACAGATCTGCCCGCCATGTCAAGGTTTCATTGCTCACCGGATATCCCGACAGCACAACTTCCACACCACGATTCTCAAACGATCCAACGTTCTTCAGAATCGACGAAAAGCCGGTAGACGCCGGCACCGACACATTGAGTAAGACGTTTGACGTCACTTTGGAATAGTATGAAACCGTTGCCTGCAGGCGTCCATCCCAGAATGCTGCCTCACCGGTTATGTCTAACTGTGCCGTCTGCTCCCAGCCGAGTAAGGGGTTGGCAAGACGATCGGGGCGCAAACCGGGTGTGCCGGCATAGTCGGCGCCTGCCCGGTATGTGCCCTGCCACTGGTAATCGCCAATACCATCGGCATTACCAGTCAAACCATAGCTCGCTCGTAGCTTCAACAGCGAAATGGCATCGTTGCCCTTGAGAAAATCCTCATTGCTCAAGATCCAAGCCGCACCAACAGAAGGGAAGAAGCCGAAGCGATTATCACTTCCAAACCGTGACGATCCATCTGTTCTTCCTGAGATGCTCAGCAGATAACGGTCGCGGTAGGTGAAATTCCACCGGGAGATAAAGGAGAGGAAGGAAAATCCTGTTTCAAATGAGTATCCCTCGCGCACGACAGCCGACGTGGGGTTCTCAAAGGCAGGGTTTGGAAAGTTGCGACCAACCAGCCCTGTGACCAGTTGATCAGACCGCTGTGCCTCGATGGCCGCCAGAGCCGACAGCTTCAAGTCTGGTGTCAACTCGTTATTGGAGTAGTTGAGCGATCCGTTCACCACCCAGTTGGCAACCCCCACCTTCCGAACTTCGGCTTCGGCCTCCGATTGCACCACCAGCGACGTGTATCGTCGGTCAGTAAAGTTGAAGAGGTCCACACCTCCTTGAACTCGAACAGAGAAATTCGCCGGGAGCTGAATCGATGTATAGAGGTTCGCCAGCACGCGCTGTTCCGAGTTCGTAAACGTGTTCTCGTTGAGTTGCGCCACTGGGTTGTACATGGCATACCACGGCCGCTGCGGCTCGAAGTACGTTCCATCGGGATTGAAGATCGGGAAATACGGAAGTGCACTGCTCTGGGCCGCTCCGATACCACCGGCCCACGCCACGGGTACGCGGTCATTCACGGCGTAATTCAGGTTGGCATTGAGTCCAATCTTGACCTTGTCGGAGGCGTTGACCTCTACGTTCGTGCGTGCCGTCATGCGCTCGAACTCATTGGCCACGGCGTACGACGACTCCTTGCGGTAGCCTAGGCTTGAGAAAAAGCTCGCGAACTCGGATCCACCAGAAGCTGAGATGTTCGCATCAAGAATCCGACCGACCTGCATCGTCTGATCCAACCAGTTTGTGTTGGTATAGAGCGCAGGATCCATCGCACCCGGCAGGGGTTTTGCTGTGAATCGGGATGCTGGCCGCAGGATCGAGAGTGCAATGGAGTCATTGCGGTTGGCCTCAGCCCAGAGCTCACGGAACTCGTCGCCTGAAAGGTAGGTAGGTCGATGCGTTTCGCGCGCGCTACCACCAAACAAGCTCACGTTGAACTTCGTCGAACCGGTCCGTCCTCGCTTCGTGGTAATCAGCACGACACCATTCGAACCACGAGATCCATAGATCGCAGCGGCATCGGCATCCTTGAGAATATCGATTGACTCAATGTCGTTCGGATTGATCGATGCCAGCGCATTCGTCTGTGTCGCCAAGCGGTTCGTGCCACCAAAGTCGCCTTGGGTTACCGGCACGCCGTCAATCACGTACAAAGGCTCACCCGAAGCTGTCAACGAGCCCACACCCCGCACGCGAATCGTCATGGAGCTGCCGGCCATGCCATTGGAGCTGATCACCTGCACGCCCGGAGCTCTGCCAACAATGGCATTCTCGAAGTTGCCGTAGGTGTTCTGGGCGATCTCTTGAGCGTCTACACGGGCAATACTACCAGTCAGGTCCTGACGTTGTTTGGTTCCGTACCCTACAACCACGGCCTCCTGAAGTTTCAGCATGTCCTGTTCTAGACTAATGGTAAGGGGCTGATCGAGTGCTCCGGCCTTCACCGTCACGGTCTGCTGCACAAAGCCGATCATCGTCACGTTCAACGTAACATCCTGAGCCTTGGCCAGCGGAATCACAAATGATCCATTCTTCTTGGAAATGGCTCCAAGTGCGGTTCCAACAACGCGGATGGTAGCTCCCTCGAGCCCCTTACCATCCTTTGAGCGTACCGTGCCGGAGATCGATGCGTCGGCAGCGTGCCCAACTGCGGGCAGAAAAAGTAGCGTACAAAGAACGAAGACGAACCAACGTATCATACGGCGCGCCCTTGTGTAGTGTGACGAGAACCGAGGAATCCGTAGTAAGCGATGTAGACGTAGCAGATAGCCGGAACCACGTATGATGGCACAAGCGTACCCGTTGAATCGGCGATTGCACCTTGAATGGCCGGGATAATGGCACCTCCAAGAATGGCGGCAATCAGCCAACTAGACGCTTTGTTAGTCATCACGCCAACATCCTTAATGGCGAGCGTGAAGATGGTCGCAAACATGATAGAGTTGAACAAGCCACACAGTACGAGCATCGAGGCAGAGACGAATCCGTTCGTCATCATCGCACCGCTAACCAATAGCACATTCGCGACCGACATGACGCCGAGAAGCATACCGGGTCGCAGGTGCGTCAGCAGCCACGATCCGATGAATCGCCCAACCATGGCTCCTCCCCAGTAATACGCCACGTACTGAGAAGCATCCTGCTCGCCAATTCCAACTTGTTCTTGGAAGTAGTTCACCATAAACGATCCGATGGCCACTTCAGCACCCACGTAGGCAAAGATCCCGAACACACCCTTGAGTGTGTGTGGGACCCTGAGAGGTGCCCAAAACGATACCGATCGCTCGTCCTCCCCCTCAACATCTGCAATCGTAGGCAGGTGCAGTCTCCACATGATCACAGCAAGGAGGATGAGCAGTCCCATCAACACGAGATATGGCACCTGGACAGCTGCTGATTGTGTGGCCTTGTAGTCTGTTACCTCGCTAGGTGATAGCATGGCCATGTCATCTGCTGATAGAATCGTACCCAGGATGAAAAGGCCACCCATCAATGGTGCAATGGTTGTCCCCACCGAGTTAAACGCCTGCGACAACACCAACCGTGCTGATGAACTCTCTGGAGGACCCAGCACAGCTACGTATGGATTCATGGCCGTTTGTAACAACGCGAACCCCGCGGCCAGCGTGAACAGCCCCACGAGGAAGAGAGGATATGACTGCGCGATCGACGCTGGGTAAAACAAGGCCGCGCCCAGAGCCGAGACCGACAACCCCACAACGATGGATCGCTGATAGCCGAGGCGTGAAATCAGCCACGACGATGGGAAGGCGATCACAAAGTAGGCGGTGAAAAAACTAAACTGAATGAGCGCTGCCTGCAAGTAGTTCAGGTCGAACAAGCTCTTCATGTGTGGTACGAGA